>Ga0209612_1000150_pt1 | contig 78159 bp, 69 predicted proteins | sample BioC12SIPDNA_FD_185746 | JGI IMG/M metagenome (GOLD analysis project Ga0209612, IMG submission 185746) | Anaerobic biogas reactor microbial communites from Washington, USA - Biogas_R1_B C12 SIP DNA (SPAdes) (version 2) | ecosystem: Engineered > Bioreactor > Anaerobic > Unclassified | place...
GGCCGCCCCGCTCGAGGCGAGCGGCAGCGAGGCTCTTCTTGCCACGGCGCAGGACGGCGGCCACCCCATGGAGGAAGTCGCTCTCCTGGAGCACGAGCTCGTCGTCGGTGACCTTGACGCCGTTGAGCGAGATGGCCTTCTCCGCGATCGCTCGCCGGGCGGCGTTACGCGACTCCGCAAGTCCGGTGGCGACCAAGGCCTCGACGATCGTCGACCCTGGCCGCACGGTCCCGCCGGGCAGCTCGGCGGTGGCATCGGCCAGCGTGCCGGCATCGAGGGCGGTGACATCCCCTCGGCCGAAGAGTGCCTCCGAGGCCGCGATGACCGCATCCCGCGCGGCGTCCCCGTGGACGAGCGTCACGATGTCCGCGGCGAGCGCCCGCTGCCCCGCGCGTCGCCAGGGCTCCTCGTTGGTCAGTCGTTCGAGCTCCTCGATCTCCTCCCTCGTGCGGTCGCTGAAGAACCGCAGGAGCGTGCCGACCGAGGCGTCCTCGACGTTGAGGAAGTACTGGTAGAACGCGTAGGGACTCGTCATGTCCGCCGAGAGCCAGATCGCGTTGCCCTCGGACTTGCCGTACTTGGTCCCGCTCGCGTCCGTGAGCAGGGGGGTCGCGAGTGCGTGCACACTGACCCCCTCCACCCGGTGGACCAGGTCGACGCCCGCCGTGATGTTGCCCCACTGGTCCGACCCCCCGGTCTGCAGGATGCAGCCGTAGCTGCGGTAGAGCTCGAGGTAGTCGTAGGCCTGGAGCAGCTGGTAGCTGAACTCCGTGTAGGAGATCCCCTCCTGCGACTCCAGTCGCCGGGCGATGGCCTCCTTCTTGATCATCTGGTTGACCCGGAAGTGCTTGCCGACATCCCGCAGGAAGTCCAAGGCCGAGAGCGGCTCGAACCAGTCGAGGTTGTCGACGAGCCGCGCCGGATGAGCGACTCCGCTGGCGCCCTCGAAGTCCAGGAACGGGCGCACCAGCGCCTTGATCCGGGCGACGTTGTATGCGGTCTGCTCCTTGGTCTTCAGGACCCGCTCGGACGTGGGCTTGGGGTCCCCGATGAGACCCGTCGAGCCCCCGACGAGGCAGATGACCTTGTGCCCGGCGAGCTGGAAACGTCGCAGCACGACCAGCTGGACGAGGTTGCCGAAGTGCAGTGAGGGCGCGGTGGGATCGAAGCCGCAGTAGAGCGTGATCGGCCCCTTCTCGAGGTCCGCGCGCAGAGCGTCCTCGTCGGTGCTGAGCGCGATCGCTCCCCGCCACTTGAGCTCGTCGAGGACGCTTGCGCCGGTGCTCGCTGGGGTCTCGGTCACTGGTTCTGCCGTCCTCGGGTCGTGAGTGGATGTCGTCAGGTCAGGTCAGTCGTCCGCCACGTCAGCCGAGGTCCCTCCCTCGCTGCGAGTCGGACGGGTGCCCGCGCGGTGTGGAGACCCGCACCCCACGTGCTCGATCGATCCTGCCATGTGCGTCGACGCCGGCGCCTACGGCTTCCAGCAGGCGGGCTCCCCGGAGCCCGGCTCCCCGAGACGCAGCGGTCCCCGATCGGGTGCTACATGAGGCTCGCCTGGCCCGACTCCAGCTCGAGCAGTCGGGCCTTGAGCTCGGTGCCCCCCGCATACCCGGTCAAGGTCCCTCCCGACCCGATGACGCGGTGGCACGGGATGATGACCGGGATGGGGTTGCGCCCGTTGGCGGCGCCCACTGCGCGCACCGCGCTCGGGCGACCGATGACCGCGGCCTGCTGCGCGTAGGAGCGCGTCTGCCCGTACGGAATCTGGATCAGCGCGGACCAGGCCTGGCGCTGGAAGTCGGTCCCCACGGGCCGCAGTGGGACGTCGAACTCGGTCCGCTCCCCGGCGAGGAACTCACGCAGCTCGGAGGCGGCGCGGGCCAGGACCGGATGGTCGTCCGGGGTGGTCGGCTCACCCCATGAGTCGTCCGGCTCGTTCCCAGGGAAGTAGACCGCGGTGACGGCGGCATCGTCGGCGACGATCGTGAACTCGCCGAACGCGGTCTGCACCTGCGTGTGGCGTAGCGCGCCGACCGGCTCGGCGAGGAACGGGGTGCTGGTCATGAGATCTCCTCGGAGCCTAGGGGTGGCCGTGGGTCAGGCAGGTCGTTGATGGGGTGGGTTCCGGTGGCCCAGAGGTGCTGGACCGCGTACGCGCGCCAGGGGCGCCAGCGCTCCGCGCGATCGGCGAGTGCGCGGGGTGTCGCGATCCCCAGCCCGGTCGCGGCCCTGCCCACCCCGAGATCGGTCGCGACGAACGCGTCGGGGTCACCGAGGGCACGCATGACGATGCCCTCCACGGTCCACGCTCCGATGCCCGGGATGCCGGCGAGAGCCTCGCGTGCGACCGCCCAATCCGCCCCGGGTCCGAGGTCGAGGCCTTCCTCCAAGGCCCCTGCCAGTGCCCTGACCGCACGTGCCCTCGTCATCGGGAGGCGCAGGACGTCGTCGCCCGCCCCGGCCCACGCGGATGGCCCCGGGAAGAGGTGGGTCAGTCCTCCCTCCGGGTCCTCGATCTTCTCCCCCAGAGCGGCGACGAGCCGCCCGGTCACGGTCCGCGCAGCGGCCGTGGACACCTGCTGGCCGAGCACGATCCGGATCGCCAGCTCGTCGGGGTCGACCGTCCGCGGTATGCGGCGCCCGGGTGCCCCTGCGACCAGGGGCTCCAGCAGTGGGTCACTGGCCAGAACCGCGTCGATCCTCAGCGGGTCGGCGTCGAGATCGAGGAGCCAGCGGGCTCGCTGGACCCCGGCGGTGAGGTCGCGCAGATCGGCGAGGTGGAGCGTGCCGTCGAGATGGCGGGCATCGGCGCGGCGGCCGTCGAGTGACGGCAGGTGGACCGCCAGGATCCCGTGACCGTGCGGGAGTCGCAGCGTGCGTCGGTAGGCGTCCCCCGTCCACTCCTCGACCCCGGGAACGGCGGTGGCGACGAGGTGGCCGAAGAGCTGCCGAGGCTCGATCGGCGGCCGGAAGGGCAGGCGCACGGGCACTTCCGTGTAGCCCGGGGCGCCTGGTTGCTCACGAACGGACAGGAGCCCGCCCGTGGAGAAGGAGCTCGAGCTCTCACTCGTTGTGTGGGCGCTCGCGAGACCGGTGACGCGGGTGCTCACGCCCCCTCCGGTGCCCTGACCGGTGGTCTCCGCCCGCGCCCGCAGCTGACGTGGGCTCGCGCCGTAGACCGCTTGGACGACCTCGTTGAACGTGCGGATGCTCCCGAAGCCGGAGGCCCAGGCGATCTCCGAGAGCGGCAGCCGGGTGCGTTCGATGAGGGTCCTCGCGGTCTGCGCGCGCTGCGCCCGGGCGAGTCCGAGGGGGCCGGTGCCGATCTCGGCACGCATCACACGCTCGAGGTGCCGCGGGCTGTAGCCGAGCGACGCGGCGAGCTCGGGGACCCCTGCCCGGTCGAGCAGTCCGTCGCGGATGAGGCGGACCGCGCGGGCGGCGACATCCGCCCGGACGTTCCACTCCGGTGATCCCGGGCTGGCGTCCGGCAGACAGCGCTTGCAGGCGCGAAACCCGTCGCGGTGGGCTGCGGCCGCCGTGGGGTAGAAGCGCATGTTGGTTGGTGACGGGGTGCGTGCTGGACAGGATGGTCGGCAGTAGATCCCGGTGGAGGTCACCCCCGTGATGAACTGGCCGTCGTAGCGGGCGTCCCTGGTGCGGACGGCTCGCACACAGGCGGCGTGGTCGCGATGCATGCCTCCATCCTCACCCCGGACGAGGTAGATGACTAGCGGAAAAGCGACATGACCGTCGCGACGATGTGCTGGCGGCCCAGAGGCTTATGACTGCTACGACAGACGGCCGGGGCGGTACACCGACACCGTCGGCTCGCCGTCGAGCCAGAACCGCCAGGGGTATGCGTCACCGTGCCCACCCGGGCCGCTCACCCCGACCCGCGGCCCGGTCCGGATCACAGCCGGGTCGGGACGGCTCCCGGGTCGCAGCAGCGCGACCTCAGAAGAGCCGGCGCACAGGTCGATGCCGTTGTCCGCACGCGTGAGGCCGAGCGTGGCACCGAGCCGGCCGGGGCCTCTCGCCCAGTCCCGCTCCCGGATGCCCGCCCGGCGGGCGGCGACGATCTCGTGCCCGTCCACCACCTCACCCGCCCGCAGCAGCACAGCCGACGCGGTTCCGGACGTCCCGGTGACGAGGTTGGCGCACAGGTGCATGCCGTAGCTGAGATAGACGTACAGGTGCCCTGCCTCGCGGAACATCACCTCGTTGCGTGGTGTCGGCCCACGGAAGGCGTGCGATCCAGGGTCGACCTGACCCGCATACGCCTCGACCTCGGTGAGCCGGACGGTCACGCCGCGCACGGTCACGTGACAGCCGAGGAGCTCAGGAGCCACCTCGAGGACCGGCCGGGCGAGCCAGTCCCTCTCGACCGGCTTCAACCCGCCCGCCCCGCCTGTGCTGCTCACGGAACCAGACCTCTCCCCCTGCTCACCCGGCAGGAGCCGCCCACTGTCGCGCGACCTGCACCCGGTCCTTGACCGCGGCGAGCTGCTCGGCGACGCGGGCCGGCGCGGTGCCGCCCTTGCCACTGCGCGAGGCGAGCGAGCCCTCGACGGAGAGGACGTCGCGGACGCCAGGGGTGAGGTGGGGCGAGATGGCCGCGAGGTCCTCGTCGGTGAGCTCCCACAGCTCGATCCCTCGCGACTCGCACACCCGCACGCACTCCCCCGCCACCTCATGGGCGATGCGGAACGGCACACCTTCGCGCACCAGCCACTCGGCCACGTCGGTCGCGAGCGAGAACCCCTGCGGCGCCAACGACTCGAGGCGCTCGGTGTTGAAGACGAGGGTCTCGAGCATCCCGGCGAAGGCCGGCAGGAGCACCTCAAGGGTGTCCACCGCGTCGAAGACGGGCTCCTTGTCCTCCTGCAGGTCCCGGTTGTATGCGAGGGGCAGTGACTTCAACGTCGTCAGCAGACCCGTGTGGTCACCGACGAGACGACCGGCCTTGCCGCGCGCGAGCTCCGCGATGTCCGGGTTCTTCTTCTGGGGCATGATGCTCGACCCGGTCGAGAACGCGTCGTCGAGGGTGACGAACGAGAACTCCTTCGTCGCCCAGAGGACGACCTCCTCGGCGATCCGGGAGAGGTCGACGCCGGTCATCGCGCAGACGAAGCTGAACTCGGCGACGAAGTCCCGTGACGCCGTCCCGTCGATCGAGTTGTCCGCGGCCCTGTCGAAGCCGAGGTCCGCTGCCACGGCCTCGGGGTCGAGGCCGAGCGAGGAGCCGGCGAGGGCCCCGGATCCGTAGGGGCTCACCGCAGCGCGGCGGTCCCAGTCCTGGAAGCGCTCGACGTCGCGCAGCAGAGCCCACGCGTGCGCGAGCAGGTGATGGCTGAGAAGGACCGGCTGGGCGTGCTGGAGGTGGGTGCGTCCGGGCATGGCCACGCCGAGGTGCCGGTCCGACTGCGCCACGACGGCGTCGACGACGTCGAGCACGAGGGCGGCGACCGACCGCGCGTGGTCGCGCAGGTACATGCGGAAGAGTGTGGCGATCTGGTCGTTCCGGGACCTGCCGGCGCGCAGGCGCCCGCCCACCTCGGGGCCCACCCGCTCGATGAGGCCGCGCTCCAGAGCGGTGTGCACGTCCTCGTCCGCCTCGGCGGGGACGAAGGCACCGGAGGCCACGTCGGCCGCGAGTTCGTCCAGCCCGCGCAGCATCTCGGCGAGGGTGTCCGCATCGAGCAGCCCGGCGGTGTGCAGGACCTTCGCGTGCGCCTTGGACCCGGCGATGTCGTAGGGCGCGAGACGGAAGTCGAACTGGGTGGACTTCGACAGGGCCGCGAGAGCATCGGCGGGTCCCCCCGCGAAACGGCCGCCCCAGAGGGACACCCGCTCGTCGTTCTCCGGCGTGGCCCCGTGGCTCATGAGCCGTCCTTCCTCGTGAGTGACATCAGCAGATCGGCGACCCGGCGGCTCGCTCGCGCACCGGTCGTGATGACCATGATGGTGTCATCACCGGCGATCGTCCCGAGCACGTCCGGGACGGCGCCGTGGTCGATGGCCGAGGCGAGGAAGTTGGCCGCACCCGGTGGGGTGCGCAGGACGACGAGGTTCTCGGTGGGCTCGGCGCTCACGAGGAGCTCCTGCACCCGCTGCTGGAGTCGCTGGCTGACCTCCTGTGCGTCGGGGGCCGGTCGGACTGTGCGGTCGCCGCCCTCCCCAGGCACCGCATACACGAGCTGCTTGCCGACCCGCACCTTCTCCGCGCCGATCTCGACGAGGTCGCGCGAGAGCGTCGCCTGGGTGACCTCGATCCCGTCGCGGGCGAGGATGTCGAGCAGCTCGGGCTGGCTGCGGATCGACTGCTGGCTGAGGATCTCGATGATCCGCTGCTGCCGCGCGGTCCGGCTCGAGGCGATCTTCATGGCCGGTCCTCAGCGCGGTGCTGCTCGACGAGCCAGGACAGGACCGCCTTCTGCGCGTGCAGCCGGTTCTCGGACTCCTCGAAGACCACGGACTGCGGTCCGTCGATGACCTCGGCGCTGACCTCGAAGCCCCGGTAGGCCGGCAGGCAGTGCAGGAAGAGCGCGTCGGCGGCGGCGTGCGACATCAGCGCCGACGTCACCTGGAACCGCGCGAAGGGACTCGCCTCGCCCTGACGCTGCGCCTTCTCGGTCTCCTGACCCATCGACACCCAGGTGTCCGTCGCGACGGCGTCGGCCCCGGTCACCGCCTCCATTGGGTCGTCGGTGACGAGCACCGACCCGCCGTGCTGGGCGGCCAGCTCCTGCGCCCTCGCGAGGATCTCGGGCTTGGGCTGGTGGGACTGCGGCGTGCCGATCCGCACGTGCATGCCGGCGAGCGTCCCCCCGAGGAGGTAGGAGTGCGCCATGTTGTTGGCCCCGTCGCCGACGTAGGCGAGGGTCTGGCCAGGGAGCGCGCCCCGGTTCTCCTGGATCGTCTGCAGGTCGGCGAGGATCTGGCAGGGGTGGAAGTCGTCGGTGAGGGCGTTGATGACCGGCACCTGCGCATACTCGGCCATCTCCTCGATCCGGTCCTGGCCGTAGGTCCGCCAGACGACCGCGACGGCCTGCCTGCCGAGGACCCTCGCGACGTCAGCGATGGTCTCCCGCACCCCGACCTGGGCGAGGTTGCCGTCGACGACCATCGGGTAGCCCCCGAGGTGGGCGATCGCGGCGGAGAAGGACAGCTGGGTGCGCAGCGTCGGCTTGTCGAAGAGCACCGCGACGACCTCGGGTCCGGCCAGAGCGCGGTTCTCGAACGGGGCGGACTTGAGGCGTGTCGCGCGCTCGAGGATGAGGGTCTGCTCCTCGTGCGTGAGGTCGTCGTCGCGAAGGAAGTGGCGCAGCGTCATGGTCAGCCTCCGGTGGCGGGTGCGGCAGCCGTGGCCGCGTCGATGAGTCCGGGCAGAGCCGCCACGAAGGTGTCGATCTGCTCGGTCGTGATGATGAGGGGCGGGGCCAGCCGGATGGCGGCGGGGGCCACGGGATTGACGATGAAGCCCGCCTCCCGCGCAGCCGCGGCGACGGCGGGCGCGACGTCCTGCTCCAGGATGATGGCCCGCAGCAGACCACGGCCGCGCACCTCGCGTATGCGTGGGTCACCGAGTGCCGCAACGGCGTCGACGAGGTGCTCGCCGACGAGCCGGGCCTGCTCGAGGAGCCCCTCGATCTCGATCTGGTCCAGGACTGCGAGCCCGGTCGCCGTCGCGAGCGGGTTGCCGCCGAAGGTCGTGCCGTGCTGACCCGGGGTGAGCAGACCCCGGACCCGCTCGCCGAAGGCCACGACGGCACCGATGGGCACGCCGCCACCCAGGCCCTTGGCGAGCGTCATGACATCGGGCATCAGGCCGGGCACGCTCTGGAACGCGAACCAGTCGCCGGTGCGTGCCACCCCGGTCTGGATCTCGTCGAGGACCAGCAGTGCTCCGGTGGCATCGGCCAGCTCCCGCGCAGCGAGCAGGTATGCGCTGGTGGCCGGCACGACGCCCCCCTCACCCTGGATGGGCTCGAGGACGATCGCCGCCGTCCGGTCCGACACGGTCGCTCGCAGGGCGTCGATGTCGTTGTAGGGGACGAAGGAGACCTCGGGGATGAGCGGCTCGAAGGGAGCCCGGTAGATCTCCTTGCTCGTCAGGGCCAACGCGCCTGTCGTGCGGCCGTGGAAGGAGCCCTCCGCGGCGACGATGTGGGTGCGGCCCGTGCGGCGCGACATCTTGATGGCCGCCTCGATGGCCTCGGCGCCGGAGTTGCAGAAGAACACCCCGCTCCCCTCCGGCGCCCCGCTGAGGGCGAGGAGCCGCTCGGCGAGGGCGATCTGGCTCGGCGAGGTGAAGAAGTTCGACAGGTGCAGCATCTCGCTGGCCTGCTTGGACACCGTCGCGACGACAGCGGGGTGGTTGTGGCCCAGGGTGTTGACGGCGATGCCACCGAGCAGGTCGAGGTAGCGCTTGCCCTCGGTGTCCCAGACGTAGCAGCCGTCACCGCGGGTCAGCACGAGCTGCGGCACGCCGAAGACGCCGATGAGCGAGCGCTGGTAGCGCTCCAGGAGGTCGCCGGACAGGGTCATCGGGGCTCCTCCCCGGTCGGGGCGTCAGGCAGGATCATCGTCCCCACGCCGGTGTCGGTGAAGACCTCGAGCAGGAGCGAGTGCGGCACCCGTCCGTCGATGACGTGCGCGCCGGGCACCCCGCCGTCGACGGCCCTGATGCACGCCTCGAGCTTGGGGATCATGCCGGAGTCGACGGTCTCCAGGAGCTCCTTGGCCCGGGAGACCGACAGCTGCGAGAGCAGCGAGTCCCGGTCGGGCCAGTTCCCGTAGACCCCCTCGACGTCGGTGAGGACGATGAGCTTGTCGGCTCCCAGCGCCACCGCGAGGGCCGCCGCAGCGGTATCGGCGTTGACGTTGAGGACCTGGCCGGAGTCGTCCAGGTCGGGTGCGATCGTCGAGACGACGGGGATCCGGCCCGCGGCGAGCAGGTCGTCGATCGCGGTCGGGTCGACGTGGGTGACGTCGCCGACCAGCCCGAGGTCCACCTCGACGCCGTCCTCGACGAGTCCCTTGCGCGTCCCGCCGAAGAGTCCGCCGTCCTCCCCGGAGAGACCGACCGCGAGGGCGCCGTGCTGGTTGAGCAGGCCCACGAGCTCGCGCCCGACCTGGCCCACGAGGACCATGCGCACCACATCCATCGCCTCGGGAGTGGTGACCCGCAGTCCGCCGCGGAACTCGCTCTCGATCCCGAGCCGCTTGAGCATCGACCCGATCTGCGGACCGCCCCCGTGGACGACCACGGGCCGCAGCCCGGCGTAGCGGAGGAAGGCGACGTCCTGGGCGAAAGCAGCCTTGAGGGTGTCGTCGGTCATCGCGTTGCCGCCGTACTTGACGACGACGAGCGAGCCGTGGAAGCGCTCCAGCCAGGGCAGCGCCTCGATGAGCGTCGCGGCCTTGGCCTGGGCAGCCGCGATCTCCTCGCGGTGCCGGGAGGTGGCGGCCCCCGGACCGTGAGGGGCGGGGGCGGCAGGGGTGGGCGTCCTGCCCTCGGGCCCGGTCATGTCGAGTACGCGCTGTTCTCGTGGACGTAGTCGTGGGTCAGGTCGTTGGTCCAGATCGTCGCCGTGTCCTCGCCGGCATGCAGATCGATGCGGACGTGCACCTCCCTGCCGGAGAGGTCGACGAGCGAGCGGTCCTCCCCCACCCCGCCCCCGCGGCACACCTCCACGCCGTTGATGCTCACGTCGAGGTCGTCGGGCTCGAAGGCGGCACCCGTGGTCCCGACTGCCGCGAGCACCCGGCCCCAGTTGGGGTCGTTGCCGAAGACGGCGCACTTGAAGAGGTTGTTGCGGGCCACCGCGCGGCCCACCTCGAGCGCATCGTCGACCGAGGCTGCGCCCGCGACCTCGATGGCGATGTCGTGCTTGGCGCCCTCGGCGTCTGCAATGAGCTGGCGGGCCAGGCTCGCGCAGACCTCGGTCACCGTAGCCGCGAGCTCCTCCTGATCCGCCCGTATGCCGCTCGCACCTGAGGAGAGAAGCAGCACGGTGTCGTTGGTCGACTGGCAGCCGTCGGAGTCGATCCGGTCGAACGTCACCGCGGTCGCCTGCCGCAGAGCCGCGTCGAGCTCCTCAGGCGTGCTGACGGCGTCGGTCGTGACGACGACGAGCATCGTGGCCAGCGCCGGGGCGAGCATGCCGGCACCCTTGGCCATGCCACCGACGGACCATCCCCCGCGCTGCGCGGCAGCGGTCTTGGGGACCGTGTCGGTCGTCATGATCGCCGCGGCGGCGTCCTCCCCGCCGTCGACACTCAGCGCAGGCGCGGCCTGGCGGATGCCCGCCTCGATCCTGTCCATCGGCAGCAGCTCGCCGATGAGGCCCGTCGAGCACACCGCGACGTCCCCGGCGCTCACCTCGAGAACCTCCGCCACGAGCTCCGCGGTGCGGTGGGTGTCCTGGAAGCCCTGGGCACCGGTGCACGCATTCGCGCCACCGGAGTTGAGCACGACCGCGTCGACCCGGCCGTCTGCGAGGACCTGCCGTGACCACGTGACGGGAGCCGCGCATACCCGGTTGGAGGTGAAGACGCCGGCGGCGTGGAAGTCCGGCCCCTGGTTCTCGACCAGCGCCAGGTCGGGCTTGCCCGATGCCTTGAGGCCGGCGGTGACTCCGACAGCGCGGAAGCCGGCGGGGACGGTGACGCTCATGAGCCCTCTCCCAGATGAGGTGGAGTGACGAGGAAGCCCTCCCGACGCCAGATCTGCTCGGCCTCCTCGGCCCGGTCGACCCGCACAAGGATCCAGTCGGTCTCGTACGTGGAGGTCGTGATCACCGTGATCCCACGGGCGGCCAGGGGGTCGATGATGCTCGCGAGCACTCCGGCGAGTGCGAAGTCGAGCGGACCGGCGACCTCGAAGACGTGGAAGGGTCCTTCGGTCGTGACGCCCTTCGGCACCGCACTCTCCGCACAGATGACCGACGTCTCGGTCGAGGTGTACGTGACCGAGAAGAGCACCGAGCCGGAGCGGTCCCAGATGATGTCGCTGTTCGGCGGCATCGAGGCCAGCACGTGCGGCTCGGGGTGATGGAGGATGTGCAGCTTGAGCAGGCTCACGGAGCGACTCCGGCGGTTGGCAGCCCGGTGGTCTCGTCCCACCCGAGCGTGAGGTTGAGGCACTGGACGGCTGCGCCGGCCGTGCCCTTGGTCAGGTTGTCGATGGCGGCGATGGCGATCACCCGTCCGACGTGCGGGTCGAGGACCACCTGGACGTGGGCGTTGTTGCTGCCCAGGACCGCGGCCGTGCTCGGCCACGAGCCCTCCGGGAGGAGGTGCACGAAGGTCTCCCCCGCATACCGCTCCTGCCAGGCGGCGCGGACCTTGTCGGCCGTCGTGCCCTCCACGACCCGGGCCGTGCACGTGGCGAGGATGCCGCGCGACATGGGGGCCAGGGTGGGCGTGAAGGAGATGCTGACGGGCTTGCCGGAGGCGAGGGTCAGGTTCTGCTCGATCTCGGGCGTGTGCCGGTGGCCACCGCCGACGCCGTAGGGCGACATCGAGCCCATGACCTCCGAGCCGAGCAGGTGGGGCTTGAGCGACTTGCCGGCTCCGCTGGTGCCGGAGGCCGCGACGATCGTGATGTCCTCGTGCTCGATGACACCGGCGGCCAGCCCGGGCGCGAGCGCGAGCGAGCAGGCGGTCGGGTAGCAGCCGGGGACGGCGATGCGCCGCTGACCGACGAGCGACTGGCGCTGGGTGGTCCCGTCGGCGAGCACGAGCTCGGGCAGACCGTAGGGCCACTGGCCGGCGTAGGTCGTGTCGTAGAAGGTCTCCCACGCCGACGCCTCGGCGAGGCGGAAGTCCGCGCCGCAGTCGATGACGACGACGTCGTCGTCGAGCTGCTCAGCAAGGCTCGCGGAGTGTCCGTGCGGCAGAGCCAGGAAGACGACATCGTGGCCGGACAGCGCCTCGACCGTCGTGTCCGAGATGACCCGGTCAGCGAGCGGTGTGAGCGAGGGGTGGATCGAGCCGAGCCGGCTCCCGGCACTGCTGGCCGCCGTGACCGCACCGATCTCGACGTTCGGGTGCTGTATCAGGAGTCGGAGGATCTCTCCGCCTGCGTACCCACTTGCCCCAGCGACTGCTGCCTTGATCACGATGCATGACTATACATCACACAGCACATTCATTCACTCGCCCCCTCCCCGTGTTTGGGCCGTTCCTCCCTCGACCGGAGCGCTGTAGCGCTCCGGTCTGATGGGAACGAACCAAACACGGGGTCAGCGCTGGACCGCGCCGACCTCCTGTGCTGCGGCCGCGACGGCAGCGTCGCGCAGCGCGGAGACCTCTTCGGTCGTCAGCGTGCGCCCGGGGGCACGGAACGTGAGGTGGTACCCGAGCGACTTCTTGCCCTCGTCGATCTGGTCACCGCGGTAGAGGTCGAAGAGGTGCACGTCCTCGAGCGTCTCCCCTGCCCCGGCCCGCAGGGCCGCCTCGACAGCTGCTGCCGTGACGGCCTCGTCGACGACGAGCGCCACGTCGCTGTAGGCGACCGGCGAGGTGATGACCGGGCGGGCACGCACGGTCTTCGACCCGGCCTCGATGAGCATGTCGAGGTCGAGCTCGGCGCCCAGGGTCCGGGCGGGAAGGCCCATCGCTGCGACGACCTTCGGGTGCAGCTCACCGGCGTGGCCCAGCAGCCGGCCGTCCTCGAGATGCACGGCCGCGCACCGTCCGGGGTGGAAGGGCATGACGTCGGCGGCGCTCTCGAGGGACACGGCTGGACCGAGACCCTCCGCGAGGGCTCGCACGAGCTCGAGGATGTCTCCGAGCTCGGCGGGTCGTCCGCTCCCCCACCACCCGGCGCGGTCACGATCGCCGGCGAGCAGGATGCCGAGGTGCCTCGGCTGCTCCGGGATCGCGGCGTGGATCGCGGCGAGGGTGTCCGCGCTCGGCAGCACGCCGACCTCCTCGGTCGGCGCGACCCGCTGCGGTCCGGTCAGGGCGGTGACGAGACCGATCTCGAAGAGCCCGACGTCCTTGGTGCCGCGGGCGACGTTGCGCAGGAGGGCGTCGACCATCGTCGAGAGCAATGAGATCCGCATCAGCGGCTGCTCGTCCGAGAGCGGGTTGAGGAGGCGAACTGTGCGCGCCCGGGCCTCGTCGACGTCCCAGCCGAAGGCCTGGTGGCGCGCGTCTCCGACGAAGGGTGCGCTCCAGACCTCGCTGAGGCCCTGGCCTGCGAGTATCTCGGCGGCGATCCGTCGGCCACGTTGGCTCCGGGTCAGGCCGCTGCCGCTCGGCGGGGTCGGCACGATCGAGGGGATCTTGTCGTACCCGTCGATCCGGGCGATCTCCTCGACGAGGTCGGGCGGGGTCCTCAGGTCCGGCCGCCACGACGGCGGGGTCACGGTCAAGCGCGTCCCCCGAGGTGCCTCCACCTCCTCGACGGTGCACCCGATCTCGGTGAGGATCCGACGCACGACGTCACCGGGGTAGTGCACCCCGACGAACTGGGCCGGGTATGCAGGGTCCAGGTCGATCGTCACGACCGGCCTGGGGGTGCCCACGTCGGTGACGCCGGGATCGACGGTGCCGCCGCCGTACTGGACGAGCAGCTGGATCGCCAGCTCGGCGGCAGCCGGAGCGAGCTCGGGGTCGACGCCCCGCTCGAAGCGCTTGGACGCCTCGCTCAGCAGCTTGTGCCTGCGGGCCGTGCGGGCGATGGACACCGCATCGAAGGTCGCGGACTCGAGGAGGACGTCGGTCGTACTGTCGCTGACCTCGGTGTCCTCACCTCCCATCACGCCCGCGATGGCGATCGGGGTGTGACCGCCGTCGGTGATGAGGAGGTCCTCGGTACTGAGCGAGCGCACGACGCTGTCGAGCGTCGTGATCGTCTCGCCCGGTCGGGCGCGGCGCACGACGATGTCGTCCTGCAGCCTTCCGGCGTCGAAGGCGTGCAACGGCTGCCCGAGCCCGAGCATCACGTAGTTGGTGACGTCGACCGGCAGGGAGATCGGGCGCATGCCCGCCTCGGTCAGCCGCATCCGCATCCAGCTCGGGGTCTGCGCGGAGACATCGATGCCCCGCACGATCCGGGCGACGTACCGGGTGCACCCCGGGCGACCCTTGAGAGGCGCCTCGTCCTCCAGTCGCACGCCGTACCCGCTGTCGTTCGACGCCGGTGCCGCAGCGGACAGGGCGAGGACCGGATCGGTGAAGGCCGCACCCGTCGAGTGCGAGTACTCCCGGGCGATACCGCGGATCGAGAAGCAGTAGCCGCGGTCCGGGGTGACGTTCACCTCGACGGTCTCCCGGTCCAGACCGAGGAGCGGGATGGCGTCGGCGCCGGGCTCGAGCCGGGCCAGGACGTCGGGTTCGTCCGCGAACCGCTCGGTGAGCACCATGATGCCCTCGTGGTCGTCTCCGAGGCCGAGCTCGCGCTCGGAGCAGATCATGCCCGCCGAGACGTGGCCGTAGGTCTTGCGCGCCGTCACCTCCATCGGACCCTGCGGGGTCGTCACCGTGCCTCCGGGCAGGATGACGGGCACGAGGTCACCGACCTCGAAGTTGTGGGCACCGCAGACGATCCCCTGCGGCTCCCCGGTGCCGTTCGCGTCGCCGACGTCCACGGTGCACCAGCTGATGACCTTGCCGTTCTTCTGCGGCTCCTTCTCGAGGGTGAGGACCCGCCCGACGACGAGCGGACCGGTCACCCCGGCACGGTGGTAGGCCTCCTCCTCGAGCCCGACCCGGACGAGGTCGGCCGCAACCGACTCGGCGGTCGCGTCGGCGGGGACGTCGACGTACTCCCGCAGCCAGTCAAGTGGGACTCGCATGTCAGATCTCCATCCCGAACTGGGCGTTGAAGCGCACGTCGCCCTCGATCATGTCGCGCATGTCGGAGACGCCCGTGCGGAACATCAGGGCGCGGTCGATGCCCATGCCGAACGCGAAGCCGGAGTAGACGTCAGGGTCGACGCCCGTGGCGCGCAGCACGTTGTGGTTGACCATGCCGCAGCCACCCCACTCGATCCAGCCCATGCCCTTGCAGGTCCGGCACTCGGCGTCCTCGCCGCGGCAGACGAAGCAGCGCAGGTCCATCTCGGCGCTCGGCTCGGTGAAGGGGAAGAACGCGGGCCGCAGTCGGGTCGTGATGCCCTCACCGAAGATCTCGCTGGCGAGCCGGTCGAGCGTGCCCTTGAGGTGGGCCATGGTCAGGCCCTCGTCGATGGCCAGTCCCTCGACCTGGTGGAACGCCGGCATGTGGGTCGCGTCCAGGTCGTCGGTGCGGAAGACCCGGCCCGGGCAGGCGACATACAGGGGCACGCCGCGCTCGAGCAGAGCGCGCGCCTGCACAGGAGAGGTATGCGTGCGCAGGACGAGCCCGCTGCCCTCACCGGACTCGTCCGCCGGGTTGGCGACGTAGAACGTGTCCTGCATCTGGCGGGCCGGGTGGTCGGCGTCGAAGTTGAGTGCGTCGAAGTTGAACCACTCGGCCTCGATCTCCGGACCCTCGGCGATCTCCCACCCCATGCCGACGAAGATGTCGGTGATCCGGGTGGCCATGAGCTCGATCGGGTGCCGCCGGCCGAGCGGCCGCCGGCCGGTCGGGAGGGTGACGTCGACGGCCTCCTCGACGAGGATGCGCTCGTCACGCTCGGCCTCGAGCTCCGCCTGGCGGGCGGCGAAGGCCGCAGCGACCCGGGCCCGGGCGGCGCCGACGCGCTTGCCCGCCTCCGCCTTCGCGCTCGGCGGGAGGGCGCCGATCTCTCTGTTGGCGAGGGCGAGGGGGCTCTTGTCACCCTGGTGGGCGGTGCGAGCGACCTTGAGCTCCTCGAGGGACCCGGCTGCGGCAACGGCCTCGAGTGCGGCGGCGACGTTGGCCTCGATCGCCTCGGGCTCGAGGGCGGCCACCTGGACAGGATCGAAGTTCGTGTTCGGTCCGGACATGGGTGTTCTGACTTTCGCGAGGGAGATGGGGGATTCGGTCGACGGTGCCGGGCGCCGCGCATACCTCCCGATCAGCCGGGGCGCAGCGGCCGTGCGAAGCCCTCGGGCGCGCCCAGATACTGGGACAACGGCACCCGAAGGCTAGCTAAATCGGCGACCACTCATCGCGGGCCAGCCTATCGCCTCTATGGTGACGGCATGACCGACACCCTGAGCACCGGGACCGCTTCGGAGCTGCGCAAGGCAGTCCTGCCCGAGAGCGAGATCCCGACCCACTGGTACAACCTCCTGCCCGACCTGCCGGAGCCGCTGCCGCCGCACCTGCACCCGGGCACCAAGGAGCCCGTCGGACCGGATGACCTGGCTCCGCTCTTCCCGATGGGGCTCATCGCCCAGGAGGTGAGCCCCGAGCGGTTCATCGAGATCCCGGAGCCGGTGCGGGACATCTACAAGCTGTGGCGCCCCTCCCCGCTGTACCGGGCCCGCGGCCTGGAGCGGGCGCTCGGCACACCCGCGCGGATCTACTACAAGTACGAGGGCGTGTCCCCGGTCGGCTCGCACAAGCCGAACACGGCTGTGGCCCAGGCGTACTACAACCACGTCGACGGGGTCTCGAAGATCACGACCGAGACCGGCGCCGGCCAGTGGGGCAGTGCACTGTCGATGGCGTGTGCTCTCTTCGGCATGACCTGTGAGGTGTGGCAGGTCGCGGCCTCCTACGAGTCCAAGCCCTACCGGCGGATGATGATCGAGACCTACGGCTCGACGATCCACTCCTCCCCCTCCGAGCTCACCGAGTCCGGCCGGCAGATGCGCAAGGACTTCCCGGACACCACCGGCTCACTGGGCATGGCGGTCTCCGAGGCCGTCGAGGCCGCGGCGACCGACCCCGAGGCCCGGTATGCGCTCGGCTCGGTGCTCAACCACGTCATGCTGCACCAGACGGTCATCGGCGAGGAGGTCCTCAAGCAGCTCGCGATGTTCGGCGAGCCGCAGGCCGATGTCGTCTTCGGGTGCGCCGGCGGCGGTTCCAACCTCGCCGGCCTGACCTTCCCGCTCCTGCGCGAGAACCTCGCCGGTCGCACCACGAGCCGACTCGTCGCCGTCGAGCCCGAGGCCTGCCCGTCGATGACCCAGGGCCGCTACGAGTACGACCACGGCGACGTGGCGGGGCTGACGCCGCTCATGAAGATGTACACGCTCGGCCGTGACTTCGTGCCGGACCCCATCCACGCCGGCGGCCTGCGCTACCACGCGATGAGTCCGATGGTCAGCCACGTCGTGCACCTCGGCCTCATGGAGGCGGTGGCGGTCGGGCAGGACGAGGCCTTCGCCGCCGGCGTCGAGTTCGCCCGCTCCGAGGGGCTCATCCCGGCGCCGGAGTCCACCCACGCGGTGGCTGCCGCGCTGCGGGAGGCGCGCGCCTGCGCCGAGTCCGGCGAGGAGAAGTCGATCCTCATCGGTCTCTCCGGGACCGGCGTCCTCGACCTGCCCGCCTACCAGGACTACCTCGCGCGGGCAGGAGACCAGGCATGAGCGAGTCGCCCGAGCCGGACCTGACGGTGCTGCACAACCCCCGCTGCTCGACCTCGAGGTATGCGGTGGAGACCCTTGCGGAAGCCGGCGTCGCGCATACCGAGATCCGGTACCTCGACGAGCCGCTCGACGAGGTGGCCCTGCGCGAGCTCATCGCCAAGCTCGAGGACCCCGTGACCGAGCTCGTGCGCCGCGACCAGGGCTTTGAGAGGGCCGGGCTCACGGAGGCGGACGTCGCCGACACCGAGGGTGTCATCCGGACCCTGCTCGCGCATCCCGAGGTCATGCAGCGGCCGGTCCTCATCACGTCGGACCGGGCCTTCATCGGCCGCCCGAAGTCGCGGGTCGAGGACCTGGTCTGAGGCGGGATAGCCCCCACAGGCTCAGGCCGGCAACGAACCCGAGGAGCCCGACGAGCACGAACCCTCCGGCACCGCCCCACCGGTCGATGGCTGCACCACTGAGCGGCGCGCCGAGCGCGAGCCCCGAGGTCATCGCCGTCGAGTGCCAGCCCATCGCCTCACCCCGGGCCACCTCGGGCACCCGATCGACGAGCTGCTCCAGGGCCGCGGTGATGGTCGGCTGACCGAGCAGCCCCGCGACGAGCAGCAGCAGGCCGAGGCTGAGCGTGCCGGTGCTCAGCGCCGGCAGCATGGTCACGGCACCAAGGGCTGCAAGCAGCAGGAACGGGCTGATCGGTCGGGCAAGGCCACCGTAGACGAGTCCACCGATGAGGGAGCCGAGCGCCCACAGCGCCAGCACCCAGCCGATCGAGGACGCCTTGCCGACCTCGTTGAGAATGCCGACGGTGGACAGGTCCGTCCCGGCGAAGACGACGGTGCTCGTCACCGCGCCGAGGAGGAGGGCGCCCACGGCGAGGCCGAACCAGGTCCGTGTGGACGGTCGGGGAGCGCCCAGCTCCTGGGCCGGCTCCTCGGATGAGCTGGGGCTGCGGCGCAGGGGAAGGTTGACGACATAGAGGATGATGCCGGCGAGCACGCTCGCCCAGAAGACCCCGGCCAGCACGTAGGAGGTGTTCCACGTCGTCGCGGCAGCGACGGCGATCGCCGGGCCCAGCCCGGCGCTGATCTCGAGCACGACGCCGTCCAGCGAGAGGACCGTGCGGCGCTGGCTCTGCGCCGCGGCGGCCATGACCGTCTGGCGCAGGATCGCCTGGACGGGGATGAAGAACAGCCCGGCCACGATCTGGGCGATGAGGAACGTGCCGAACTCGAGGAACGGGGCGACGAGCGCATACCCACTCTGGACGACGATCGAGGGGACGAGGACTCTGCGCAGGCCGTAGCGGTCGAGGAGCCGGCCACGCCACGGGCCCGCGACGGCGATGGCGAGGACGAGGGCCGCGCCCGCGATTCCGGCCTCGGTGTAGGAGCGCTCCAGACTGCGCACGACATGGAGGGTGACGACGACTCCGGCACCGAACAGCGGCAGCCGAGCCAGGAAGCCGACGAGGATGGCGGTCCGGATCGTCGAGATGGCCACGACGTCGCGGTACTGGCGGAGCACCGGCACATCGTAGGCGAAGGCGGGTGGAGACGACGCCGTCGCGAGATATCGTCGGGTGTGCCCTCCCCGAGCGCGCTGCCCGAGCGGCTCAGCCGCCGCAGCCTGACCTGGCGCCTGTCCTGCGTCCTCGCGTGTGTGACAGTCCTCATCGCAGCACAATTCGTCGACACGGATGACTACTTCCCGCTCGGTTCGCTGTCCCAGTACGGCGCGCCCAAGGATCTCAACGGCTCGGTGCGCTCGGTCTATCTCGAAGCCCGGTTCGCCGGGGAGAACGCGCCGCGTGGGCTCGGTCTGTCGCACCGCTCGACCGGCGTCGCGCGAGGCGAGATCGAGGGACAGCTGGGTCGCTTCGTCGACGACCCGTCCCTCCTGCAGGCGATCGCGGACGCCTATGCCGAGCTGCGCCCGGACCGCCCACAGCCGCAGGTCCTCTACCTACGCCGCTCGGTCCAGCAGCTCCGGGACGGCCGTGTTATCGGAGCACCGCACATCCTCACCCTGGCCGAGTGGACCGTGCAGCGATGAGCGTGACCGCAGGTGCGGCCGCGGGCAGAGGAGCCGGTGTCCTGCAATGGTTCGTCGCGCCGGTGCCACGCGCCAGACTGGCCGCGTTCCGACTGCTCGTCTACGCCTTCATCCCGCTGGAGGTGCTCTGGATCAGGGCCAGTGTCATCCCGCACTCCTATGTCCCTGAGCTGTACCGCCCCACGTGGCTGGCTCGGGCCGTGCAGCTGCCGCCGCTGAGTGTGGGCGTGGCCACCGCGCTCCAGTGGGCGATCCTCGCGCTGGTGGTCGCAGCCCTCGCCGCGGTCTTCCTCGGCCGGCTGCAGCGCACGACGGGGTGGCTGCTGGCCGCAACGTTCTGGGTATGGATGCTCAACTCGATGGGGTTCGGCTACGTCAGCCACGACCACCTCGCGATGATGGTCGCGGTCACCGTGCTCCCCACGGCGGGGGTCGCGACCCTCCACGACCGCACGGCCAGCGAGGCCGCCGGATGGGCGCTGCGCTGCGTCCAGATCGCCGTCGTAGCAACCTACTTCGGCTCGGCTGTGCTCAAGACGTTGCGCGCCGGGTCTCCGGCCGCCTGGGCCAACTCGGCGGTCTTCGTGTGGGCGATCATGCGTCGCGGTTCAGACCTCGTCCGATGGACGCTGGAGGTTCCGCTGCTGCTGCGGGTCGGTCAGTGGGGCTTGCTCGCGATCGAGTTCGCCGCACCGGCCGTGCTGTGGTTGCGAGGGCGCTGGCTCTATCTGGCCATCGCCACCTTCTGCGGCTTCCACCTGCTCACCTTCGCGGCTCTCGGGATCCACTTCCTGCCGACCGTGGTCTGCTGGGCTGCCTTCCTGCCCCTCGAGCGGTGGCGAACGCTCGACGTGGGGTCAGGGAGCCAGCACTGGCGGCCGACTGATTCCGAACCGCTGGCGCAGGGCGTGACGGGCGGCGAACCACCCGCCCATCCCGTGCACCCCCGGGCCGGGAGGGACCGAGGATGAGCACAGATACACACCGGGCACGCCGACCTCGTACGGGTTCCAGGCGGGCCGCACTCCCGTCAGCATCCGCGGCACGGTGACGGCACCGGTTGCGATATCGCCTCCGATGTAGTTGGCGTTGTGGCGCTCCATCTCCGCGGCCGGCACACAGCGTGAGGCGACGACGAGGTCTCGGAACCCGGGAGCGAAGCGCTCGATCTGCCGGGTCACGTCCTCGGTCACATCGCGATCCGAGCCATGCGGCACATGGGCGTAGGTCCACAGCGGCCGCAGACCGCCCAGCTCACGTCCCGGGTCGGCCGTCGTCGGGTCGCTCAGCAGCACCATCGGCTGCTCCGCATGCCGGCCCGCGGCGACGGACGACTCTGCGGCGGCCATCTCCACTCGGGTCCCCCCGACGTGGACCGTGCCGGCCTGGCCGGTCTCTGGCGTCTCCCAGGGGACCGGCCCGGAGAGCACGAAGTCGACCTTCGCCGCGGCGTCGCCGTACCGGAACCGCCGAAGTGACCTCACAGCCCGTGGCGGCAGCAGGTCACCCCAGATCTCGGCCGCAGCCCGCGGGGACGTGTCCAGCAGGTATGCGCGGGCGGCGGGAAGCTCCCGCCAGGAGCTCACCGGGGCGCCGGTGCGCAGGCCTCCACCGTGGGCCCGGAGGTCGGCCACGAGCGCGTCGATGATCGCCTGGCTGCCGCCGATGGGTATGGGCCACCCGACGGAGTGCGCGAGGGTGGCGAGCAGCAGTGCCGCCCCGGCCGGTGCCAGACCGGGCACCGGAGCGATGGCATGGGCCGCAACGCCGGTGAGCAACGCGGGTGCCACGTCGTCCTCGAACGCGCGGTTCCAGGCGCGGGTACCCTGGGTCAGGATGCCGCGCGCGAGACCGAGCGCAGCCCGCAGGCCGCTGGCGCCGTCCATGAGCTCGCGCGGGACCGACCTCTTGTCCCCCATCGAGAGGGCGACGACGGCATCGCTGCGCTCGACCAGCGGCTCGAAGAGGCTGCGCCAGGCACTCCCGTCGACGCCGAGGCCGGCGACCGTGCGGTCCAGGTCGTGCCACGCGAGGCCGACCCGGCCGCCGTCCAGGGGCTGGGCGTACGACAGCTCCGGGACGGCCAGCTCCACCCCGCGGGCTCGCAGGTCGAAGTCGCGCAGGAAGGGGCTGGCAAGGGCCATCGGATGCACGGCGGAGCACACGTCGTGGCGCATCCCCACCTCGAGGCCCAGGTCCAGCGTGCGAGCCCCGCCCCCGATCGTCTCCTGACCCTCGATGACGAGCACCTCGAGACCGCCCCGGGCCATCGTGACGGCGGCGGCCATGCCGTTCGGCCCCGATCCGACGACGACGACGTCCGCCTGCTCCATTCTTTGTAGGCTAGTCCCTGAGGTGCTCAGGCTCGCCGGCAGGAAGCAGCACCTCGATCCGCGCTCCGCCGCCGTCGTGCTCTCCGACCTGCACGGTGCCGCCGTGGGCTTCGACGAGGCCGCGCACGATGTACAGGCCGATCCCGGTCCCGGCGCGGGAGCCACCCTGCCAGTAGCGGGAGAAGACGAGCTCGCGGTGCTCCTCGGGGATGCCGTCCCCCTCGTCGCCGATCCGCACTGCGACGGCCGGCTCGCCGTCGAGATGATGCGCAGCCGCCTCCAGGAACACCCGGCCGGCGCCGTGGCGTACCGCGTTGTCGACGAGGTTGGTGAGGATCTGCTCGACCCGATCCGGGTCCGCCCACAGCTCGGGGAGGCCGTCAGGGACATCGACGACGAATCGCTCCTCGCTCTCTCCCCTCGCCACCCTGCGGGTCACCTGGTCCGCGAAGAGCACCGCCGGGTCCACGAGCTGAGGCCGCAGCGACAGGGACCTGGCATCGATGAAGGACACGTCGAGCAGGTCGGCGACCAGGCGCATCACCCGCGCCCCGTCGTTCTGGATCGTGCGCAGCATGACCTGCTTGTCATCGTCCGCGAAGCGGTCCCAGTGCCGCAGGAGGCTGTTCGTGAAGCCGGTCATGCTCGCGATCGGCGACTTCAGCTCGTGCGCGACCGTTGCGACGAGGTCCGCCATCTTCCGCTCGGCGCGCATCCGCTCCGCGGCGTCCCGCAGACCGAGGACGCAGCCGAAGAGCGCCCCGTCCGGGGTGCGGAGGTAGCGGGCGGTCAGCAGGACGACCCTTCCGCTCGGATGCATGAGCATCCGCTCGCGGTGCCCGGTCGTGATGCGCAGGGCCCGCGCCGGGTCGGACATCTCCCAGTAGCTGTTGCCCTCCATGTCCTGGAAGTCGAGCACCTCGCGGACCGACTGCCCGACCAGGCTGTCCTCGGCAACCCCGCAGACCGCGGCGGCCCGTGCGTTCGCGCTGCGCACGATGCCGTCCGCCGAGACGGCGACGAAACCGTCGGGAAGCAGGCGCGCGAGCATGGCCACCCGCGCGCGGCTCTCCTCGCCGGTGACGCCTTCCTGCTCGTCCCAGCCGATGATCATGGATCGAAACTAACCGCTATTGGGTCTGGCACGCTCGGCGGACGCTGAAGCGTAGACGCAGATCGTGGCCGCCATGGCGAGGTTCAGGGACTCGGCGTGACCGTAGATCGGCACGCGCACGACCTGGTCGCACGCGTTGCGGAGCGCCTCTGGAAGGCCCCAGGCCTCGTTGCCGAACACCCAGCAGTGCCGGCCGGTGAGATCGACGTCGGGCAGCAGGTCGGTGCCGTGACCGTCGGCCGCCAGAGTCCGTATGCCGTGGTCACCGAGCCGCTGCAGGGTCGCCTCGATCGGGAGGTCGCGCACGACGGGCAGGTGGAAGAGTGATCCGGCCGTCGAGCGGACCACCTTCGGCGAGGTCACGTCGACAGACTCGGCACTGACCAGGACGGCGTCAGCACCCGCGGCGTCAGCGGCCCGGATGACGGTGCCGAGGTTCCCGGGGTCACGGACGTGCGTGAGCAGCACGAGGAGTCGCGGCTCGGCTGCGAGGACGGTGTCGAGGTCGGGCGCGACGTCCTCGACCACCGCGATGATGCCCTGCGGGCTCTCGGCGTCGGCCATCGCGGCGAGCACCTCGTCGGTGCACTCGTGGACGTAGGGCGTCGCTGCCCGCGCCGGCCCGATGATGTCCGAGGCGTAGCGGGAGATCGCCCCGGCCGTCGCATACACGTCGACGACCCGGTCGGGAGCGAAGCGCACGGCCTCGCGGACGCCCTGGGGCCCTTCCACGACGAAGCGGCCGGTGCGCGAACGCACCGACCGCTTGGCCAGGGACCGGACCGCCTTGACGCGGTCGGACCGTGGGTTCGTGAGCACCTGGCTCACCGGCTTCGCCGGATCAGGCCGAGGCGTCAGCGGTCGCCGGGACGTTGGCCCGGGCGATCTCGACGAGGGCGGCGAAGGCCGGCGCGTCGTTGACGGCGAGGTCGGCGAGGATGCGACGGTCGACCTCGACCTCCGCGGCCTTCAGACCCTGGATGAACCGGTTGTAGGTCATGCCGTTCGCGCGGGCCGCGGCGTTGATCCGCTGGATCCACAGGCGACGGAAGTCACCCTTCTTCGCGCGCCGGTCGCGGTAGGCGTAGGTGAGCGAGTGGGTGACCTGCTCCTTGGCCTTGCGGTACAGCCGCGAGCGCTGGCCGCGGTAGCCGCTGGCCTGCTCGAGAACGGTACGGCGCTTCTTCTGGGCGTTGACTGCCCGCTTCACGCGTGCCACGTGAGTACTCCTTCTAGGTTATGCAACGAGATTGGGGGCAGCCGGTCAGAGACCGAGCATCCTCTTGACGGCCTTGGTGTCCGCGGGGCTGACCACGACGTCCTTGGAGAGACGCCGCGCCTTCTGCGGGGTCTTCTCGTGGAACTTGTGGACCACGCCGGCACGCTCGCGCATGATCTTGCCGGAGCCGGTGACACGGAAGCGCTTCTTGGCGCCGCTGTGGGTCTTGTTCTTCGGCATGGCTGCCGATCTCCTTCATCTCTCGCGCGCCCGCCGGGCGAACGCGTGGGGGTGTGCTGGTCAGGTTTGCCTGGCCAGCGGCTGGGGGCTTGGCTGCAGCGGGGCTGCGTCAGGAGGCCGTGGGCGCGGTGGCGGTCTGCTCCGCTCCCGTGCTCTGCTCCTCCTGCTGGGACTCGGTTGCCGACTCGGGCTGGGTCGGCTCCGCCGGGCTCGACTGGGCCTCGGTCGGCTGAGACTGGGTCGACTCGGACTGAGGTGAGTCAGACCGTGCCTGGTCGCGCTTGCGGCGCTGCTCGGCCTTGGCCTCGGACTTCTTCTTCGTCGGAGCGATGACCATCACCATGTTCCGACCGTCCTGCTTCGGCTGGCTCTCGACGACGCCGAGGTCGGCGATGTCCTCGGCGAGACGCTGCAGGAGACGGAAACCCAGCTCCGGGCGCGACTGCTCGCGACCGCGGAACATGATCGTCACCTTGACCTTGTCGCCGCCCTTGAGGAATCGCTCGACGTGGCCCTTCTTGGTGCCGTAGTCGTGCGGGTCGATCTTCGGGCGGAGCTTGATCTCCTTGATGATCGTGTTCACTTGGTTCTTGCGGGCTTCGCGGGCCTTCATGGCCGCTTCGTACTTGTACTTTCCGAAGTCCATGAGCTTGGCGACGGGCGGCTTGGCCATCGGCGCCACCTCGACGAGGTCGAGATCGGCCTCGGCGGCCAGACGGAGGGCGTCCTCCACCCGGACGATGCCGACCTGCTCGCCGTTGGGTCCGACGAGGCGCACCTCGGGGACCCGGATGCGCTCATTGATGCGGGGTTCGCTGATGTGCTGCTCCTTCGATCGTGTCGAGCGTTGTCATCGTGAACGGCGTGTCCGCCCACGAAAAGCGAAAAGGCTTCTTGGCATGCGCGCAAGAAGCCTTCGAAACGACCTGTCGACGGTGGGCCCTGTCAGGACCTGCCGTACGGCGGTCGACCTCGGAACCTCGTCACCGTTCGGCGTGGGGATTGCTGCCACGTCCGTTGTGCTGGTGCCGGGTGGAAGCTCGAGAGCTTCTCTTGCGCTTGCGACCGTCCGTGCCAGGTCACCCTGAAACGCACAGCCGAAGCCGGTTGGTCAAGGGTAGCAGTCGGTGCGGCAGGGACCCAAGTTGGCACGTCCGCGCGGCTGGTCTCGCTGGATTACCGCCCGTTCCTGCACCCACGACGGGGACGCCCCAACACTGGGTGGTCCCGCGCGCACTCGTTCGCGCGCTCGTGCACCCACAACACCGACGCCCCGGCAACGGGTGCTCCAGCGCGCACTCCACCGCACGTTGACCCACCCACAACGCCGACGCCCCGGCAACGGGTGCTCCAGCGCGCGGCTGGCGTCGCCGCGGCGCAGACTCAGGCAGGCGCGAGGATGAACGACAGCCCGTCGACCCGGACCCTGAGCTCACCGTCTGAGGCCAGCCGCTCCCCCACCCGCGTCGCGAGCGCCTGGACCTGCTCCACCTCGAGGCCCGCACGCAGCTTGAGCCGGATGCCCAGCACACCTTGACCGGCAGGTTCACCGGGCACGAGGTCGTGGTCGACGACCTCCTCCTCGGCGGCGAGTGCACGGGCGACCGAGTTGGCGACGAACGGGTCCTCGTGTCCGGGCACCCACTCCCGCCCGGTGGCCAGCGCATAGATCATCGAGGGCCGCAGGACGAAGGTGTCGGCGCCGGCGACGTCGACGACGATGACGTCGCACTCCTCGGTGATCGCGGCCTGGGCCGCCCGGGCAGCCGAGACCGGGATCGGGCGGGCCCGCGGGTCCCACTCGCTCAGCGCATACGTGCCTGTGAAGACCGGGAGCGCACGTTGCCCGTCCGGCGCCATGAGCGAGACCATCGCCATGTCGCTGGTCTTGTCCACGGTGAGCCCGTCCACCTCCTCGACCTCGCCCGGCATGGCGACGACCGGCACCAGGAAGCGAGCCCGCGCGACGGCGGCCACCCAGCCGCGCTCGTCGGAGGGATTCGCTCTGGCGATGACCAGCGCCTCGTCCGCAGTGCCGTCATCGGCCTCGAACCCGGTGGGCTCGAGCGCCCGCCCGCTGAAGGTCTGGCCGGCGGAGTCGTGGCTGTGCGGCCCGGAGCTGTGGCTGTGCTCCCCCGAGCCGTGCGTATGCGGTCGCTCGCTCACGGGCGACCCGCCACATCGAGGGCCTCGGGGAGGGTGAACGCACCCTTGTAGAGCGCCGACCCGACGATGGCGCCCTCGACACCGAGGGGAACGAGCGCGCGGATCGCCTCGAGGTCGGCCAGCGAGGAGACACCACCGCTGGCGACCACGGGCCGCGAGGTGCGCGCACACACGTCGCGGAGCAGCTGCAGGTTGGGACCCTGGAGCATGCCGTCCTTCGCGACGTCCGTGACGACGTAGCGCGCGCATCCCTCGGAGTCGAGGCGCTCGAGGGTCTCCCACAGGTCGCCGCCCTCGCGGGTCCAGCCGCGGGCAGCCAGCGTGGTCCCGCGGACGTCGAGCCCGATGGCGATCCGGTCGCCGTGCTCGGCGATGGCCTGCGCGGTCCACTCCGGGTTCTCGAGCGCGGCGGTGCCCATGTTGACCCGGCGGCACCCGGTGGCGAGCGCCGCCTCGAGGGACTCGGTGTCGCGGATCCCGCCACTCATCTCCACGTTGATGTCGAGCCGGCCGACGATCTCGGCGAGCAGGTCGGCGTTGGATCCGGTGCCGAACGCCCGGTCGAGGTCGACGAGGTGGATCCACTCCGCGCCCTGCTCCTGCCAGGCCAGGGCCGCCTGGATCGGGTCCCCGAACTCCCAGCCGCTGCCGGCGATGCCCTGCTGCAGCTGGACGGCGCGCCCCTCTCGGACGTCGACGGCGGGGAGCAGCTCCAAGCGCGGCAGTTCAGACATTGGTGGATTCGACTTTCTCTCCGGGGGCGGGAAGCTCGGACTTCGCAAGAGGCCCATGACCATGCGAAGTGCGCCTTTCTCTCCGGGGGAGAGAAAGGTGAGGCGTCACAAGGTCGCGAGCCAGTTGCGCAGCAACGTCAATCCTGCCTCGCCGGACTTCTCGGGGTGGAACTGGGTCGCGCTGAGGGGACCGTTCTCGACAGCGGCGACGAACGGCGCGCCGTGGACAGCGGTGGTGACGAGCGGCGCCTGGTTCGCGAAGGACCCGGTGGGGGTCGGCATGATCCACTCGGGCACCGCATACGAGTGCAGGAAGTAGAACCGCTCGTGCTCGATGCCGGCGAACAGCCTCGACCCCGGTGCCGCGGTCACCGGGGACCAGCCCATGTGGGGCACGACATCGGCCTGCAGCCGCTGGACCAGCCCGGGCCACTCCCCCAGCCCCTCGACCATTTCCTCGTTCGGCTCGGTGGACCCCTCGAAGAGAACCTGCATGCCGACGCAGATGCCCAGCACCGGGCGGCCCCCGGCGAGGCGCCGCCCGATGAGGGCGGGACCGCGGGCCGCGGCCAGCGCGCGCATACAGGCGTGGAAGTTGCCGACGCCGGGCACGAGCAGCCCGTCGGCCGCGAGGACGGCGTCCGGGTCGGCGGTCAGCTGCACGGATGCTCCAACCCGCTCGAGCGCTCGCACAGCAGAGCGGACGTTGCCGCTGCCGTAGTCGAGGACGACGACGGACGGCTGGGTCATGCGCGCTCCTCACGTAGATCGTCGGCGGTCAGCGCGAGGAAGGTCTCGACCGCCTGCTCCTCCGGCTCGGTCACCGGCACCCCTCGCGGGGGGCCGAGGATGAGGTCCACCGCCGGCACCTCGAGGGCGAGCATGATCCCGGTGAGCCACTCCTGCGTGGTCGCCCGCTTGCTGCGCAGCGCCTCGAGGATCCGGCCTCTGGCACCGGGGCGGCCGACGGCAGCGGCCAGGGCGTCGATGCTCGGGGCGGGCAACGGCGGGAGGGTATGCGTCCCTCGCCCGGGCGTCCACGCCAGCCACTCGGTGCGGGCGCGGACCCGACCGGCCTGGAGCGTGAGGAGGGCACGCTCCCCCGAGTCGTCGCGGGTGACGAAGAAGCCGATGCCCGGTCGCTGGTTGCGCCGCAGCGGGTGGCCCGCGAGGGCAGGGACGACGGCGTCGTACGGCTCAGGCACGCGGGTCTGCGACTCGGCCGGACACACGCCGACCCAGCCCTGGACCGGGACGACGTGGGCGGCGACGACTCCTCGGCGCACCCAGGCCTCGATCTCGGCGGGGGTGCCCCGGACGAGAAGGACGCCGTGGACAGTCACGGTCCCATTGTGACGGACGAGGCCTCGCAGCGAGCGACGCGACGCTCAGAGGACACCCTTCGCGCTCGGAACGCCCTGGACCCGCGGATCCCGTGCCACCGCGGCGCGCAGTGCTCGGGCGATCGCCTTGAACTGCGCCTCGACGATGTGGTGCGGGTCCCGACCGGACAGCACCCGCACGTGCAGAGCGATGCCGGCGTGGTAGGCGAGGGTCTCGATGACGTGTCGGGTGAGCGAGCCGACGTACTGGCCGCCGATGATGACGTACTCCTGGCCGGCGGGCTCACCGGTGTGCACGCAATAGGGACGCCCGGCGACGTCCACGACGGCCTGGACGAGCGCCTCGTCGAGCGGGACGGTCGCGTCGCCGAACCGACTGATGCCGCGCTTGTCGCCGAGGGCCTCCTTGAGTGCGTCACCCAGGAGGATCGCGACGTCCTCGACCGTGTGGTGTGCGTCGACGTCGATGTCCCCGGTCGCCTGGATGTCGAGGTCGATGAGTGAGTGCTTCGCCAGCGACAGCAGCATGTGGTCGTAGAAGCGGACCCCCGTCGACACGCTGCCCTTGCCGGACCCGTCGAGGTTCACGCTCACGCGCACCGAGCTCTCCGAGGTGGTGCGCTCCAGGGAGGCGGTGCGATCACTCGCGCCGACCCCACTTGCTGCCTGACCCGACTCACTCATGCTGACTCCCTGTGGTGGACGAAATCTTGTCGTGGACGACATCTGCGAGGGCATCGAGGAACCCGGTGGTCTCCTCCGGGGTCCCCGCTGTGACCCGAAGGTAGTGCGGGATGCCGACATCCCTGAGGAGCACGCCCCGGTCGAGTAGCTCGCGCCAGGTCGCGCTCGCGTCCGGGAGGTGCCCGAAGAGCACGAAGTTGGCATCGCTCGCGACCGGCTGCAGCCCGAGCCGCGGAAGGGTCTCGACGATCCGGTCCCGCTGGTCCTTGATGACGCCGACGGTGGCGAGCATGAGGTCGGTGTGCGCGAGAGCGGCGAGCGCGACGGCCTGGGTCTGGGTGGCGAGGTGGTAGGGCATCCGGACCAGCCGCAGGGCATCGGTGACGGCCGGGTCCGCGGCGAGGTAGCCGAGCCGGGCGCCGGCCAGGGCGAAGGCCTTGCTCATCGTGCGGGTCACGACCAGCCGCGGCCGCCCCTCGAGCAGGGTCAGGGCGAACGGCGTTCCGGGACGGGCGAACTCGGCATAGGCCTCATCCACCACGATGAGGGTGCCCGGTGCTGCGTCGTACACGGCCTCGACCACGTCGAGCCCCAGCGCCGTGCCGGTCGGGTTGTTCGGCGAGCAGAGGAAGACGACGTCAGGTCGGTGCTCGAGCACCTGCGCCCGAGCCGACTCCGCGGTCAGGTCGAACGGTTCGGCCCCGGCCAGCCCGCGCATACCGTCGACCCAGGTCGTGCCGGTGGTGCGGGTGATGATCGGGTGCATGGAGTATGCGGGGGTAAAGCCGAGCGCGATCCTCCCCGGACCGCCGAACGCCTGGAGCAGGTGGAGGAGGACCTCGTTGCTGCCGTTGCCCGCCCACACCTGGTCGGCCGTGATCGGGGTGCCGGACCTGGAGAGGTACTCGGCGAGCCGTTCGCGCAGCTCGGTGAACTCACGGTCGGGGTAGCGGTTGAGGGTCGGCGCGACCTCCCGGACTGCGGCGGTGATGCTCTGCACCACGACGTCCGGGACCGGGTACGAGTTCTCGTTGGTGTTGAGCGCGATCGGGACGGCGAGCTGCGGTGCCCCGTACGCCACCTGTCCACGCAGGTCAGGGCGCAGGAGCGCCTCCACCTGGGAGCGCGCGGAGCTCTCGGACGTCATGGCTCCCGAGTCTACGAGTGGACCGTGACCGGCCTGGTTCCCGTCTCACCACCCGTCTGGTGGGGAACGTCGGGCGAGGGTGACGACCGACCGCTCAGCCCAGCTCGGGCAGCCGCGCGGTGACCGCCTCGCCGTGGGCGGGCAGGTCCTCTGCCCGGGCCAGAGTCACGACGTGGGCCCCGACCTCGCGCAGGGCCGCCTCGTCGTAGTCGATGACGTGGATCCCTCGGAGGAAGGACTGCACGGAGAGGCCACTGCTGTGGCACGCGCAACCCCCTGTCGGGAGAACGTGATTCGAGCCGGCGCAGTAGTCACCGAGGCTGACCGGCGCCCAGGTCCCGACGAAGATCGCACCGGCGTTGCGGACCCGGGCGGCCACCGCGGGGGCATCCTCGGTGTGGATCTCGAGGTGCTCTGCGGCATAGGCGTTGACCACGTCGAGCCCGGCCTCGAGGTCGTCGACGAGGACGACTCCGGACTGCCGACCCGACAGGGCGGTCGACACGCGCTCGTGGTGCTTCGTGGCGGCGACCCGGGTCGCGAGGGCCTCCTCGACGGCCGCGGCCAGGTCGGCGCTGTCGGTGACGAGGACCGACGCGGCCATCGGGTCGTGCTCCGCCTGGCTGATCAGGTCGGCGGCCACGTGGTCGGGGTCGGCAGTGGCGTCGGCGAGGATCGCGATCTCGGTCGGTCCGGCCTCGGCGTCGATGCCGATGATGCCCTTGAGGAGACGCTTGGCCGCCGCGACGTAGATGTTGCCCGGCCCGGTGACGAGCGAGACCGGCTCGCAGTCCGTGCCGTCCGTCTCGTCGCTGAACCCGAAGGCGAAGCCGGCGATGGCCTGGGCGCCGCCCATCGCATACACCTCGTCGACCCCCAGCAGCGCGCACGCGGCGAGGATCGTCGGGTGCGGCCAGCCGGCGAAGCCCTCGATGGCGTCCCGCTGCGGCGGGCTCGCCACGGCGAGGCTGCCGACCCCGGCGATCTGGGCGGGGACGACGTTCATGACGACGCTGCTCGGGTAGACCGCGAGCCCGCCGGGCACATAGAGGCCGACGCGATCGACCGGCACCCAGCGCTCGGTCACGGTGCCGCCGGGGCTGACCACGGTCGTGGTGTCCTCGCGGCGTTGGTCGGCGTGCACGAGCCGGGCCCGGCGGATGGACTCCTCGAGCGCCTCCCGGACGAGCGGATCCAGTCCTTCGAGGGCCCGTGCGATGACCTCCGCGGGGACCCGCAGCCGCTCTGGCCGCACGCCGTCGAACCGCTCAGCCGCCGCATACAGCGCCTTGGCACCCCGGTCACGCACGTCCTCGCAGATGGGGCGCACCTGGTGCAGGGCCGCCTCCACGTCGAACTCGGCACGTGGCAGGGCGGCGCGCAGCTCGCGCAGCGTGAGGCTGCGACCGCGCAGATCGAGGACGGACATCATGTCTCAAGATTCTACGAAGCCGACGCGATCCACCGTCCCGACGTCTCAAGAGGGGTCGGAGGGGCGGTGTCGGCTGGACCTGTGGCGACGGCGCTCTGGCCCGGTTGCGCACGAGTGACCGGGTTGTGATCCAGTGACCGGGTTACCCCACGGATGACCGCGAAATTGCCCGGTCACGCGGGGCACAAGCCGGTCAGGCGGGCACAAGCCGGTCACCCGAGGATGCTGCGAGCACCCGGCAGAAGCGGCGCAGGGAGCAGCAGCTCACACGCGTGACCGGGCGCATCCGGTCTCACCCGTAGAGCGCCACAGCCAACCTCAGTCGTAGAACAACGCCTCGTGGGCGTGGCGGGCGCGCCGCGCATACCGCCGGTACATGTCGGCCAGGGCAGCACCGGAGCCGGGCGGCATCCCGAGGATGCGGGCGACGCCGTCCGCCTCGCGGGCGTCGCTGGGGACCGAGTCGATGCGGCGGGCGCGGAACAGCACCCCCGCATTCCGTATGCGCGAGCCCAGCTCCCAGGCCCGGCGCAGGTCAGTGCCGGGCTCGGTATCGATGAGCCCGGCCTCCATCGCGGCATCGAGCGCCGCGAGGGTGGACGTGGTGCGCAGGGTGGGGTGGTCGTACGCCTGCTGGAGCTGGGTGAGCTGGACGACCCACTCGACGTCGGACAGACCTCCGTGACCGAGCTTGATGTGGGTCTTGCGGTCGGCACCCCGCGGAAGCCGCTCGGCCTCCATGCGGGCCTTGAGCGTGCGGATCTCGCGCAGCTGCTGGGCCGAGAGGCCGCCTTCGGGCCAGCGCAGCGGCTGGATGAGCGTGAGGAACCGGTCGCCCAGGTCTTCGTCTCCGGCGACGACCGCAGCCCGGACGAGGGCGTGGAACTCCCACGGGTGGGCCCACCGCTGGTAGTACTCGGCATAGGAGGCCAGGGACCGCACGAGCGGGCCGTTCTTGCCCTCCGGGCGCAGATCGAGGTCGATCTCGATGTCGGGATCAGGCCCGCGCTGACCGAGCACCTTGAGGAGCTCCTTGACGATCTCGAGCGCCTGCTCCTGAGCCGCGCCGGCGTCGACCCCCGGCACCGGATCGTGCACGAACATGACGTCGGCGTCGGAGCCGTAGCTCTGCTCCCGACCTCCGAAGCGGCCCATCCCCACGACGAGCAGCCTCGTGAGCACCCGACCGCCGGTGCGGTCCGCCACCGCCTGGGTGATCCGCTCCAGGGCCACCTCGACGAGCGCTGAGGTCACGTCGGTGAGGGCTGCCCCGACCTCGGTCAGACCGGCCTTGCCGGCGAGGTCGGCCACGGCGATCCGGAACAGCTCGGTGCGACGGATGCCGCGCGCAGCCGTGATCGCCTCGACAGGGTCCGGGCGGCGACCGGCGGCGGCCCGCATGCGGCGCAGGATGTCCTCGCGGGACTGGGGCGTCAGTCCCCTCGGGTCGCCGAGGAACTGGACGCACTCGGGTGCCTGCTCGAGCAGATCGGCCGCGTACCGGGAGCGAGCCAGGGTGTGTGCCAACCGCTCCGCGGCCAGGCCCTCGTCGCGCAGGAGCCGCAGGTACCACGGCGTCGACCCGAGCTGGTCGGAGATCCGGCGGAAGGCGAGCAGCCCGGCGTCCGGGTCGGCCTCGTCCGCGAACCAGCCGAGCATGACCGGGAGGAGCTGTCGCTGCAGGGCCGCCCTGCGCGATGAGCCTTCCGTCAGTGCCTCCAGGTGGCGGAACGCCCCGGCGGGATCACGGAATCCCAGCGCTGTCAGTCGTTCTCGCGCGGCCGAGGGAGTGAGGCGGGTCTCGTCCGTCGTGAGTCGCGCGACCGCCGCAAGGAGGGGGCGGTAGAAGATCTGCTCGTGCAGCCTGCGCACCTCCCGCTGCACGCCGCGCCAGACCTGGATGATCTCCTCGGCCGGAGCCTGGCGGTAGCCCAGCGCCCGGCCGAGACGTCGCAGGTCCTTCTCAGCGCTGGGTAGGACGTGAGTCCGACGGAGCCGGTGCACCTGAATACGGTGCTCGAGCGTCCGAAGGAAGCGGTACGCCTCGGCCAGGTTGGCTGCCGCGTCGCGCGCGACGAAGCCGCCGGCAGACAGGGCCGCGAGCGCCTCGAGCGTGTTCCTCGAGCGGAGGGTGTCGTCGGCACGGCCGTGGACGAGCTGCAGCAGCTGGACGGAGAACTCGATATCCCGCAGCCCACCCTGGCCGAGCTTGAGCTGGCGGTCAGCCTCCGCCTTGGGCACGTGCTGCTCGACCCGGCGCCGCATGGCCTGGACGTCGTCGACGAAGTTCTCACGCGAGGCCGCCTGCCAGACGAACGGACTCATGGTCTCGATGTATGCCTGGCCCACCTCGGGATCGCCGGCCACCGCCCGGGCCTTGAGCAGCGCCTGGAACTCCCAGGTCTTGGCCCACTTCTCGTAGTACGTACGGTGGGACTCCACGGTGCGCACGAGCGGCCCGGACTTGCCCTCGGGGCGCAGGGCCGGGTCGACCTCCCACAGCGAGCCGGCGGCGGTCTTCGTCGAGCAGATCCGCATCACCCGCGTGGCGAGGTCGCTGGCCACGGCTGTCGAGGTTGCCTCGTCGACCAGCGTCCCGTCCGGCGACACCGCGGGCTCGGCCACGAAGATCACGTCGACGTCGGAGATGTAGTTGAGCTCACGACCTCCGGTCTTGCCCATCGCGATGATGGCCAGACGGGTCTGGTCGGCGGCCGCGCCCACTTCGGAGCGCGCGATGATCAGGGCTGCCTCGAGTGCTGCGGCGGCGAGGTCGGCGAGTGCGCGGGAGGTCACCTCGAAGCGTTCGGTCGCCTGCGCCGCGGTCACGTCCAGGGCCGCGATGCCCAGCAGCTGCTCCCGGTATGCGATGCGCAGGACGTCGATCGGGTCACCGGCGGCGCCCACGGCCGATCCGCCCACGATCGAGGTGCCGCCGGCGGCGTCCGCACTGCTGGATGGAGTGCTTGTCGAGTCGGCGTTCCGTGAGTCGATCGCCGCCTGAACGGCTTCGACGAGGCGGTCCGTGCGTTCCACTGGGCCGAGATCGACGGCCTCGGCGGCCGCCACCCAGTGCTCCGGGTGGGCGACGAGGTGGTCGGTCAGGGCGCTCGAGGCACCGAAGACGCCCAGGACCCGGTCCCGTGCCGCCCCCGGCCGGCAGAGGGCGGAGGTGACAGCGGCATACAGGGAGTCATCGCGGGCGGCCGCCTCCATGAAGCGGACGACGGCGAGAGCGGCGTCATCAGGGTCGGCCGTGCGGCTGAGGGCCTGGGCCAGCCCGTCGGGCTCGATGCGCTCGCTGTCCTCGAAGAGGTCGGCCACGGCCGGATCGGAGAGGAGACCCAGCACGCGCTTGGGGTCGTCGAATCCGAGCCGGGCGATGGCGGCGGGCAGGCTCTCGGTGCGCGGGCGAACGGATTCGGTCATCGGACTCGCTCGCTACCGCTCAGAGGGCGCGCAGGTATCGCTTGAGCTCGAAGGGGGTGACCTGCTGGCGGTAGTCGTTCCACTCCTGGGCCTTGTTGCGCAGGAAGAAGTCGAACAGCTGCTCGCCGAGCGTCTCGGCGACCAGGTCGCTGCCCTCCATGACCTGGATGGCCTCGTAGAGGGAGGACGGCAGGGGCCTGATGCCCATGGCCCGCCGCTCGGCGTCGGTGAGACTCCAGACGTCGTCCTCGGTCTCCGGCGGCAGCTCGTAGCCCTCCTCGATGCCCTTGAGACCGGCCGCGAGGATGACCGCGAAGGCGAGGTAGGGGTTGCAGGCCGAGTCGATGCTGCGGATCTCGACCCGGCTGCTCTGGCCCTTGTTGGGCTTGTACATCGGGACGCGCACCATGGCGGAGCGGTTGTTGTGCCCCCAGGTGAGGTAGGCCGGCGCCTCTCCCCCGCCCCACAGCCGCTTGTAGGAGTTGACCCACTGGTTCGTCACGGCCGTGATCTCGGCGCCGTGGGTGAGCAGCCCGGCGATGAACTGCCGGCCCACCTTGGAGAGCTGGTAGGGCGCACCCGGCTCGTAGAAGACGTTCTGGTCGCCCTCGAAGAGCGACATGTGGGTGTGCATCCCCGACCCCGGGTGGTTGGCGAACGGCTTGGGCATGAACGAGGCGTGGATGCCCTGCTCGAGGGCGACCTCCTTGACGACCGTGCGGAAGGTGACGATGTTGTCCGCGGTCGTCAGCGCGTCGGCGTAGCGCAGGTCGATCTCGTTCTGGCCCGGGGCGCCCTCGTGGTGACTGAACTCCACCGAGATGCCCATCGACTCCAGCGTCGTGATCGTGGCCCGACGGAAGTCGTGTCCGGTGCCCTTCGGCACGTGGTCGAAGTAGCCGGCCTCGTCCACCGGCTTGGGCTTCCGGCCCGGCTTGGTCCCCTGCTCGAAGAGGAAGAACTCGATCTCCGGGTGGGTGTAGAAGGTGAAGCCCAGGTCCGACGCCTTCGTCAGCGCGCGCTGGAGCACCTGGCGGGGGTCGGAGAAGCTCGGGGTGCCGTCCGGCAGGAGGATGTCGCAGAGCAGACGGGCCGTGCCGGGGTTCTCACCGCGCCACGGCAGGATCTGGAATGTCGAGGGGTCGGGCCGGGCGAGCATGTCGGCCTCGTAGACCCGGGCGAATCCCTCGATGACAGATCCGTCGAAGCCGATGCCCTCGGCGAAGGCGCCCTCGAGCTCCGCCGGCGCGATGGCGACGGACTTCAAGGTCCCCACCACGTCGGTGAACCACAGCCGGAGGAAGCGGATGTCGCGCTCCTCGATGGTGCGAAGGACGAACTCCTGCTGACGATCCATGACCAGATCCAATCAGAGCGATGTTTCGGACGGGTTAAGGGCCCGCCCATCCTCGCAGACCGGGCCCGCCCGTTCCTGCTCTGCTCAACCGATCCAGTGGAGCCGCAACCATCCGGTCTCGCAAAACCGGGACGGCGTACCCCGATCAGCCTCCGACCGGCACGCCCGTGATGGGCTCGAACCCGGGCACCTCGACGGTCAGCTCCTCGGGCGGGCTGTCCCCGCCGAGCGGACCGAAGAGCGCCGAGAGGATCTGGCCCTTGGTGGGCACGGCCGAGACCAGGTCGGAGCAGAGGCAGCGGAACCGCTCTGCGGAGTCGACCTGCTCCTCGTCCTTGGGTGCGTAGACGGTAGGGCCTACATACCGTTCGGACGACGCGTCGATCAGCCTGACCCCGTCGACGAACGTGGACTTGCGATCGAGCGAGAGCGATCGGTGCTGGTCCGGGGACAGTCGGGTGTCCTCGGGCCAGCTGATACGCACGCGGAGCACGAAGCCACCGGCCTCGGTCGGGTCGAGTTGGACCACCTCGAGCGTGCCTCCCGGCGGGAGACCCTCGGTCATCGCATCGGTCGACGCGATCGGGTCACTCTCGGACTCGACAGCGGCGTCGAGGTCGGCGATGACGTCGTCGGGGATCAGGGGCGCCGTCGCGGGCTCGTCCGGGGTGCTCTGCTCTGAGGTCGCGGGCGCCGTGGGCGTCCCCGTGGCATCGGGAGCCGGGTCACCACTGCAGGCGGTGAGGAGCATCGCCACCGCCGCGGCTGCAGCGAGCGAGCGCGTGAGGCGCGCAGACGTACGACGGCGGATCATCGGCCGTCTCCTGTCCCGCCGACGCCTTCGAGGGTGATCGTCACCCGTCGGTTGAGGGCTCGTCCCTCGTCGGTGTCGTTCGCCGCGATCGGCTCGTGCCAGCCCCGGCCCGCGACCGTGAAGGTCATGCCGGGCAGCCGTTCGGCCAGCTTCGCCTGGACGGCCCGCGCGCGCTCCTCGGAGAGCCGCTGGTTGTAGGCCTCGGTCCCCTGGCCGTCGGTGTGTCCGACGATCGTTGCGGAGGTCACCTCGGCCTCGCCGATCTCCGCGGCGATCCGGTCGAGGACCGAGTCCGCCTCGGATGTCACGTCTGCCTTGTCGAACTCGAAGAGCACGTCCGCGGCGAGGTCGATCTCGCGAACCTCTCCCGAGTCCCGCTGCGCCCAGGCCCCATCGGCGGCGCCGGATCGTTCCGCCAGGACCCAGACCGATCCGAGGGTGCGGCTCTCGGCGGCCCGGGCGATGACGTCGGCCGGAGGTGGTGTGGGCCAGCCCTGTCCGGAGGCAACCCACTCCTCGGCGGAGACCTGCGGCTCGGGCAGCGCCTCTTCCCGGACCGGCACGTCCGGCATGATCCCGCCGTAGCCGTCGAGGTGGACGTCGACGGTGTCCACCCCTGGTGGCAGCTCTGGGAAGACCGCGTACACCATCTGCCAGCCGTCGGAGATCTTCGCGGCCTCGTTGTCCTTCAGACCCATCTGCGTGACGTTCGTGCACAGGCAGGTCTCGGTGGTCTCGTCGAGAAGCACGGGATAGAGCTCACCGGTCTGGCGGACCGCCAGCGAGGTCTCGGTGAACCCTGGCGGACTCGTCAGGTTCGCGGTGCCGGCCCGCATCTTGTGGGCGGTGCTCGTCAGGCTGCGCTCATCACCCTCCGAGGGCCGGTGCCGGACCGACGAGTAGGCGACCGTGCCCCCGTCGATGCGCCACACACCGTGCAGCACGTGGTCGAAGCGCCGCAACGTCCCCCCGGAGCCCGACTCCGACGCCACCGCTCCGACGACAGGGAGCGGCGTCTCCGTCAAGGGCGCGGTTGGCTCCTCCGGAGCAGCCGATGCCGTCGCGGCGCCGAGCGGCGCGGTGAGCAGAAGCGCGGACATGACGACAACGGCTGGCGTGGGCCAGGCCATGTGAATCCCCTTTTCCCTGCCGAGTTCACAAACCCGACTACCTTGCGTGACGCGCGGAGATGAGTCAATTCGGGAGCAGGTCGGCAGGCCGCGAACGCGTCGGCCCAATCCGTCCCCGCGCGGTCGGGAGCGGCCAGCGTCAGCGGTGCCGACGCAGTCCCACGAGCAGCGGGATGACCTCCTGCTGACCACCACTGTGGGTGACCGTGATGGCGCGCTCGTCCGCTCCGCCACCGGGCTCGGCCACGGTCAGCTGGCTGGCGTGCGACCGCAGTGCGGCGAGGACCCGCTCACGCGTGTGCGGCAGCTCCGTCCACTCGCCGAGCCATCGGGTGCCCTTGCGGGTCGGCAGCACCTCGAGGAGCGGAACCCCCGCAGCCATCGCCGCGCGCACGCCGGCGTGGTGGATGTGCACATGGTCGGGGTGCCCGTAGCCGCCGGTCGAGTCATAGGTGACGAGAACCTCCACGCCCGCACGCCGGATCCAGTCGGCCACGGCGTCGGCCACCTCCTCGAGCGGGGCACTCGTGAGAGCCCGCTCGCTGACGTCCTCGGCCGGACCGGCGACGGTGTCCGTGATCCAGCGCATGCCCGAGTCCTCGTAGTCGAGGAGCTCCGGCGGCTCCGCGCCGAGCGCCGCGAGGGCGTTCTCCAGCTCACTGACCCGGTGGTGGTGAAGTGCCTCGGTGCCGACGAGGTGGCTGAGCGGACCCTCGACGACCTCGCCCCGCTCCCCCCGGGTCGCGGTGAGGACCCGGCACGTCACGCCGTGCTCGACGAGGTCGGCGATGAGGGCACCGGTGGCGAGCGACTCGTCGTCCGGGTGGGCGTGCAGCAGGCCCACCGTGCCGGCGCACCTCAGCAGGTCGAGCAGCTCTCCCGCCTGGTCAGATGGGTTCGGCTGCTGCTGCTCGCTGTCGCGCAGCCTGCGGTAGAGACCGACGAGGTGGTCCGCGTGCTCCTGCCAGCTGAACCCCAGGGCGTGGGTGCGGCCGTTGTGGCCCAGGCGCCGCGCATACTCCTCATCGGTGAGGACGCGCGAGATCGCCTGGGCCCACAGGTCCGGCTCACGCTCGGGGATGAGGACGCCCGAGCAGCCGTGCACGACCGCCTCGGTGAGGCCGCCCGCGGCCGAGGCGATGACCGGGACACCACTGGCGCCGGCCTCGAGCGCGATGAGGCCGTAGGTCTCCGAGTGCGAGGGGACGAGGACGGCGGTCGCCGACCGCAGCATCCACGCGAGCTCCTCCGGCGGCTTCGGTCCGACGAAGTCCACCCAGTCCGTCAGCCCGTTCTCTGCGACGAGGGCGTCCAGCTCGCGGCGGTAGTCGGCGAAGTCGGCGGAGACGTCGCCGGCGATGACGAGTCGCGGCCGGCCGACGGGTCCGACATCGGAGTCACCCAGCAGTGCGTATGCGGCGATCGCCAGGTCTGCACCCTTGAGCGGCTGCAGGCGGGCGGCGAAGAGGAGGAACGGCTCGTCGCGCCACCGCTTCTCACCCGCGAGCAGCGGCCGGAACATCTGCGAGTCGACGCCGGGCGAGACGATGCGGATCTTGGCCGGATCGCCCCCGCACCGCAGGATCACCGTGCGCGCCTCGGCGTGGCTCACCGCCACGACGAGGTCGCTCTCCTGGGCGGCGAACCGCTCCCCCGGCACCCTCCTCGGCGACTCCGGAGGCTCACCCTCCCCGAGCGGGCTGTCGGGGAGCGCTGCGACGCTGTGGAAGCTCTGGACGTGCGGCACGCCCCAGGCCCGTGCGGCCGGGATGGCGCTGACCCCTGACATCCAGTGGTGGGAGTGCACGACATCCGGAGGATCGAGCCGCGTGAGGTGGTCGCGGAACTCGTCGAGGTGGTCGTCGATCCGGCTCTTCGCCAGCGGGGCGGGCGGCCCGGCCGGCAGGTGGCGCAACGTGACCCGCGGCGCAACGGCGACGACGTCCGGGGAGTCCGGGTCGGCCCGACGGGTGACGAGCTCGACGGTGTGACCGAGGTCTGCGAGAGCCATGGCCTGGTGCCGCTCGACGACGTTCATCCCCCCGGCATCCCCGGCGCCCGGAATGGTGAGCGGTGAGGTGTGCATGGAGACGAAGCGGATCATCAAGGGCTCGACCACGCTCGTAACCTACCCCTTCGCCAACCGAGCCCTTCGTCGCCCCGAGGCCCTGGCTGCCCATGCGCCCCACTGACGGTGAGAGGGGCGCGACTAGGATCTGAACATGAGTGAGACGACCGCCCCGTACGGCACCGGAGTCCAGGCCGCGCCCCAGCGCCGCGTCCGCATCCCGCACCTTCAGAAGATGAAGGAGGACGGGGAGAAGTGGGCCATGCTCACCGCCTACGACATGTACACCGCCGAGATCTTCGACGAGGTCGGCATCCCGGTGCTCCTCGTGGGCGACTCCGCCGGCAACAACGTCTACGGCTTCGAGACGACCGTGCCCGTGACGGTCGACCACCTCGTGCCGCTCTGCCGGGCGGTCACCCTGGCCGCCAAGTATGCGATGGTCGTCGCCGACCTCCCCTTCGGCTCCTACCAGGCGAGCCCGCAGCAGGCCCTGAACACGGCGACCCGCTTCATGAAGGAGGGGATGGCTCACGCCGTCAAGCTCGAGGGCGGCAAGGCGATGGTCCCCGAGATCGAGCTCCTCGTCCGGGCCGGGATCCCCGTCATGGGCCACATCGGCTTCACCCCGCAGAGTGAGCACGTGCTCGGCGGCTACAAGGTGCAGGGCCGAGGAGCCGGAGCCGCGAAGCTCCTGGAGGACGCGCTCGCGCTCCAGGAAGCCGGCTGCTTCGCCATCGTCATGGAGATGGTTCCCGCCCCCGTGGCCGCCGAGGTCACCAAGGCCCTGCGGATCCCGACGGTCGGTATCGGCGCCGGGCCGGACTGCGACGCCCAGGTGCTCGTCTGGCAGGACATGGCCGGTCTCCGCGGCGGTCGCGCGCCCCGCTTCGTCAAGAAGTACGCAGACCTGCGCGGCGAGCTGAGCCGCGCCGCTCAGGCCTACGCCTCGGAGGTCCGGGACGGCACCTTCCCCGCCTCGGAGCACTCGTTCGAGGAGTGAGGTGCCGGTGACCAACAGCGGTTCGGACCGCATACCTCCTCCGACCCGCTGGTCCGAGGTGAGCAGCGGTGCGGAGGCGGCCGCCGCATACCGTCGCCGTTTCGCGACCCTCGAGGCCCAGGGGGTGGACCTGCACGGCGAAGCCCGGTTCATCGCCTCCGTCCACCCACCGCCGGCGCGGGTGCTCGACGCGGGGTGCGGCTTCGGCCGGCTCACGCGGGTGCTGACGCAGATGGGGTACGACGCCGTGGGGGTCGACGCCGACCGGCACCTCATCGACATCGCGCGGCGCGAGGACCCGCACACCGAGTACGTCCACGCCGACCTCACGCACATGGACCTGTCCCAGGAGAACCTCTCGCCCTGGGGCATCTCCACGTGGACCGGGACCCGGGGGTTCAACCTCGCGGTCATGGCCGGGAACGTCGTGCCCTACCTCGCCGTCGGCACCCTCGACCAGGCCATCCGGCAGATCTCGGCCCACCTCGTGCCTGGCGGGCACATCATCGCCGGCTTCGGACTCACACGCGCCGATCTGCCGGAGACGGCCAACCTCGTCCCGGTCAGTGAGTACGACCGGGCGCTGCGCGGCGCCGGGTTCTCGCTCCAGCAGCGGTATGCGTCGTGGGACCGGGCGCCGTGGCACATCGGCAGCGACTACGTCGTGAGCGTGCACCGCAAGGGCTGAGCCGGCGCCGCCTGTCCCACCTTCCTCCCCCGGCGGGAAAAGCGGTCTTCGCAGGACAAAGGTTCTCTTGCGAAGACCGAGCTTCCCTTGCGCAGTGCGTCAGGAGGTCGAGCTCAGTCCGAGCCGGCCTGCGAGTCGCCGGAGCCCTTGCCCCAGTCCTCCCACTCGCGGTCCTCCTCGTCCCAGGCCTCAGTCCTGGCGCGGGCGGTCTCGAGCGCAGCCTCGGCCGCCTCGCGGGTGTCGTAGGGGCCCATGACCTGGTCGTTGGGGCTGCGTTCCTCATCGCTCTCGACCTTGCCGGTCGTGATGTTGTACCAGTACGGCACGTCGGCCTCCTCGCCACGTCGGGTGTGAGGGACGCCCACCGCGTCCACCTAGACTCAACGGTATGCCAGTTGCGTATGCGTCAGTCGAGCCCGGCGTCATCTCACCTCGCCGTCGGGTCCCGAGCCACATCGTCGCGCCCGAGTACGTCGACCGACCGGCGCCGCGACCGCACACCGGGCCCGAGGTCAAGGACGCCGAGACCATCGAGAAGATGCGCATCGCCGGCCGCATCGCAGCCCAGGCCCTCGAGGCCGCCGCCGCCGCCATCGCCCCGGGCGTCACGACCGACGAGATCGACCGGGTGGGGCATGAGTTCCTCCTCGACCACGGCGCCTACCCCTCGACGCTGGGTTACAAGGGCTTCCCCAAGTCACTGTGCACCTCGGTCAACGAGGTCATCTGCCACGGCATCCCCGACTCCCGTGAGCTACGCGACGGCGACATCGTCAACATCGACATCACCGCATACATCCACGGGGTGCACGGCGACACCGACGCGACCTACGGCGTGGGTGAGATCGACGAGGAGTCCGCACTGCTCATCGAGCGCACGCGCGAGGCGATGATGCGCGGCATCAAGGCGGTCCGTCCCGGGCGCGAGCTCAACATCATCGGACGGGTCATCGAGAGCTACGCCAAGCGGTTCGGCTACGGCGTCGTGCGGGACTTCACCGGTCACGGCATCGGCGAGAGCTTCCACTCGGGGCTGATCATCCCCCACTACGACGCCGCCCCCGCCTACAACACGGTCATCGAGGCCGGCATGACGTTCACGATCGAGCCGATGCTCAACCTCGGCACGCACGAGTGGGAGATGTGGGACGACGGCTGGACCGTGGTGACCAAGGACCGCCGCCGCTCGGCCCAGTTCGAGCACACCATCCTCGTCACCGAGACCGGGGCGGAGATCCTCACCACGGCTGAGTAGGGATGCGACCGGAGCGCGCCCAGGCACCCGCCCGGCCGCTGTCTTCCTGGGTGAGCGCCCCTGTTCAACAAAGAACGGGGTACTCCTGCAGCAGCCCCGCGGCGACCTGCCCGCCCATCGACGTGCCCAGGCGGGCTCGGTCCCGCGCGCGGTCCTGGACGACGGGGCGCGTGAGCGCACCCTCGCGGGGTGGGCGCCCCCTGTGCGCGGCTCAACACCGTGTCGCCCACGTACTCGTCGTTCGACCTTTCCTCCCTGACTTGACACGTACCCCCTCGTTCGACCTTTCCTCCCTGACTTGACACGTACCCCCTTGTTCGACCTTTCCTCCCTCACGTGACACCTGCTCCCACATTTGCGCGCAATTGCGCTCAAACGACGGGCTAAGGGTCAAAGTCAGGAGCAAGGGTCAAATCAAGGAGCAAGGGCGGCGTGAGGAAGGGTCGAAGTCAGGAGCAAGGGTGGCGCGAAGACGGGTCAGACCCAGGAGGCAACGCTCAGCTCACCACGTGGCGCTCACCACGTGCGAGTGGTCCTCGCCGCAAACGCCCTATGCCTCGACCCGCCACGGACTGCCGTCGGCGAGGTCGTGGATGCGGGTGTCCTTGCTCCCCAGGTCGCCGGCCTGCTTCAGGTAGAGGTTGCGTCCGGTCAGACTCAGCAGCGCGTCGTGGATGGGGACCGCGTGCGGTGCGGCGAGCCGTCGTAGGAACCCGGTCATGTCCCGGCTGGCCTGCCAGGGGGCGTTGAGCGGGAAGGCGAGCACGTCGACCTCTCCTGGGTCGGCATCGAGCGCGTCGCCCGGGTGGAAGAAGGTCGGCTCTCCCGGCGCGCTGATCCGCACGCCGACGTTGGTGATGCGCGGGATGTCCTCGTGGATCAGGGCGTGTATCTCCCCCACCGGCTCGATGAGCACCTCCCCGAGTGTCACCGTCGATCCGTCATGAGCCGTGGCCGGCAGACCGACCTCCTCGAGGATGGAGACGCTCTGCGGGTCGCACCAGATCGGCACCTCACCGTTGGCGCGCACGAGCTCCGGGAGCCGGACCGGGTCGAGGTGGTCGACGTGCTGGTGGGTCACCAGGATGGCGTCGAGATCGCGCAGGCCGAGGAAGTCGCCGGCGAAGGCGCCCGGATCGATGAGGATCCGCTGGTCCGCGATCTCCACGAGCAGGCAGGCATGACCGAGGTGAGTGATCCGCATACCCCAGACCGTAGCCGTGTACGCACACCGCCGGAACAGCCGATCCGAGAGTCGCATCGCCGGGCCGCCCGAATGGACAGCGCGGAACAGGTTCCTGCACCCGTCAGAGGGATAACGTGAGGTCGTGGACCAGCTGGCCCGGCGCCTTGGCCTCTCGGATGCCGTCCTCATCGGGCTCGGATCCATGCTCGGGGCGGGGGTCTTCGTCGCCTACGCACCGGCAGCCGCTGCGGCCGGCTCATGGCTCCTCCTCTCCCTCCTGCTCGCCTCCGTCGTCGCGTATGCGAACGCCACCGCCTCGGCCCGCCTCGCCGCGGTCTACCCGGAGTCCGGAGGCACCTATGTGTACGGACGCGAACAGCTCAGCCCGTTCTGGGGTTACCTCGCCGGATGGGCGTTCGTCGCCGGCAAGTTGAGCAGCTGCGCGGCGATGGCGTGGACCATCGGTGTGTATGCGCTACCCGACCACGCGCGCTGGGTCGCCGTCGCGTCGGTCGTCCTGGTCGCGGCGATCAGCTACCGCGGAATCACCAAGAGCGCCAAGGTAACTCGTCTCATCGTCGCGATCGTCGTCACTGCCCTTGTCGTGGCAGCAGCGATGCTCATCGGAATCGGTCCGACCGCGACGACCGCCGGACAAGCGATCGACGTCAGCGTCGCCGGAGTGCTGTCAGGAGCCGGCTTCCTCTTCTTCGCGTTCGCGGGCTACGCCCGGATCGCGACCCTCGGGGAGGAGGTCATCGAGCCGGAGCGGACCATCCCGAGGGCGATCCCGATCGCTCTCGCCATCGTCACGGGTCTGTATGCGCTGGTTGCGATCGCTCTGTTGCGCAGCCGGGGGGCAGAGGTGATCGCCACCGACCCTGCCCCGCTCGCGGGCGCACTCCGGGCCACTGGCCTCGCGGGGACCGACGGTCTGGTCCGGGTGGTGGCCGCAATCGCGGCCTTCGGGGCCCTGCTCGGGATGCTCCTGGGTGTGTCACGCACCGGGCTCGCCATGGCCCGGGACCGGCACCTTCCTCCTCCGCTGGCTGCCGTTCATCCCCGCTATCAGGTCCCGCACCGGGCCGAGCTCGCCGCGGCTGTTGTCGTCATCCTGCTGGTCCTGCTCGGCAGGCTCGTCACGGCGATCTCGTTCAGCTCCATCCTCGTGCTGGTCTACTACGCGATCGCCAACGCCAGCGCATACCGGCTGCCCGCCCTGACCCGCACCCACCGGATCCTTCCGGTGATCGGCCTCGTCGGGTGCCTGACGCTCGCCGTGTTCCAGCCGATCGCGACCGTGCTGTCAGCGGCAGCGGTGCTCCTGTTCGGAGCGGTCATCTACGCCATGCGTCTCCCGCACGGCTAGCGGACTCCTCGCTCGGCTCCAGCGGATGATGGTTCAGGTGCCCGTCGATCGTCCGTCGCTGAGCTCCAGGCCCGCGGACGTGGCGACCGTTCGCCGAAACTCGGACCGCAGCCCCTCATCGACGATGTCGGCTGCGATCGACTCGATGGCCCGTCGGGCGGCGGCGACGGCCTCTGCCGCCTCGGCCTCCTGGCCCAGTCCACGGTGGGCCTCACCCATGGTGGTCAGGATGCGCCACAGCTCCCCCCGCAGGCTCATCGATGCCGCGGCCTCGGAGGCCGGCCGCAGCATCTCCAGAGCGGCAGCGTGCTCGCCTGCGGCGACCTCGATCAAGCCGGAGACGCGTCCGACCCCAACTGCCACCGTCGCTGTTCGGTTCCTCTCCCCGAAGTGACGGGCCTGAGACAACAGTCCCCGAGATGTTCCCGGGTCATCGAGCAGCAGGTCGGCCTCCGCCGCGCCCAGGAGGGACCACGGCCTCTCCAGATGGGTGGAGGCGGATGAGACCGAGGCGCTGCGAGTGAAGAGCTCAGCCGCCTCCCGGGGGTGACCGAGGCGCAGCTCCGCCCAGCCGAGGTGCCCCCAGATCGACGCGGCGAACATGTCCCCGAAGGGACGGTCGATGAGCTCCAGGACCACCGCCCGCCAGCGGGCCGCCTCCTCTGCGTCGCCGCGAACCTCGGCGTGCAGCCGCGAGAGCTGGGCGGCGCACGGTGTCGAGAGGTAGATCTGACCCAGTTCCTGGGCCAGCTCGACACCCTCGTGCGCCAAGGTGATGGCCTCCTCGTAGCGGGCCAGCTGACGAGCGATGTCGGCCGAGACCATGGCCGCATCCGCCACCCACGACGACCCCTGCTTCTTCATGGCCGCGAATCCGGAGCGTGCCCCCTCATAGGCCTCCGCGGTCCGACCCTGCCTCAGGAGGTAGACGGGCGAGGCGACCGCCCTCACAGCCGCCTGGAACACCTCGTTCCCGGACTCCTCGGCCGCCCGGGTAGCCTCGGCAAGAGCGAGCTCCCCCTCGACGTAGCGACCGGCGCTCGCGAGCGAGATGGCGCGCTGGATCAACCCCTGCATCCGGAACCGCATCGATCCCGCGGCCGCTCCGCTCGCCGAGGCCTCGGCGTCGTGAGCGGCCGCTCGATCCATGTCCCCCTGCCCGGTCGCGATCATGCAGCTGTTCATGTGGTACTCGGCCAGACCGAGATCGTCGTTATGCGCTTCGGCGAGCTTGCGAGCCCGCTCGAGGTAGTCGGTGGCCAGCTCGTAGTCACCCCCCAGCGCAGCCGCGGTGAAGCCGAGTCGGTTCAGGGCCGTGACCTGGACGGTCGGTTCCGATCGCTCCTTGCCGAACTCCAACAGCTCCTGGTAGCTCGACGCCGCCCTCGTGAGGTCCGGGATGAGCGTGTATGCGTTGCCCAGCCCCTCGTGCGCCCGCCGGATCAGCTCAGGGTCGGTTCCCTCGACCGCGGCGTCGAGCGCCTGCGTGTAGAAGCGGATCGCATCGGCGAGCGACATCGCCCGGGCGGCCCGGTCGCCGGCCTCGACGAGGTACGGCATGGCGCGCGCGAGCTCCTCCGCCTCGGTCAGGTGGCGCGCAATGCTCGAGACGTCGTCGGAGCCCTCTGCGATGAGGTGATCCGCTATCCGTGCGTGCAGGTTGCGGCGGTCCCGCTTCAGCATCGACTGGTAGGCGCTCTCCTGGAGGAGGACGTGCCTGAAGGCATACCTTCGCTCCGGCAGCCTGGCCCGCTCCTCCAGCAGGTTCCGGCGCTCCAGATCGGCCAGGGCCACCTCGAGGTCGATCGCGGGATCCAGCAGGTACTGCACCTCCGACAGTCGGAACTCACGCCCGATGACGGATGCGATCTGGGCGACGGTCTTACCTCCCTCGTCGAGACTGTCGAGGCGGGAGATGAGCAGCCCCGCGACGGTCGGCGAGAGGCCGATCCGGGCCCCCGCATCGGTGATCCGCCAGCAACCGTCCTCTTCGACGAGCGACCCAGCGTCGAGGAGGGAACCCAGCAGCTCCTCGAGATAGAAGGGGTTGCCCTCCGCCCGGGTGATGAGTGCGTCGGCGAGGTCCGGCTCGAAGTCACCACCGAGCATCTGCGACAGCATCTGCGCCGAGGCGGCCGCCTCCAGCGGCTCGATGAAGACCGGCGTATAACGGTGGACATACTCTCGAGCGGCGGTCTCGTGGAACTGCCAGGACGGCCGGTCGCGGTCCGGACGCATCGTGACGAGGAGCATGAGCATAGCCCGCTCCGTCACAGCCATCAGCTCCTCGAGCAACGCGAGGCTGATCGCATCACACCAGTGGAGATCCTCGATGACGACGACGAGCGGGCGGCGGAGGGCGGCAGCCTCAATGAGTGCCGTCACTGCCGAGAACGTGCGCCGCTGGAGCATGGGCGCCGCCATGTGCGAGGCGGCCCTGGATTCCTCGGTGTCGAGGTCGATGCCGAGGAGCTGTGCGAGATAGGGAAGGTGGGTCTCCGCGTCCTCTCCCAACAGGGTCTCGACCGTGTCGGTCAGCTTCGAGCGTCGCACGTGCGCGGTGTCCTCCGGATGCAGCTCGAGACACGTGCTGAGGAGGTCGACGACCACCCCGTAGGGAACCGAGCTGTTGTACGAGAACGACCTGCCGACGGCCCACCCCATCGTGGTTGGTCCCGGACCCTCCACGTACACGGGCTTCGATGACCACCAGGGGCCCCGTCGGCCCTCGGCTTCGAGCTCCTCGGAGAACTCTGCGATGAGCCGCGACTTCCCCAGACCCGCCTCACCGATGACCGCGCAGATGCCGCCACGCCCCTCCGAGAGACGATCGGTGAGGTCGCGCAACACCTGGGTCTCCGCCTCTCGGCCGACGAGCGGCGAAGAGAATCCACGACCCCGCGTCGGCCCGGGTCGGACCTGACAGCGCAGCGGGCGGTAGGTCTGGATCGGTGCCGACTTCCCCTTCACCGTCGTCTGGCCCAGGTCCTCGAACTCGAAGAGCGGCGCGATGAGCCGGTAGGTGTCCTCGCTGACCTGGACCGTGTTGGGCGCCGCCGTCTGCTCCATCCGTGCCGCGACGTTGATGGCATCGCCGATGGCCGTGTAGGTGAGCCGCAGGTCCGAGCCGACGTCGCCGACGACCACCAGCCCGGTGTTCACACCCACCCGGATCCGGATGGGGAAGCCCCACTTCTTCTCGATGCGCAGTGAGTACGGAGCTATGGCATCGATCATCTCGAGAGCCGCGAGAACCGCCCGTTCCGGATCGTCCTCATGAGCGATCGGGGCCCCGAAGAAGGCGAGTACCCCGTCTCCCTGGAGGGTGGCCAGGGTTCCCTCGTACCGGTAGACCGGGCGGATCATCCGCTCGAAGGCGCCGTTGATCACCTCCACCCAGTCCTCCGGGTCGAGCTGCTCGGCCGCGGACGTCGACCCGGTGACGTCGGCGAAGAGGGCCGTCACCAGGCGCCGCTCCCCCGCCATCGCGCGTCCGCTGCGGGCCGCCTCGATCTTGGCGAGGAGTGTCGCCGGAAGGTAGCGGGTCAGGTCCGAGGGCGCCTCGTCCACCTCAGGTGCGGCAAGCAGACGGTGACCGCAGTTGGGACAGAAGCGCGCGTCCGGCGGCACGTTGTGGCCACACACCGGACAGGTCGGTTGCAGCGGCTCACCACACCCGACGCAGAACTTGGCGTCAGGCGGATTGACCGACGTGCACAGCGAGCATTCCATTGGTCCTGCCATTGAGAGGGTCCACCGTCGAACGTACACCTCAGGATCCGTCACGCAACAGACTTCACGGTGCACACGGCGGTGCCAGTCTTGGTGGCACGCATTTCTCATGGAGTCGCCCAGAAGTGGAGTCGACCCAGAAGCCGAGGTCCGGCGGTTGGGGTCGACCGGCAGTGGACGGCGGATGAGTCGGCCGGTAAGCCGGGTTCTGTCGTGGACGGTCATCCATCTCGGACGACCATTGCTGGTCGCCTCCAGCGCCCTACCCGTGTGCTCCGGCGGGCCGCCGTCAGACACACACTGCTCGGGCTTGCTCCCGGTGGGGTTTACCTAGCCAGTCCTGTCACCAGGACTGCTGGTGGTCTCTTACACCACCCTTTCACCATCACCCCAGGCGAACCTGAGGCTGTCTACTCTCTGTGGCACTGTCCCGCGGGTCACCCCGGGTGGCCGTTAGCCACCACCGTGCCCTGTGGAGCCCGGACTTTCCTCGGCAGGATCCGGGTCCGAGGACCCGCACCCTGACGCGACCGTCTGGCCGACTCATCCACCGTCCATGGTACCTGCCGGGGCTCTCCGAGCAGCGTGGTCAGCCGGCGACCAGCTCCTGGCCTGACGCGACGGCGAACCGCACCGTGCTGGTCTCCACGACGGCCTGAGTGAGCTGGGCGGCGACCATTGCACCGAGTCGGGCGCTGCCGTCTGCCTTGGTGATGACGGCGGGATCGATGAGCTTGACGATGAGTTCCGAGCCGCTCTTGCGCTTCATGCGGTCGACCACTGCCACCTCGAAGAGCTCACCGAGCCGGTCGCGCAGGACCGCTGCCTCGACCGCGTCGGCGCTGTCCCGCTCGACACCGTTGGAGCGCTGGGTCGACGAGGCCATGATGCCCGGCAGAGTCGGCAGCGCCTCAGTCACCCATTGAGGTACCTCCTCTCCCGCCTCGAGGGCGGCGCAGAGGGTCAGCGCGAACCGGTCGACGAGTCGGCGCAAGGGAGCGGTGACGTGCGCATACGGTCTGGCGACTGCGGCATGGATGGTCTGCTCCGGCACCTCCCCGAGCATCACCGTGTAACCCGACCCCCGGAAGAGCGTCGTCGCCTCGAAGATGAGGGCGAGGTGCCTGGGATTGGTCCGGTCCAGGGTCCGGAGGAACGTGCCGTAGCTCTGCTTCGGACGCCACCGGACTCCCGCAGCCTTGGCGCTGCGCCGGAAACGTGCGAGCGACTCCTTGTTCGGCTTGGGCAGCGTCCGCAGGATGCCGACCTTGTGCTTGAGCATGATGTCCGCCGCGACCATGCCGGTGAGCAGGGAGATCTGCGCGTTCCAGTCCTCGCTGGACAGCGGCGGACGGAACTGGAGGGTGTAGGACCCGCCGTAGTCCTTGATGACGACCTGCTCGGGCATCGGGAGGCTCGCTCCCCCGCGGGCGAGCTCGCGGGCGATCCGCAGAGGGCCGACCTTCGCCAGCAGTGCGACTGTCCCCTCGGCGGTGCCGCTGTCGACCTGGTCCTGGACGGTCTGGTAGTCGGTGCGCCCCGCCGAGCGGACCATGGCCCGGTAGACCGTGGCGTCGGCGACCTGGCCATTGGGGCGCAGGCGCATGTCCCACACGAATGCTGGGCAGGCTTGTCCCGGAAGGAGACTGGCGGCGCCCTCACTCAGCTCCGGGGGGTGCAACGGTACGCGCAGGTCCGGCGCATAGATGGTCTGCCCCCGCAGGCGGGCCTCGGCGTCGATCGCTCCGCTCGGCTGGACGTATGCGGGGAGGTCGGTGATCGCATACCTCACCCGGAAGCCGACCCCGTGCTCCGTGGCCTCTTCCTCGATGTGCAGCGCCTGGTCCAGGTCCATCGCCCCGGGTGGGTCGATGGTGATGAAGGGGATCGATGTCTCATCCCGCGTGGGCAGCCCGATCGCTCCCGACTCGCTGACCGCCCGTGCCTCGGTCACGACCTCCTCTGGGAAGGCACCCGGGACCTCGTGCTCCTCCCGGATCCGGGCGAACCGCTGCCGGAGAGTGTCGTTGACATCGAGGGGCTCGTCGGCGCGTGTCCCGGCTGAGATGTGACGCTTGGGCATACCGGAGAACCTACCGGCGCACAGCGTTGACGCAGCGCCACCGGGCCGTGCGGCGGATCAGTCCTCCAGGGTCAGGACCGCAAGCGTTGCCCCGAGCTCGTAGGCGGCGTCGAGGTGCTCCTGCTCCACATCTCCCAGGATGGAGAGGACGTCGGCCGACTGCCGCCAGCCCAGAGCCTGGACGATGGAGAGCACCGACCGCTCCGCACCGGTCGTGTCGTACCGCCCGTGGACGAGCAGCCCGAACGGCAGCCCCTTGCCGGGCGCGCCCCCGGAGGCCGCGCTGCCGTCGTCACCGAGCGCTCCCCCCACCTGGAGGAACACGGTGTCGAGGTAGTGCTTCAGCGCACCGCTCATGTACCCGAAGTTCGCCGGCGTGATGAGGACGACGGCGTCGGCCCGGCGCAGCTCCTCCGCATCGGGGCTCAGTGCCTCCCGGACGACCACGTCGACCCCCTCGATCGCGTCATCACGAGCCCCGGCGATCACCGCGTCGGTGAGTCGTTGGAGTGACCCGCTGGGACTGTGGTGCACGACGAGCAGGGTGGTGGGCATACTCCCACGCTAGCCACTGCGCCGACCCCATGATCCGATCACGTGCCCTGCCACCTATGGTGTTGCGCGTGCTGATCCTGCTGCCCCCGTCGGAGTCCAAGACCGGTCGGCGTCGGGGACGGCCCGCAGACCCCAACTCCTGGTCCTTCCCGGAGCTCACCGAGCAGCGCCGCACGGTCGCTGCGGCTCTTGCGCAGGTGAGCCAATCGCCCGACGCGCCAAGGCTGCTCGGAGTCAGCCCCAACCTCCTCGACGAGATCGCCCGCAACCTCGACCTCGAGGCCGCTCCTGCCACCCCGGCGCGCGAGGTGTACACCGGTGTCCTCTACGACGCGCTGGACATCGCCTCGCTCGAGCCGGCTGCGAAGCGTCGGGCGACGCGGTGGATCGTCGTGGTCTCGGCCCTCTATGGGGCGCTGCGGCTCAGCGACGAGGTCGCGCCCTACCGGCTGTCGATGGGCGTCGACCTGCCGGGCGTCGGATCACTCGGGCGGGCCTGGCGGTCCCACCTGGATCAGGTCCTTCCGCAGGCAGCCGGGAAGGGTTGCATCGTCGACTGCCGCAGCGCTGCGTATGCGGCAGCCTGGAAGCCCGGGCCGGAGCGGGCTGAGCGGTGGGTCGCGATCGCGGTCCCTGGGGCCTCGCACATGGCCAAGCACACGCGAGGTCTGGTGACCCGCCACCTGGTCGAGGTGGGCGCTGATCCACGCACGGTGCCCGCGCTGGCGGACGTGGTCGGCGAGCGCTTCGAGGTGCGACTCACTCCCCCGGCCGGTCAGGGCAGGGCCTGGACACTGGCTGTCACCCCGCCTTGACCAGACGCTGCGCGGCGAGCCCAGCGGGTCCGCGCGCGACAAGGCGCCAGCGACAATACGACTCGAGCCCGGCCGGCACCCATGGCACAGTTCTCGCATGGCCGGCACGACGCATACGTATGCCCTGAGCCTCACCTGGACGGGGAACCGCGGCACCGGCACGAGCGGGTACCGCGACTACGACCGTGATGTCGTGGCCAGGGCGGACACGGAGGGCGGACCTCCGGCGCTCGAGCTGAGCTCCGACCCGACCTTCCGCGGCGACCGGACCCGGTGGAATCCTGAGCAGCTCCTCGTCGCCGCCCTCTCCGAGTGCCACCTGCTCTCGTTCCTCCATGTCGCCGTCATGCACGGCGTCACCGTCGTCGCCTACGAGGACTCCCCCACCGGAACGATGGTTCAGGAAGGCATCGGCGGACGCTTCACCGGCGTCGTCCTGCGGCCGGTCGTCACCATCACCGACCCCTCTCAGGTCGACCTGATGCCCAGGCTGCACCACGAGGCCAGCCAGGCGTGCTTCATCGCCGCGTCGGTGAGCTTCCCTGTCACCCATGAGCCGACGACTCTCGTCGCCGGGTCACACCTGAACAATGGAACAGGCGAGCTGCCGACGTCCTAGCGCAGCGCCTGCTCGAAGTCTGCGAGCAGGTCCTCGGTGTCCTCGAGCCCCACGGAGATCCGCACGGTGCCGTCCGTGATCCCCGCGGCTACCCGCGCCTCCGGGGTGAGCCGCCGGTGCGTGGTGGTGGCTGGGTGCGTCGTCAGCGACTTGGCATCCCCCAGGTTGTTCGAGATGTCAACGATGCGAAGGGCATTCATCACCTTGAAGGCCTCGGCCTTCCCGCCGTCGATGGTGAAGGTGACCACCGTGCCGCCGCCGAGCATCTGTCGCTGGGCCAGCGCATACTGCGGGTGCGACGGCAGCCAGGGGTAGCGGACATCGGTGACCCGAGGGTGGGACTCGAGGTACTCGGCCAGCGCGAGCGCCGACCGCGCCTGCTGCTCCACCCGCAGGCGGAGTGTCTCCAGACCCTTGAGGTTGACCCACGCGTTGAACGGTGACATCGACGGACCGGTGTGCCTCATGAGGTTCTTCACCGGACCCTCGATGAAGTGCTTCAGCCCCAGGACGACACCACCGAGTACGCGTCCTCCGCCGTCGATGTGCTTGGTCGTGGAGTAGACGACGATGTCGGCGCCGTGGTCGAGCGGCTTGGAGAACACCGGCGTCCCGAAGACGTTGTCGACGACGACCTTCGCACCGACGGCGTGCGCCAGCCGGGACACCTCGGCGATGTCGACGAGCTCCTGCATCGGGTTGCTCGGCGTCTCGAAGAAGACAGCGGTCGTCTCGCGGTTCAGAGCCGCCTCCCACTGGGCCAGGTCGGGGCCGTCGACGAGGACGGTCTCGACCCCCCAGCGGGGCAGGATCTCGTCCACGATGACGAAGCAGGACCCGAACAAGGCACGAGAGGCGACGAGTCGCGAACCGGCACCGCACAGCGCCGCGAGAGCGACGAAGACGGCGGCCATCCCGGACGCCGTGGCAAAGGCCGCCTCCGCCCCCTCGATCGTCCGCATCCGCTCCTCGAACATCGCGACCGTGGGATTGCCGTAGCGCGAGTAGATGAACTTCTCGATCTCGTCCTTGAACGCCGCCTCGGCCTCCTCGGCCGAGGAGTAGACGAAGCCGGAGGTGAGGTAGACCGCCTCGGCGGTCTCGTCGAACCCGCTGCGCATGAGCCCGGCCCGCACGGCGAGGGTGTCGGGACGGAAGGCATCACCCTGTGTTATGTCCACCCCAACAGGGTAGGAGTGGCGGGTCAGGCGCGTCGGTCAGGTCCGGTTCGTGAACGCGATGGACGTCGTGCCGTCCTGCCACACCTCGATCGCGTGCAGCGAGCCGGGTGCGGCGGCGAGCCGCCAGGACGCCTCCGGCGTGAGGCCGAGGATGTGCGCCATGACGCACATGATCGGCTTGCGGTGGCAGACGACGACGGTGGTCCCGCCGGCCGCGATGACCCGTTCGTATGCGGCGCTCACCCGCTCCTGGATCTGCAGGTGGGTCTCGCCGCCCGGCCGCGCATACTCCGGGTCGTGCCGGAACCGGAGCAGATCGTCCGGCGCGGTCTCGATGAGGTCTGAGATGGCCGCGCCGTCCCAGTCACCGAAGTTCTGCTCGTCGAAGTCGGCGTCGACCTCGGGCTCGACGCCGAGCGCCTCGGCGATGACGGCGCCGGTCTGGACCGCCCGGGCCAGGGAGGAGGTGATGAGCCGGGCCGGCGCCCCATTGAGGAGTCCGGCGACCGAGCGGGCGGCCTGCTCCGCCTGGGCCCGACCGCGCTCCGACAGCGGCGGGTCGTACCCACCCCGGCCATCGAGGCGCCCCGCCTCGGTGAAGGCCGTCACCCCGTGCCGGACGAGGACCAGCCGGGTGACCGCGCCGCGACCCGGTCGCGTCCCGACTCCCGTGCCCATCGCCTGGGCGACGGTGACCTCCTGCACCTCAGGGGTTGCCTCGGCGTCCTCACCCCCTGGACCATCCCGTGACTCCCGGGGATCAGAGCCCTCAGGCGGGTGTACCAGAACGTTCCTATTGTCACGTTCTGGTACGGCGTCGGCGGCGGGCTCGGGCTCGGCATCGGCGTCTGGGTGTACCAGAACGTTCCTATTGTCACGTTCTGGTACGGCCTCGGCGGCGGGCTCGGGCTCGGCGTCGGCGTCTGGGTGTACCAGAACGTTCCTATTGTCACGTTCTGGTACGGCGTCGGCCTCTGCGTTGGCCCGCCAGTGGTCGACGGTGATGGTCTCCCCGTCCATGGCGACGTTGGATAGTCGGTCGGCGAGGGTGTTCTCCTCGCGCGGCACCCACTCGTAGGTCACCGACCCACCAGCGGCCGAGATCTCCTGGGCCACGTCGCGGGCCACGAGCGCCAACCGGCGCATGTCCGGGTGCTTGATCTTCCAGCGCCCGGAGAGCTGCTCGACGACGAGCTTGGAGTCCAGCCGCGCCACGATGTAGGCCGCGGGGTCGATCTCCGCGGCTGCGCGCAGGCCGGCGATCACTCCGGAGTACTCCGCGACGTTGTTGGACGCGATGCCCAAGGGCTCCGCACGCTCGGCGAGCAGCGCACCGGAGCGCCCGTCGAGCACGACGGCGCCGTACCCCGCGACGCCCGGGTTCCCCCGGGAGCCGCCGTCGGCATAGACGATGAGCGAACGACCCATCGGCAGGTCAGAGTCCGGACTCGGGGGTGCGCACCAGGATGCGGCGGCACTCCTCGCAGCGGATCACCTCGTCCTCGGCAGCCGCCTTGATGTGGTTGAGATCGACGGCGTTGAGCTCGAGCTGACAACCGTGGCACCGGCGCTGGCGGAGGGGGGCGGCACCGAGCCCACCGCTGCTCGCGCGGATCTTCTCGTACAGGGCGACGAGCTCCTCGCCGACCTGGGTGACGACCGAGGCCCGCGGCGCAAGGAGCTTCGCGGCCTCCTCGTCGAGTCGGGCCAGCGCCTCGTCCCGCGCGGCCTCCACCTCGGCGATCTGCGCGTCGAGGCGGTCCAGACCGGCCTGCAGCTCGGCGAGGTCGGACTCGATCGCCTCGGCCCGCTCCATCACCTCGAGCTCGATCTCCTCCAGCTCGTTCTGGCGGCGCGCCAGCGACTCCAGCTCACGCTGGAGGGCCTGCAGGTCCTTCGCCGTTCCCGTGCCGGAGGCGAGCCGCTGCTCGTCCCGGGCGGCCCGGTCGCGGACCTGCTGGACGTCGGCCTCGGACTTGCGCAGCTCGCGCTGGACGTCGTCATGGGCGGTCTTGACCCGGATGTGCTCCGCGCGCAGGACCTCGGCCTTCTGGTTCAGGTCGGCCAGCTCGGCCAGCTGGGGCAAGTGGGTCCGCGCGTGCTGGATCTGGTCCAGACGGGTATCGATGGCCTGCAGGTCGAGGAGCCGCTGCTGCTGGTGGGGTGCTGCCTTCACGGGTGCTTGCGCTCTCTCTCGGTCTCTTGTCTTTGTGGTGCTCGATCGGCGAGGCGAGGGCGCGCGACGGGTCAGACCCGCTGCCCGCCGACGACGAAGGTCCAGGGGTCGGTGACGATGTCGCTCACCTCGACCTCGACCCTATCCCCCAGCTCCTCCCTCAGCAGGGCAGCGACCCGGGGCAGCCAGACAGCTTCGCTCGCCCAGTGGCCGGCGTCGACAAGGTATGGAGCGCTCCCCCGGGCCTCCTCCCTCGCCTCGAGCGCGGGATGGTGGCGCAGGTCGGCCGTCACGTAGACATCGGCACCGCTCGCGCGCAGCGCGTCGAAGAGGTCGTCCCCCGAGCCTCCGAGCACGGCCACCCGCTCGACGGTCGCCTCGGGCGGGCCGCTGACCCGGATCCCGACGGGTGCGCTGGGAAGGGCGCCGGCCAGAGCCTGGGCGAACTCCGCCAGCGTGATCTCGGCGGGAAGCCGACCCACCCGCCCCAGCAACTGGTCCTCGACGACTGCCAGCGGCTCGAGGTCGGTGAGTCCGCAGGCCTCTGCCAGCGCGACGCATACTCCCTCGGCGGCGACGTCCGCGTTGGTGTGGGCGACGTACAGCGCGATGTCGGCGACGATGAGGTTCGTCACCGAGGCGCCCTTCGCCGAGGTGACCGCCACGCTGTTCACCCCGCGCATGAGGAGCGGGTGGTGCGTGACGAGCAGGTCCGCGCCCGCGTCCCTGGCCTCGTCGATGACTGCGAGGGTGGGGTCGATCGCGAGATGGATCCGGTGCACCGGCTGCTCCGGGTCGCCGGTGACGAGCCCCACCTGGTCCCAGGACTGGGCGGTGGAGACCGGGTATGCGGCCTCGAGGACCTCGATCACCTCACGGAGGCTCGGGGCGCGGCTCGGCTCGCTCATGTGGGCCCGGCCGGGATCGAACCGACGACCTACGCGGTGTAAACGCGGTGCTCTACCAGCTGAGCTACAGGCCCTTTGTGCCCGGCCATTGTGCCACTGCCCGACTGTGCGCCCGGCACCTGTCTCGGCGGGGCGTTACGCAGGTTCACGACTGCTCGTCCGGCAGCGGCGGATCGCCCTCGAAGGGCTCGAGAGCCGGCTCGTCGTTGACGAAGGCGACCTCGCCGTTCCCGGGGGGTCCGCACTGCTCGGTCCAGTCCTCCGTGGGCGAGCCCCAGCCGCCGCCGTACTCGAATCGCTGACCCTCGACGGCGAAGACCCTCCCCGTTGCTGAGTCGGCGACTGCGCGGACCCCGTTGGCGTAGCGGATACCGATGGCGTTGGGGAACAGCACCGGCTCACCGGTCTCGCTCGCGCCCTCCTGGTACATCAAGGTGCAGCCGTCAGGGGTGAACCCGAGCCGGCCCAAGACCAGGGCGTCCATGCCCGACTTGCGGTCCCACGCATACGTGGGAATCCCGAACAGCTCTGCGCCAGAAGGGAACTCAGCCGCCCCCTGGCCGCAAGCACCGAGCGCCAGCACTGCGGTGACAGCGAGGACCGCCGCGCGGCGGCGGTGCATACGCGTGGGAGGCTTCGGGCTGACCACGGGTTCCCGGAGCGTCAGCCTGCGAGCGAGCCAGAGGCCTGGGAGCGCAGGTCGGCGAGCGCGGCGCGGTAGCCGCTGAAGCTGCGCGCCTCACCGGGCGGGTTGATGAGGCTCCAGCGGATGACACCTTCGGTGTCGATGAGGAAGGTCCCCCGCGTCGCCATGCCGCCGGCCTCGTGGAAGACACCGTAGGCGCGGGCCACCTCACCGTGCGGCCAGAAGTCGGAGAGGAGTGGGAAGAAGTACCCCTCGAGGTCAGCCCAGCCGCGCAGCGAGAACATCGGGTCGCACGAGATCGTGAGCACCTGGACGTCGTCGTCGACGAAGGAGCCGAGGTCGTCGCGGATCTCATGGAGCTCTCCGGTGCAGATGCCGGAGAAGGCGAAGGGATAGAACACGAGCAGCACGTTCTTGCCCGCTGTGCTCCCGTCAGGCGAGCGCCGGAACGAGGAGAGGGTGACGTCGACGCCGTTCTGGTCCTTGAGGGTGAAGTCAGGGGCCAGGACGCCGAGCTCGAGTGGTGATGCGGCCATGCTCGCAACCCTAACCGGGTCGCAGTCCGCGCCCGGTACGGGTTCTGCACGGAGGGACCGGTCAGCGCCGGTTCTTCGGCGCGACGAGGCGGGTGGCCGACCAGTCCCGGCACGCGTTGATGGTTCCGGACGAGTGCAGCCCTGCCGTCGAGGCAGCCTCCTCGACCTCCGACATAGGGATCTCCCCCGCGCGACCGGCCTTGGGCGTGAGGAGGATGATCGAGCCGCCGTCGTCGAGGTTGGTCCGTGCGTCGACAAGGGCGTCCACGAGGTCCCCGTCGTCCTCACGCCACCAGATCAACGCCACGTCGGCAACGTCCCCGTAGTCCTCGTCCTCGAGCTCGCTGCCCACTGCGTCCTCGATGGCGAAGCGCAGGTCGTCATCGACGTCGGAGTCGTAGCCGAACTCCTGGACCACCTGCCCCGTGGTCAGGCCGAGCTTGGCGGTGGTGGTTCCGGTCCCGGTTTGGGGCGGATTGTTCACAGCGATGTGGGTCCTTCCGTCACGACCTCGGCCGGCTCGCCGGGGCTTGTTTGTCGCGTAGCACCTAACCGTAGCGGGGTGCGAAGCGCCGTGCGCGCAAGAGCGGAACGCGCACTTTGTTCCGCCAGCAGCCGATGTGCCTCGTCGAGGTCGAGGTGCGGGACCGAGCCCGACACCGGACCGGCGGTGAGGTCGAGCTGCACCGACGCCACACGCCGCCAGCGGTCGAGGGGACCCTGAGCCACCGACATGGACTGCACGCGGGCGTGAGGCACGAGTGAGACCACCCGGGCCAGTCGTCCGCGGCGGATGATGAGCGCGGTCTCGCTCACCGCATACCCGTTGCGCCGCCAGGTCCATGGCTGGAAGATCGCCGAGCGCCGGCTCGAGGTCGTGAAGCCCGGCTCACCGCCCATCCCGCGCATGCCGGCCAGGACGGCTTCGCGGTCCACTCCCGGGAGCATGACCTGCGCGAGGTCCAGGACCTCCTCCTCCATACCGACGGGGAAGGCGGTCGTCTGCGACTCGGTGTCCTCCCCCGCGACCCCGGCGATGGTGACCTTCATCCGCCACCAGTCCGGCCACCGCCAGAACCAGCCCTGCGAGATCTCGACCGCCTGGATCCGAGCCAGCGGAACGGTGTTGGAGCGCTGGGTCGTGAGGCCATGGGTGATCCGGAGCCGGTCGGACTCGACGTCGACGACGAAGTTGGCCTCGTTGAGGAAGCGACGGCCATGCGGGATGACGAGACCGACGACGATCGGGAACATCGCCGGCAGCAGCGCCACAGAGCCGTAGATCGAGCCGAGGAGCACGGCCGGGACCGCCAGGATGATCAGCACCGTCACCGGGTGGTAGAGGAGGGACAGCACGAGTCGCCCCGTGGGCACCTTGATCGTCCGCAGCACCGTCCGCCCGCGTGTGGGCTCGACCGTGCCGCGCAGCACGGCATCGAGGCCGAGGGGGTATGCGCCGGTCACCTGGCCCGCGGCCCCCACCGCCTCCCCGGGTCGGCCGGCAGCGAGGGCGGCGGCCTGGGCCTCCTCGGCGTCCACCCGCGAGAGCACCGCGTCTCGGACCTCGAGCGCGCGGGTGTGCGTGAGGTAGGACAGCTCGACGTGGGAGTCGCTGCCGCCCGCGGACTGGACGACCACCTGGGAGAGTCCGACGAGCCGTGCCATGAAGGGCCGGGTGATGTCGACGCTCTGGATCCGGTCGTAGCGGACCTGCCGGTGCTGCTTGTAGAGCAGCCCCCACCGGTACTCGAGCTTGTCCTGCCCGACCCGGAACTTCGCGACCCGCCACGACAGCCAGCCGTAGAAGACCACGACCGCGACGAGGGCGAGGAAGGCGAGCGCCGCGACGAGCAGCCCGCTGAAGGGCAGCTCCTCGGGCTCCGGACCGGTCGGTCCCCAGGTGTAGCCGATGAAGTCCTCGACCCGCTGGGAGATGAGGTAACCACCGACGGCCAGGATCATCACGCCGCCCCGGAGGAACGGGGAGAGCGGGTGCAGCCGGTGCCACTCCTCCGCCGAACCAGGTTGGTTGCTCTCCGGCTGGCTGCTCTCGAGCCAGCCGCTCTCGGGCCGCTCGGTCACAGGCCCGCCCGCTGCGCCTCGCCGCGCCGCATGAGCCGCCCTCTCATCTGCTCCGCGATCTCGACTGGCAGGCCCGGGAGCGTAGCGCTCGTGGACGGAGAGGCCGTGAAGATCTGCAGGGTGGCCATCCCGTACTTGCGCTCCAGCGGACCGGACTGCAGGTCGACGTACTGCAGCCGCCCGTAGGGGATGCTCGAGACCTGACGGAAGAGCCGGCCCTTGCGGATCACGAGGTCCTCGGAGAGCTCGAGATAGCTCATCGCCGACACCTGGCGGCGGATGAGCCAGAGCCCCCAGACGATGAGGAGCAGGAGCGCGGCCGCCGCGATCCACAGCCACTCGCTCACCAGCAGCGCCGCACCGACCGCCGCGATGAGCATGGGCACGAGCCACGCGAGCAGCGTGATCGTCCGGGTCGTGATGAGCCGCGGGGACACCGGCTGCCAGTCCAGGCCCCCCTCGCCGAACATCTCGACCCGCGCCATCTCCGGATCCACCCGGGGGTGCTCGGGAGCCTCGGGCAGTGGCTCAGACAGTGGCTCCGGCAGTGGCTCGGACAGTGGCTCGGACAGTGGCTCGGGCGACACGACGGGAGCAGACCCCGGATCGGGCGCCTCACCGGACGGCACTCGCCCGGGCAGCGCGTCACCCGGCACCGCGTCATCTGCCACCCCGCTATCTGCCACCGCGTCATCTGTCACCGCGCTATCTGTCAGCGCGTCTGCGGCCTGATCAGCGGGCGGCTCGAACGAGGGCTGGGGGGTGGTCGTCACGCCACAACTCTATGCAGGACCCGCCGCCGCCTCAGGTGGCTGCATGGGACGGGTGACCGCACGGGTGCGCGCGACTCGCCTCGACCCCTCCGCGGAGATCGCCCGCCTGGACCGGATCGAGACCCTCGCCGTCGAGGAGCCGATGCAGCTGCGGGTCGAGCACGGCCCGGAGGGTGCACGGCGACGCGAGGACATCGCAGTGACCATGCGCACGCCGGGGGACGACTTCGACCTCGCCCTCGGACACCTGCTCACGGAGGGACTGCTCACCGACCCGCAGACGGTCGCCGGGATGATGCACTGCACCGACGTCGGCCCCGACGGCCGACCCACCTTCAATGTCGTCGACGTGGTCCTCCGCGACGGCATGAGCCTTGCCGATCGGCCCCGGCACCGGCCCGAGGTCATGACGAGTGCCTGCGGCGTCTGTGGCAAGGACGAGATCGACGCCATCACCGCCACGACGCCGTATGCGGTGGCCGCCGACCCCGTCCGCCTCGCCGGCAGCGTGCTCGCCGGGCTCCCGGACGAGGTGCGCACCCAGCAGCGTGGATTCGACCGCACCGGAGGCATGCACGCCGCCGCGATCGCCACGGCGCAGGGGGAGGTGCTCGCCGTCCGCGAGGACGTCGGCCGGCACAACGCCGCCGACAAGGTGATCGGCTGGGCGGCCCGCGAAGGCATGCTCCCGCTCACCGGGCACGTCCTCGTCGTGTCGGCCCGCGCCAGCTTCGAGCTCGTGCAGAAGGCGGTGATGGCGGGGTTGCCGGCCCTCGTCGCCGTGTCCGCCCCGACCTCGCTGGCGGTGGACCTGGCTCGTGAGCAGGGTCTCACTCTCGTCGCCTTCGCCCGCGGTGCGCGCTGCACTGTCTACACTCACCCACATCGCGTACTGGCGGACGCCGGGCCATCGACCTGAAGGTCTGCCGAGCGCGACGACCAGGCAGGGAGACGACCTGGACAAGGGAGGGCGATGAGCAGCCACTACGGGTACGAGGGTCCGCTTGCAGCGCCCGGCTGGTATCCCGACGGGCGTGGTCAGACGCGGTACTGGAACGGCACCGCCTGGACGAGCAACACCTACAACGCCGCCCCCACCTACAACCCGACCCCTGCATACCCACAGCCGTTCACGGCCCCACCCCCGCAGGTCTACCAGGTCTCGCCCAAGAGCCCGGGACTGGCCGTTCTCGGGTCCTTCTTCGTGCCGGGCCTCGGGCAGCTCATCAACGGCCAGGTCGGCAAGGCCATCACGTTCTTCGCCCTCTGGTGCGTGAGCCTCCTTCTCCTGGTCGTCTTCATCGGCTTCCTCACCACTCCGGTGCTGTGGATCTGGGCGATGGTGGACGGCTACTCGAGTGCCCGGCTCTGGAACCTCCGCCACGGAATCATCAGCTGATCATCGGCTGATCCCCTCCCACCTCGGCCGGCGAGAGCGTGGGCCGCACCTGAGCATCCAGTGGCCGAAACAGCCGATCCGTGCGACGGGGTAAGTTTGATGCTTGAGTGTGAGCGCCGCCACGTCGTGTGATGCCCGCGAACCGGGCCGACGCAGCCGAGCGCTTCACAACGCCACCGACGCGAAGGGAACCACCGTGACCCCCAACGAGGACTTCGGCCCGATCCTCAATGGCATTCCGACCCACCTGCCGGACATCGATCCGGACGAGACCCAGGAGTGGCTCGACTCGCTCGACGCGGTCATCGCGGGGAACGGCCGGCGCCGGGCCCGCTACCTGATGCTCCGGCTGCTCGAGCGCGCCCGCTCGGCCCAGGTGGGGGTGCCGTCGCTGACGACGACCGACTACGTCAACACCATCAGCCCTGAGCAGGAGCCGTGGTATCCCGGCGACGAGGAGGTCGAGCGTCGCTTCCGCGCCTTCGTGCGGTGGAACGCCGCGATGATCGTCCACCGCGCGCAGCGGCCGGGCATCTCGGTCGGCGGGCACATCTCCACCTATGCGTCGGCCGCCACGCTTTACGAAGTGGGCTTCAACCACTTCTTCCGGGGTAAGGACCACCCCGGCGGCGGCGACCAGATCTTCTTCCAGGGCCACGCCTCCCCCGGCATGTACGCCCGTGCGTTCCTCGAAGGGCGCCTCTCCGCCGAGCGTCTCGACGGCTTCCGGCAGGAGAAGAGCCACATCGTCGACGGCGACCCGCTCGCCCTGCCGTCCTACCCCCACCCGCGCCTGATGCCGGAGTTCTGGGAGTTCCCCACCGTCTCGATGGGACTCGGGCCGATGAACGCCATCTACCAGGCGCAGTTCAACAAGTACCTCCACAACCGAGGCATCAAGGACACCTCCCAGCAGCATGTGTGGGCCTTCCTCGGTGACGGTGAGATGGATGAGCCCGAGTCGCGCGGCACCCTGCAGATCGCCGCGCAGGAGGAGCTCGACAACCTCACCTTCGTCATCAACTGCAACCTGCAGCGCCTCGACGGGCCGGTGCGCGGCAACGGCCAGATCATCCAGGAGCTCGAGGCGTTCTTCCGCGGCGCCGGCTGGAACGTCATCAAGGTCGCCTGGGGCCGCGGTTGGGACCCGCTGCTCGCTGCCGACCACCACGGCGCCCTCGTGCACCTGATGAACAGCACGCCGGACGGCGACTACCAGACCTTCCGCGCCAACGACGGCAAGTACGTCCGCGAGCACTTCTTCGGCCGCGACCCGCGGACCCTGCGGATGGTCAAGGACTGGACCGACGACGAGATCTGGTGGAAGCTCAAGCGTGGCGGCCACGACTACCACAAGGTGTACGCCGCCTACCGCTCCGCGATGCAGCACACCGGCCAGCCGACCGTCATCCTCGCCAAGACGATCAAGGGGTACGGCCTCGGCTCGTCCTTCGCCGGTCGCAACGCGACACACCAGATGAAGAAGCTCACCCTCGACGACCTCAAGGGTCTGCGCGATGGCCTGCGCATCCCCATCGACGACGAGGCGCTCGAGAAGGACCCGTACCTGCCGCCCTACTACCACCCCGGCGAGGAGGACGAGGTCATCCAGTACGCGCTCGAGCGGCGCAGCAAGCTCGGGGGCCCGGTCCCGAAGCGCCAGGCCACGCACATCCCGATCACGCTGCCCGAGGACTCGGCCTACGCCCAGGTGAAGAAGGGCTCGGGCAAGCAGCTCGTCGCCTCGACGATGGCGTTCGTGCGCCTCCTCAAGGACCTCATGCGCAACAAGGAGTTCGGCAACCGCATCGTGCCGATCATCCCCGACGAGGCGCGCACCTTCGGGATGGACAGCTTCTTCCCCACCATCAAGATCTACAACCCGCACGGCCAGCGCTACACGGCAGTCGACGCCGAGCTCATGCTCGCCTACCGCGAGTCGGAGCAGGGGCAGATCCTCCACCTCGGTATCAACGAGGCCGGCTCGGTCGCGGCGTTCACGGCCGCCGGCACGTCGTACGCCACCCACCACGAGCCGATGATCCCGATCTACATCTTCTACTCGATGTTCGGGTTCCAGCGCACCGGCGACGGGATCTGGGCGGCCGCCGACCAGATGACGCGTGGCTTCCTCATCGGCGCCACGGCCGGCCGGACCACGCTGACCGGTGAGGGTCTGCAGCACGCCGACGGCCACTCCCTCCTGCTGGCCTCGTCGAACCCGGCGGTCGTCGCATACGACCCTGCCTACGGCTACGAGATCGCCCACATCGTGCAGGACGGGCTGCACCGCATGTTCGGCACCGACGACGCCCTCACCGACGAGCAGCGCAACGTCTTCTACTACCTCACCGTCTACAACGAGCCGATGGTCCAGCCGGCCGAGCCGGAGAACCTCGACCGGGAGGGTCTGCTCAAGGGCATGTACCTCCTCCAGCCCGGTGAGGACGGCGGCGACAGCGATGCACCGCGGGTGCAGCTCCTCGCCTCGGGTGTCGGTGTGCCGTGGGTGCTCGAGGCGCAGGAGCTGCTGCGCAACGACTGGAACGTCGTCGCCGACGTGTGGTCCGTGACGTCGTGGAACGAGCTGCGCCGCGAGGCCCTCGCCGTCGACAAGGCCAACTTCCTCGACCCGCAGGACACCCCCCGGCTGCCCTATGTCACCCGGCGTCTGCAGGACACCAAGGGCCCCATCGTGGCGGTGTCCGACTACATGCGCGCGGTGCAGGACCAGATCGCACCCTGGGTGCCGGGCGACTTCGGCTCACTCGGCGCGGACGGCTTCGGCTTCTCGGACACCCGCCCAGCGGCCCGCCGGTTCTTCCACATCGACGGGCCGTCCGTCGCCGTGCGGGCCCTGCAGATGCTGGCCGAGCGCGGCGAAGTGGACCGGTCGGCGCCGGCCAAGGCAGCCGAGCGGTACCGGATCACCGATGTCACTGCCGGGACCTCGGGCAACGCCGGGGGCGACGCCTGAGTCCGGCCCGGCCCAGCGGCTCAGCAGCCTGCACGTGGCCGGCGAAGGTGTGCAGCCACCTTCGCCGGCGGCTGCACCGGGAACTTCGAGTCGTCCCCTGACGCCCGACCCCGGCTACCGACCGACCAGGTATGCGTCGCGCGCCAGCAGTGCCAGGTCCGGCTGGTCGCAGAACACCGCGTCCACTCCGGCCTCGAAGAAGGCATGGAGCTCCCCTGCGTAGTCACCCAGCTCGGCGGGGTCCGCGCTGCTCCGGTGCTCGGCGGGGAGGAAGTGGTTCTCGGCCCGGAACGTCCACGGCGTCACCTCGAGACCGACCGCATGGCAGTCGGCGACCAGCGCCGAGGGATCCGCCAGCGTGTCCTCGGCGGTGCGGCCGATCACGAGGTGCTTGCTGGGGCCGATGGCGTCGACGACGTGCGCCAGCTCCTCGAGGAACCGCGGGGTGAGCAGGTCGGCGAAGGTCCGCTCGTCCTGGCTGAGGATGAAGTCGAGCGGCCGGCCGGAGTCCTCGGCGAGGAAGACGAGGACCCCCTCGAAGCCGAGGTCGTGCCGGAGCCGACTGAGGTTGCCGACCTCGAAGGACTCAATGCGCACCAGCGCCCCGGCGTCCTGCAGACCGGCACCCGCCAGGGAAGCCATGAGGGCCGCCTCTGGGTCGTGGCCGAGTGCGTGGAACAGGCTCGAGTGCTTGATCTCCGGGATGATGCCGAGCTCCCAGCCGCGGTCGGCGCTCGCCTGCGCGCGCAGCGCCAGAATCTCGTCGAGGGTGGGGATGGTCCACTCCATAGCGCCGTCCATGGTGTGTGGCCGAAGGCTCGTCAGCGGCTCGGTGGCACGCAGCGACCTGAGCTCCTCGAGGGTGAAGTCGAAGGTGAACCACCCCTCCTCCCGGTGTCCCCCGACCTCGATCGAGCGCCGGCGATCGGCGAACTCCGGTCGCTGGGCCACCTCGGTGGAGTGCGTGAGGTTCGGCTCGTGCCGGACGATGAGCACCCCGTCCTTGCTGCAGACGAGGTCGAACTCGATGAACTCCACCCCCATCGACGCGGCCAAGGCGCAGGAGCCCAGCGTGTTCTCGGGGAGCCTGCCCGGGGCGCCGCGGTGGCCATAAACCTGTGGCCCCGGGCTCTCTGTTCGCCGACCGTCTGGATGTGTGCGTGAGGCGGGTCCGTCCCGCGGACCCGTGAGGCGCATACGGAAAAGCATAGCGCTCAGGGTCTTAGACCCCCGCAACCCACTCATGAGTCACTTTGCATGACGATGCATAGTCATGCATACTGGCCTGGTGTCCAAAGTGCTGACTTCCCTCCCCGCCGGCGAGCGCGTCGGCATCGCCTTCTCCGGTGGCCTTGACACCTCGGTGGCCGTGGCCTGGATGCGTGAGAAGGGCGCGGTCCCCTACACCTACACCGCCAACCTCGGCCAGTACGACGAGCCGGACATCGACGGGCTTCCGGCCCGCGCGATGGAGTACGGCGCCGAGGGTGCGCGGGTCGTCGACTGCCGGGCCGCCCTCGTCGAGGAGGGCCTGGTCGCGATCAGCTGCGGCGCCTTCCACATCCGCTCCGCCGGGCGCGTGTACTTCAACACCACTCCCCTCGGGCGCGCCGTCACCGGCACGCTGCTCGTGCGCGCGATGCACGAGGACGGCGTCGACATCTGGGGTGACGGCTCGACCTTCAAGGGCAACGACATCGAGCGGTTCTACCGCTACGGCCTCATCGCCAACCCGGCACTGCGGATCTACAAGCCGTGGCTCGACGTCGACTTCGTCACCGAGCTCGGCGGCCGCCATGAGATGAGCGACTGGTTGACGACGCGCAACCTCCCCTACCGGGACAGCCAGGAGAAGGCGTACTCGACCGACGCGAACATCTGGGGCGCGACGCACGAGGCCAAGACCCTCGAGCACCTCGATGTCAGCCTCGAGACGGTCGAGCCCATCATGGGCGTGAAGTTTTGGGATCCTTCGGTCGAGATCCCCACCGAGGACGTCACGATCCGTTTCGAGCGGGGCCGCCCGGTCGCGATCAACGGCCAGACCTTCGAGGACGCTGTCAACCTGGTCCACGAGGCCAACACCATCGGCGGCCGGCACGGGCTCGGCATGTCCGACCAGATCGAGAACCGGATCATCGAGGCCAAGTCGCGCGGTATCTACGAGGCCCCCGGCATGGCGCTGCTCTGGATTGCCTACGAACGGCTCCTCAACGCCATCCACAACGAGGACACCATCGCGAACTACCACTCCGAGGGACGTCGCCTCGGCCGGCTCCTCTACGAGGGCCGCTGGCTCGACCCGCAGGCGCTGATGATGCGCGAGTCGATCCAGCGCTGGATCGCCTCGGTCGTGACCGGCGAGGTGACCCTCCGACTGCGCCGCGGTGAGGACTACTCGATCGTGAACACCTCGGGACCGGCCTTCTCCTACCAGCCGGAGAAGCTGTCCATGGAGCGCACCGAGAGCGCGGCCTTCGGCCCGAGCGACCGCATCGGTCAGCTCACCATGCGCAACCTCGACATCGCCGACACCCGGGACAAGCTCGAGCTCTATGCCAAGCAGCCGCTCAACGAGGGCCAGGTCCTTGTCGAGAACGGCATCCTCCTGGGCGCCCTCCCGCCCGGCGGACGCGAGCTCATCATCGACGACGCCGAGGAGAGCGAGGAAGAGCGCGCCGTCATCGCGGTGGACGCGGAGTTCGGCCACGACTGATCGGTCACGACCGGTCGGGCACCCTCGTCCGCATCCCACTCCCAAGAGCGAGCTGCTCTGTCCCCACTACAGTGGGGGCATGGCCGTAGACCAGCCAAGCCAGCCCGAGCCCGAGGACCCGCACGTCGGTTCCGAGGACGACCCGCCCCGGGCGCTCAGCCCCGGCGATGAGCCACCCGTTGTGCCGCCGGTCCCCTACGAGCCTGGGGGCGAGGTCGATCTGCCGACCCGCACGCCGACCCTTGGCGACCGCATCAGGTCGGCGAGCGCGCCTCTTGCAGTCCTGGCCTTCTTCGTCCTCGGCTTCACGACCGGGAAGTGGTGGATCGTCTGGGTCGTCTTCCTCGTCCCCGCGGTCCTGGACGCCTGGTTCAAACCGCACAAGAAGTCCTGACCTCCCCCCAGCCCATCCTCCGCGCGCGAATCCACCGCGTACCAGAACGTGCCAATAGGAACGTTCTTGTCCGGTCCCGCCGTACCAGAACCTGACAATAGGAACGTTCTTGTCCGGTCCCGCCGTACCAGAACCTGACAATAGGAACGTTCTTGTCCGGTCCCGCCGTACCAGAACGTGCCAATAGGAACGTTTTGGTACGGCCGCTGCGGCGACAGAGCGAATTGTGCGGGGCGTACAACTAGGCTGCTCGCATGGCCTCGCCCCGCCAACAGATCTCGGACCGGTCCCGGGAACGCATCGCCCGCGCCGCAGGCGATCTGGCGCGCACGGCGACGCGTGAGGTCGAGGCCGCGCACGAGTGGTACCGCCGGCTCTCGGCGGAGGACCGCTCCTGGATCGGGCTCGTCGCCCAGTCCGGCATCACGTCCTTCCTCGCCTGGCTGGAGACAGACGGCACGGACACGCACACGACCTCCGACGTCTTCGGGACGGCGCCCCAGGAGTTGACGCGTTCGATCAGCCTGCGCCAGACCCTCGACCTCATCCGCACCGTCGTGGCTGTCGTCGAGCGGGAGGTGGAGGCTCTTGTCCCACCCAAGGACCGCCGGGCCATCCATGAGGCCGTGCTCGTCTACTCACGCGAGATCGCCTTCGCCGCCGCGGAGGTGTATGCGGCGGCCGCCGAGGTGCGCGGAGCCTGGGACGCGCGACTGGAGGGTCTCGTCGTCGACTCGGTCCTGCGCGGTGAGGCGGATGACTCCATCCGAAGCCGGGCGGCTGCTCTCGGCTGGGGCTCCGCGACCGACGTCGCAGTCGTCGTCGGCGCCACTCCCCCGCGCGGCGTGCGGGGCGTCGGAACGGTGGATATCGTTCACCGCCATACGAATCGGCTGGGGATGACCGCCCTGGCGACCGTACAGGGTCCACGCCTCATCTGTATCGTGGCCCACGTCGAGGACGACCTCGAGTCGGCACGCTCCATGCTCCCTGTCTTCGGCGACGGCCCCGTCGTCGTCGGCCCGGTCGTCCCCCACCTCTTCGCCGCTGGGAGGTCGGCGCGGGCCGCGATCTCGGGCCACACCTCGGCCCCTGCCTGGCCCGGAGCCCCCCGCCCCGCCCGCTCCGACGACCTCCTCGCCGAACGTGCGCTCATCGGGGACCAACCCGCCCGTGCCGCCCTCGGAGACCGGATCGTCCGGGCCCTGCTCGAGACGAGCGGCGGCCATCTGTTCGAGACGGCCACCGCATACCTGGACACCGGCGGCAGCCTCGAAGCCACCGCCCGCCGGCTCTTCGTGCACCCCAACACGGTCCGCTACCGGATGGGTCGGATCGTCGACGTCACGGGCTACGACCTGGCCGACCCGCACGACGCGTTCACGGTCCGGATCGCCCTCGCGCTCGCGCACCTGCCGCGCGGGGTGAGGGCACCCTCCGGACTCTGAACCGCCTCCTGCCTCTGAACCGCCTCCGGACTCTGAACCACCGTCTGGACTCTGAACCGCCTCCTGGAGCTGACGGGCGCCGCTGGGCCTCTTTGGAGGATTCCTCCAACCCAGGCGCTCATTGTTGGTGCTCTTCGGTCACGGTTAGGTCACGGTGCACCAGTGAACCTAGAAGGGTGCTTGTCATCGTCTGCCCTGGCCAGGGCTCGCAGAAGCCCGGCTTCCTGACTCCCTGGCTCGAGATCCCCGGTGTGCGGGAGCGTGCCGAGTGGCTCTCCGCCGTCGCCGGTCTCGACCTCGTTGCCCACGGCACCACCTCCGACGAGGCGACCATCAAGGACACCGCCGTGGCCCAGCCGCTCCTCGTGATGGCCGGCCTGGTCTCCATGCTGACCCTCTTCGAGCACCCCGCCGAGGGGTTCCGGAAGGTCGGGGCTGGAGCGGGTCACTCAGTCGGCGAGATCACCGCTGCCAGCGCCGCGGGGGTCATCTCCGCCGAGCAGGCCATGGTCTTCGTCCGGGAGCGCGGCAAGGCCATGGCTGCCGCCAGCGCCGTGCGCCCCACCGGCATGTCCGCCGTCATCGGCGGTGACCCGGCGCAGGTCGCCGAGGTCCTTGCCTCCCACGGGCTCACGGCCGCCAACAACAACGGCGCCGGCCAGGTCGTCGCCGCCGGCACGATGGAGCAGCTGGCCGCGCTCGCCGAGAACCCACCGGAGAAGGCGCGCGTCATCCCGCTGTCCGTCGCCGGCGCATTCCACACCGAGCACATGGCACCTGCGGTCGACATCCTCTCGGGGTACGCGAAGGCGATCTCGACCCACGATGCCCGGGTCCCTCTCGTCTCCAACGCGGACGGCTCCGTGCTCCACAGCGGGCGCGAGGTCCTCGGTCGGCTCGTGTCGCAGGTCAGCAACCCGGTCCGCTGGGACCTGTGCATGGAGACCTTCGCCGAGCTGGGCGTCACCGGGCTCATCGAGGTGCCGCCCGCGGGCACGCTGACGAACCTCGCCAAGCGCGCCCTGCCAGGGGTCGAGACGCTCGCGCTGCGCACCCCGGACGACCTGGAGAAGGCGCACGCGATGGTCGCGAAGCACGCGGAGGCCCGGAACACCGAGATCGAGCCCGCCTGGCGGATGGTCATCTCACCCGCCAAGGGCACCCTCACCCACTCCAACGGCGCCCTCGGCACGAGCGTGCGGGCCGGCGAGGTCATCGCGACCGTCTCGTCCCTGCGCGATACCTATGACGTCACCGCGCCACACGGCGGCACGATCGTCGAGTGGCTCGCCGAGGACGGAGACCCCGTGGCACCGGGTCAGCCCGTCCTCCGTCTCCACCCGGAAGAAGGCTGAGAGCATGCCACTGCGTCGCAAGAAGGCCCCCGCCCCTGAGCAGGTGGGGCCCAAGCCCAAGGGCACGGGCAAGATCACGACCCGTCCGGGATCCCGGCACGCCGCGGTCCTGGGCGTCGGGGCATACCGTCCCAGGAGAGTCGTCGACAACCACGAGATCTGCGAGGTGCTCGACAGCACCGATGAGTGGATCCGGGAGCGCTCCGGCATCATCACGCGGCACTTCGCCGGTGAGGGCGAGAGTGTCATCGACATGGCCGAGGCCGCCGCCAAGGGAGCCATCGAGATGGCCGGCATCGCGCCTGAGCAGATCGGCTGCGTCATCGTCGCGACGGTCACCCACCCCTACCAGACGCCGGCTGCCGGCCCGCTGCTCGCCGTGCGCATCGGGGCGGACGGGGCTGCCGCGTTCGACATCTCGGCCGCCTGCGCCGGCTACTGCCACGGCGTTGCGCTCGCCAGCGACATGGTCCGCGGAGGCACGACAGAGTATGCGCTGGTCGTCGGGGTCGAGCGGCTCTCCGACTTCACCGACCCCACTGACCGGGGAACGGCGTTCATCTTCGCCGACGGAGCGGGCGCTGCCGTCATCGGCCCGTCCGAGACAGAGGGCATCGGCCCGACGATCTGGGGCTCGGACGGCTCGCAGTGGGACGTCATCGCCCAGCGCGACAGCTGGCTCGAGGTGCGCGACCAGGACCTCGGCTGGCCCGCGATCGTCATGCAGGGCCAGACGGTGTTCCGTTGGGCCGTCTGGGGCATGGCCCCCGTGGCCAAGCGGGCGCTCGATGCCGCCGGGGTGAAGATCGAGGACCTCGACGCCTTCATCCCGCACCAGGCCAACATGCGCATCATCGACGCGATGGCCAAGCAGCTGAAGCTCCCGGAGGATGTCGTCATCGCTCGCGATATCGCCACGACCGGCAACACGTCCGCGGCATCTGTGCCTCTGGCGACCGAACGGCTCATCCGTGAAGGCCTCGCGCCCAGAGGCGGACTCGCCCTGCAGCTCGGCTTCGGAGCCGGCCTGTCCTACGCGGCACAGGTGATCCGGCTCCCCTGACCGCCGGCCAACACGTGCAGGCGAACCACAGGAGACCGGAGACCGAACCACCGGGAAGCCGAAAGCCACGGACGCAGGATGAGCACCGAGCCCACGAGAGCCGACAGCCGTTAGCCCCCAACCAGACTCCCGCCGGTCCGCGGGCCCTCGGACCACCACGCACCACCAGCACCACACCCGCACAACCCAACTCGCACAACCCCACTCGCACAACAGAACCAGCATCACCACAAGGAGACACACCATGGCTATGACCGAGCAGGAGATCCTCGCGGGCCTCGCCGAGATCGTCAACGAGGAGACCGGCCTGGACGCCGAGTCCGTGCAGCTCGACAAGTCCTTCACCGACGACCTCGACATCGACTCCCTGTCGATGATGACGATCGTCGTCAACGCCGAGGACCGCTTCGGTGTCCGCATCCCCGATGAGGAGGTCAAGAACCTCGCGACCGTCGGCGACGCTGTGAGCTACATCGCCGCCAACCAGGACGCCTGAGGCACCCACGCGTCATCGCGCTGGACGGTCCCGCTGAGCGGCGGGGCTGTGTCAGGACCACCGACAGCAGGGACCACCGACAGCAGTCAGCGGGACCGTCCGCGCAGACAACGCCACCCCGGCACGCGGGCCGACCATGGCCCCATCACTGCCCCCACCCCATCCTGAATCACACCCTCTCGTCTCGAGGAGCAAGCACGTGAGCACGTCCAAGCGCGTCGTCGTCACCGGCCTCGGCGCCACCACACCTGTCGGTGGGACCGCCCCGGAGACCTGGTCGGCGATCCTGGCCGGGCGCTCCGGTGCCCGCCCGATGACCTTCGACTGGGTCGAGGAGTACAGCCTGCCGGTGACCTTCGCCGCGACGATCCACACCGAGCCCGGTGAGGTCCTCAGCAAGGTCGAGATCCGTCGCAACGACCCCAACGGTCAGTACGCCCTCATCGCCGCCCGCGAGGCGTGGGCCGACGCGGGCTCCCCCGAGGTCGACCCCGAGCGGCTCGCAGGCGTCATCGGCACCGGCATCGGTGGCGTGTGGACCCTGCTGACGCAGTGGGACACCCTCAAGGAGAGCAGGTCCACCCGACGGGTGTTCCCGCTCTCGGTGCCCATGCTCATGCCCAACTCGGCCACCGCCGCCGTCTCGCTCGACCTCGGCGCCCGGGCCGGTGCGCATACCGCTGTCTCGGCCTGCGCGTCGGGCGCGGAGTCCATCGGCCTCGGCATGGAGATGATCAAGTCGGGCCGCGCCGACATCGTCGTCTGCGGCGGCACCGAGGCAGCGGTCCACCCGATCTGCTTCGCCGGCTTCACCCAGATGCAGGCCCTCTCGACGCGGAACGACGAGCCCGAGCGCGCGTCCCGGCCCTATGACACGGGGCGCGACGGCTTTGTCATGGGTGAGGGCGCAGCCGTCCTCGTCCTGGAGTCCGAGGAGCACGCCCGGGCCCGGGGCGCGAAGGTCTACGCCGAGATCGCCTCCGTCGGCATGTCCGCCGACGCGCACCACATCGCCGCGCCGGAGCCGGAGGGGGCCGGCGCGTCGAGGGCCATGGTCGAGGCCGTCCAGCGGGCCGGGCTGTCCGCATCGGACATCGTCCACATCAACGCCCACGCCACCTCCACCCCGGTCGGCGACATCGCCGAGAACAACGCGATCCGCCGAGCCTTCGGGGACGCGACCGACGGGATGTGCGTGAGCTCGACCAAGTCGATGACGGGCCACCTGCTCGGCGCCGCCGGCGCCCTCGAGACGATCCTGACCGTCATGGCGGTCAAGGAGCGCACCGCCCCGGCGACGATCAACGTCGACGACCTCGACCCCGAGATCAACCTCGACGTCGTCCGCAAGGAGCACCGCACCCTCCCCGGGGGTGACATCGCAGCGCTCAACAACAGCTTCGGCTTCGGCGGGCACAACGTCGCCCTTGTCATCAAGAGCCTCTGAGCCGGAAGAAGACAGACATGGCGCGCCAACCGAACGAGGCCTCCGCGACCGTATCGGCGGCGACCCGGCCGCGGATCGACAAGGCGGACGACCCCCGCAACCCGAGGACCCGCCTCGCGGCGTTCTTCGACCCCGGCTCGATGGAGCTCATCAGCGATGAGGACGACTCGGGCTTCCTCGCCGCCACCGGGACCGCGGACGGCGCCCCGGCGGTGGCCTTCTGCTCGGACGCCACCATCCAGGGCGGCGCCATGGGCATCGAAGGGTGCAAGGTCATCCTGCGCGCCTACGAGCGTGCCCTCGCCGACGGCGTGCCGATCGTCGGGATCTGGCACTCGGGAGGCGCCCGGCTCGCCGAGGGCGTCGCGTCCCTGCACGCCGTTGGCGAGGTCTTCGCGATCATGACCCGCGCGTCGGGGAAGGTCCCGCAGATCTCGATCGTCATCGGCGCCGCTGCCGGCGGTGCCGCGTACGGCCCCGCCCTCACCGACATCGTCATCCTGGCGCCCGAGGGTCGCATCTTCGTCACCGGACCCGACGTCGTGCGCTCGGTCACCGGCGAGTCGGTCGATGCTCTCCGGCTGGGCGGGCCGGAGCCGCACGGTCGCCGGTCCGGTGTCGTGCACGTCCTCGCCGACTCCACCGAGGATGCGTATGCGCGCGGTCGTCTCCTCTGCGACCTCCTCGTCAACCAGGGTGAGTTCGATGTCGCGTCCGTGCAGGACCGCGACCTGTCCGCCCAGTTCCCCGAGTCGAGCAAGCGCGCCTACGACGTGCACCCGGTCGTCGAGGACCTGCTCGACGAGGGCGCTCCGACCCAGGAGCTGCACCAGAAGTGGGCGCCGAACATCGTCACCCAGCTCGGTCGCTTCGGCGGACGCACGGTCGGTGTCATCGCGAACAACCCGATGCGACTGGGCGGCTGCCTGGACTCACCGTCCGCCGAGAAGGCCGCGCGCTTCGTCCGGATGTGTGACGCCTTCGGTGTCCCTCTCATCGTCCTCGTGGACGTGCCGGGCTACCTGCCCGGTGTCGGCCAGGAGTGGGACGGCGTGGTCCGTCGTGGCGCCAAGCTGCTCCACGCGTTCGCCGAGGCCACGGTGCCGCGCGTGACCCTGGTGACGAGGAAGACCTATGGTGGCGCGTACATCGCCATGAACGCCCGGTCCCTCGGGGCGACCCGCGTCTTCGCCTGGCCGACGGCGCACGTGGCCGTGATGGGCTCGGTGGCGGCGATCCGGGTCCTCCACCGTCGCCGGCTCGCCGAGGTCGACGACGAGGAACGGGCCGCCGTCGAGCACCAGCTCGCCGAGGAGCACGAGAAGCTCTCCGGTGGCCTCCCCCGTGCCGTCGAGATGGGTGTGGTGGACGAGATCGTCGAGCCCACGCATACCCGGTCTGCCCTGGTGGCCGCCCTCGCTGCCGCGCCGCAACGACGCGGCGACCACGGCAACATCCCGCTCTAGACCGCCGCGCCCGCGGTGCGGGTTGGCCCAAGGCGGCACGGGACACATCGAGGCCCCCGGGACATCGGCGTCACCGGGGGCCTCGGTCGTGCGTCTTGAGTCAGGTCTGCGTGACCTCGGTCAGCCGACCTTGTGTAGCCACCGTACCGGCGATCCCTCGCCGGCGTAGCGGAAAATGTCGAGCTCTTCGTCGTGATCGGCGCCCAGGCACTCCTCGATCATCTCGGCCATCGCCTCGGCACTCCCCTGGGCCAGCGCGATGATCTCGCGCAGCCGGTCCTCGTTGAGGACGATGTCGCCATTGGCGGAGGTCCTTGCGTGGAGGATGCCAAGGCTCGGCGTGTAGGTCCACCGGGATCCGTCGACGCCGGGGCTCGCGTCCTCCGTGATCTCGTAGCGGATGCCGGTGAAGGCCCGCAGAGCCGACGCGATGGACGCGCCGGTGCCTGGGGTTCCGGTCCACGACAGGTCTGCGCGCATCATGCCGGGGCCAGCCGGCTGGTCGCGCCAGTCGAGGCTGACCCGGGATCCGAGCACGCTCTCGAGCGCCCACTGGATGTGGACGCACAGTGCCTTCGGCGTCGCATGGATGTACACGACGCCGCGGGTCCAGCCGGTCTGTGGTGCACCGGCAGGGCGGGGTTGCACTGACATCCGGGTCTCCTCACCTGTGATGGACGTCTTCCCCAACGCCATCGGGCCGGTGTGAGCCTGGATCCTTCAGTGCCTCGGTCTCCCGAGCGGTATGCGGTTGTCGGCTGCTGCGCCATGGGTGGCTTGCTGCCGCCCGGAGCGCCTCATGAGTCACAGAATGATCACGAGTATCGTCCGCCTATTCTGCACCATAATCACCAGCCGCACCACACCCCATTTCGGCGTGCCTTTCAGCGTCGCTCTTCCGGCAACACCGTTGATGACGCTGAACCGTCGCGGGGCAGCAATCGGTGCCCTTGTACCCTTGACCGCCGAGGGGCGTTAGCTCAGTCGGTTAGAGCAGCGGACTCATAATCCGCCGGTCGTCGGTTCAAGCCCGACACGCCCCACCGATGCCCGGATCGACACG
>Ga0209612_1000153_pt1 | contig 77726 bp, 71 predicted proteins | sample BioC12SIPDNA_FD_185746 | JGI IMG/M metagenome (GOLD analysis project Ga0209612, IMG submission 185746) | Anaerobic biogas reactor microbial communites from Washington, USA - Biogas_R1_B C12 SIP DNA (SPAdes) (version 2) | ecosystem: Engineered > Bioreactor > Anaerobic > Unclassified | place...
TCAACCCTCATGTTCACCCAAATACAGGAATAATTTATCTCGCCGAATACCCCCCTATGCTGCAAGCTTTCGTTTCAAATAATACCAGAACCCCTCTCATCCATTGATGCGATTTCCCTTCCCATCGCTCTACTCTTGTTCACCGTGATTGACCAAGCGATGGACGAATCCTTTCGATGCGATGCCAGTATACGCCCGTCAGGAATCTGAGCAGACCATCGATCCTTTCTTCACCTTGCTGGAAATCAGCGGCTGGAGAGTTACGGCCTCAACAGTATCGACTATATCCACCCATACCAATCCATTTCAGCATAGGATGCCGAAGACCGGGTGTTTCTTCGTACCCCTCCCTCGTTTGGCCCCTTTATCCTGGATCGACTTCCGTTTGTTCTTCTAGTGCCCTCCGACGTAGGTTTTATCGACTTCATCGGTCCCCGAAAAGATAGCCGGGACATCCCTGATGAGAGCACGACGGATCCACGTCAAGGTTCGAAGAACCCGTTTGCGTTCGATGCCGGTTTTGTTCGCATTACTTTGGCTGCTCTGTTCGAGCAGGAACCAGGTGATGTTCACTATCCGTTGGTCTCGTGCCAGGTACAGAGGCAACCGATGGGGACGAAAGTCATACCGAGAGTGGGAGCATCGACGCTTTCCCGTGCTCATGCGATACAGCTTTTCGCAGTGACAGCGCGGGAAAATATTCCAGGTCATAAACCCCTCCTAAGTGATAGGAGTTGGGGGTTGAAATGACACTATACCCTTCAAAAAATACGTACCGGGATTTATCCGGTGTCGGTTTTCCCCGCGATCCTGTCGAGCAGGACGGGTGTTCCGATCCCGCGTGCTATTGTCTGATCGTCATACTGTTCTGGCACCCTCGCTCCTGATGAGGTCACCGATTGCCGCCCGGGGTGGCCTGCCTTCGGATCGCTGGGGGGGTCCGTCCGGAGGTCCGACCGGGGTTCGGCTGGTCCGAAGGGACCGTCAGGATGTCGTCGTGGCGATAGGAGTGTTCTTCCCCAGGTAGAGACCTGCGAGACGGATGAAGGCGCCCGCCCCGAGGGCCGAGGCGAGTGATGCTGCCTGGTACCTCCAGTTGCCGGGCTGCAGGTTCGCCCCCCGGCGGAGGTAGTCCCGGCCCTTCTCGAACTCGCCTGCATGGGCATACTGGAGGCCGAGACGGACGTAGTGTTCGGCGAGGATCGCGGGGTGGTCCATGAAATCGTCCTGGTGGAGCTCGAGGATCCGCTCCATCGACTGGTAGATGCCCAGGCTGTTGTTGGAGATGCCGCCCTCGGTGAAGCGCGAGTTGAGGAGCGGTTCGTCGATGAACCGGAACTGGTAGTCCCGCGAGATCCTGAGGAAGAGCTCCCACTCCTGCTTGCCGGGAAGACCCTCGAGCCAGTAGCCCGACGTCTCGAAACACTCGCGCCGGACCACAGCGGTCGGGGTGGCCACGAAGTTGTTGCGAAGCAGCTCGTCGTGGATCCAGCCGTCGCGCCGCTTCACCCAGGGGAGCGGGATGTAGAGCCGGTTCTCGCTCGAGTCGATCTCCTGCCAGTAGCCCGAGTAGACGACACCGACCTCCGGGCCGGACGAGGCGAAGACTGCCATGTTCTTCTCGAGCTTCTCGGGAAACCAGTCGTCGTCCGAGTCCTGGAAGGCGATGAACCGGCCTCTCGCCTCACGGATGCCGACGTTCCTGGCGTGGTTCGCCCCGCGGTTGTCCTCATACCGGACGTACCGGACCCGCGGGTCGGTGAAAGAGGCCATGACGGATGCCGTGTCGTCGCTCGAACCGTCGTCGACGACGATCAGTTCGAAGTCGGTCCAGGTCTGGACGAGCACGCTCTCGATCGCCCTGGGCAGGAGTGACGCGCGGTTGTACGTCGGGAGCACGACGCTGATCTCCGGTCCTTCCGGGGCCCTCGGCATTGTCCAAGTGATCTCGTCGTCAGGGGTCAAGAAGGTGACTCAAATCGAGCGTTCGAGCGAAAAGCACTCTGGATCAGGGAACAGTTTGGAAGGGATCTCGCGTGATCGACGGGCTCGCCGACCTCGGGGAGCAGACACTGCCGGCGAAAACAACCTTTGATGGAGTGCGCCAGGGTCGGCTCGAGTGGCGGAATCATGCCTGCGTCCGTTCCCGCCCCGGGCAGTCCGATCACCGTTGAACCGGGAGTTCCCCCCCGTGCTCCAGCACCTATTGTCCCATTCTGGTGTACAGGAATCCGGGTTCATGGGGATGCTCGAAGGGCTGTCCTTATTCCGAGGCAGGGTGCATCACGGTGCGTCCCCTCCCCCGTCGTCGAACCGTGATGACTCCCCCCCCGGTGACACTGGAGGACGATCAAAGGATCCCGGGAACCTGCATCGTACTCCTCCTGTCCCTGCCTGTCGAGGCTCTTGTCCGGCGAACCTGGGGGGCTGTCGAGGAGGAGAAGGGACCGCGTTCCCCTAATGGGGTACCGAAGGTTCGACCCGGTACCGCTTTTGGATGGGAGATTCTGCACCCGTTGCTCTGGCCCGTGAGCTCCGGGCTCTCATCTCGAGGGCGGGGAACGCCGGGCTCCCCGGGAGCCTGGCAAGGGTGGGGACACGTCCCCCTCTCTCCCAGCGACGCCCTGGAGAAGAGGGGTGGGTGATCTCATGCCAGGAGTGCCGTGAGTATCGCCCGGTTTGCGGTCGCGTCGGGGCCGAAGCTCGGAGAGGTCTCCAGTTGCCCGAAGAGAGCCACCGCTCGGGTCGCCTCACTCCGGAATGTGGCCTGGTCCCCGTCCAGGCTGGCCTGGTACGCGAGGGCTGTGTGCTGCCACCCCTGCCCGTAGATCGAGAACTCGCCCATGTAACTGGCCTTGGTGTTCAGGATCGGAACGATGGTGTTGGTGTAGTCAGTGCCGTCCCCGAACTCGGTCCCGGCGTACGAGACGGACTGAAGTCCGGAGGTCGCCCGGTTGAAGAGGGTCTGCGACTTTGAGAACGTGGTGACGGCCGCTTGGAACCATGCACCCGCGGCGGCGTAGCTTCCTGCCGTCATCCGGGCACGGCCCCCCTGATACAGGTCCGCCCCGTCGTACATCGCGAGCGCGGCGTCGGCGAGATCGATGTAGGCGGTCGAGATGGACTTAAGGAGCGCGAGGTTCGCTTCGTTTCCGGGATCGTTGACCGCGTTCGCCACGTTCAGACAGTTCACGAACCCGGTCCTGGACTGGGTCAGGTACTGCCGGATCGACCCGATCTCGCTCGCCCCCCATGCCAGGCTCCAGGCCTGGGAACCAGCAACGTAGTACTCCTTCGCCTTTCCGTAGGTTGCGTCCGCCGCCGGCACAGGTGTTGTCGGGGGGACCGTCGGTTGGATCGTGGGTCCGTCCGGCACCACCGTCGGCACGACGGGGGTCGGCTGGGAGGTCACTCCGCCCTGAGTGGGGGATGCCGTCGGCACGACGGGGGTCGGCTGGGAGGTCACTCCGCCCTGAGTGGGGGATGCCGTCGGCACGACGAGGGTCGGCTGGGAGGTCACTCCACCCTGAGTGGGGGATGCCGTCGGCACGACGGGGGTCGGCTGGGCTGTAACCCCTCCCTGGGTCGGTGTCGGTGCAGGGGCACCGCCGACGCTCAGTGAACCGGGGGGCGTGGCAACCTGGTATATGTTGCCTGACCGATCCTGGACACCGAGGTCCGGGTCCGGGGTTATGATGATCTGGGTGCTACCCGTCGCCTTCCCGGTCAGCGTGATGGTGGCCAGCGTCACACCCGCTCCGCCGACGGGAACGCGCTGCGACAGGTCGACTGCCTGCAGGACGACGCTGTCGGCGGGAGTGGCCGACGAGGTCTTGAGGGTGGCCCAGTCAGGGAACGTCACGGCAGTGATATCACCGACAGACGGGTTGCCGAGGGTCACCGTCAACCTGTATCCCGAGATGCCCCCGGGGACCGAATCGAGGACGATCGGGATGTTCACGGTCTGCCCGGGAGAGGCCAGCTGGAAAGAGCCGGTCGCGATGTTCGCCGCGACCGCACCCTGCAGAAGTGCCAGGGCGCAGATGAAGATCAGCGCGGCCCGCCCGGCTCTTCTGGTTTGACTGTGCGTTCGAACGGTCATAAAGAATCTGGACGGCTCAAAGGACAAGAACGTTGTGCCCGGGTCCATAAATCGCCGCTCGTCAGGCGCTCCCCCGGCGTCCGCAGGAACCTCCGCGCTGATTCGTGCCTAAAGATTCTGTCGACCATGACGCCGTTTCGAAGCGGGTGGAACGGAAGCCGATGTCCTGCGTTCACTGCCCGTGAAGTCTGAATCCCTTCGAAAAAGGTTTTTCTCCCGTCTTGCCGCGTTCAATCGAGCAGGATGCTGAGAGCCCGGTCCCCGTAGGCTTCCATCACGTACGGGAGCCCCGAGACCTTCGCAGCTTCCTCGGTGAGAGCGAAGACGTCGTTCCGAGAGACGGTCTTGAGCGAGAAGTTCCTGCTCCCGGCCATCAGCTGCTGCAATCCTGTCCTGAACCGCTGGGCATAAGTGTAGATCCCGACAGCCCCGAGCGGTATCTCGTCCAGCCGCTCGCCGTGTTTCTCTCTCAGCTCCTCGAAGGTGACAAAGATCTCGGGGATGGTCGAGCCGTACTTCGCGACGCCCTTGGGGAGATCTCCTGCCTCGAGCCATTTCCCGATATTCTTACCGACGAAGCCCGGGATCATCAGCGCGCGGCCCATGCACACGGCCTTGACGTACGGTGCGCCCATCGCGAGCGATTTGAAGACGTTCGCCTCGTCACCGAAGCCTCCGCCGATGGCAAGGTCCGGCACGCGCATGCCTTTCCAAGTCATGAGCTTGGCGTACTGGTGGGCGAGGGATTGCAGGTAGAACGTCGGGATGCCCCACTCGTTCATCATCGGCCAGGGACTCATGCCCGTGCCACCACCGGCGCCGTCGATGGTCAGGAGATCGATCTTCGCCTCGGACCCGAACCGCATCGCCATCGCGAGTTCCTGCGCTGAGTAGGCGCCCGTCTTGAGCGTGATCCGCTTGAATCCGATCTCCCGGAGCCGGTCGATCTCTTCCAGGAACCCTTCCTTCGAGACAAAGCCGAGACGGGAATGGCGCTCAAACTCCTTCAGGCTCCCGGCGGCGTATGCCTTCTCGGTCTCGCTGAGGGTCGGATCAGGCAGGACGATATACCCGCGCCGCTTGAGCTCACGAGCGCGCTCGATATCGCGGACCTTGATCTCACCGCCGATGCACTTCGCTCCCTGGCCCCACTTGAGTTCGATCGTCTCAAGGTTGTGTTTCGATGATACGTACTCGGCGGTCCCGAGCCTCGTGTCCTCCACGTTCATCTGAACGAGGATCTCGCCATAGCCCTCGTGGAATCTCCGGTAGACCTCGATCCTGCGGTCGAGCTCGGGCGACCTCGTGATCTTGCCGTTCATGTCCAGAACGAGCCCCGGGTCGATCCCGCCCACGTTCTCGCCGCAGACGAGGGTGATCCCCGCTATCGCGGCGCCGATGGCGAAGTGCTCCCAGTTGGCACGGGCGATCTCGGTCGAGCCGAGCGCACCTGTGAAGATAGGGAGTCGCATCGGGATCTTCTGGTCCCACCCGTACTCTGTCTCCGTGTTTACCTCGGAGAACAGGGCGGTGTCGGGTGATCCCTCCACGCCCTCGGGGAGACCACGGGCGCCCACGGCATACCCCTGGATATTCACGTGCGAGAAGTCGACCGGGAACTGCTTGTCGGAACCTGCAGTGATCTCACCGAAGGGGCCGGGATAAAGCACCTCGCGACCGCGAAACGCCGAGAGCCAGATCTCGCAGGCTCCCCGGCATCCGTCCACACAGCGCGTGCAGATCCCTGAGCTAGGCGAGACATCTCGAGACCGGTTTGACGTTCCGACGGCCTCGTTCGAATTTGGTTGTCGAAGGGTCATGCCACATCTTATGATTATCGACCCGGCAGAGTGTTCGTGATTCTACCAGGTTACTTTGCCGGCCCGTCATCGATACTATCCGAATTCAATCCACGCCGAGCCCGGCACCGGGGGCGATCCTCCGCCACCGGGGTGGCCGACGGCGTCCCAGTCCGCTGGTTCTAGGATCGTGGATACGGTCTCAATACACTGCATAAACCACGTGGCGCTCCTCTTCATCCACCTCCTTCTCCTGCCTCTTGCTGACCCGGACGCGGATCGCTCTCTCGACCGGCACGACGAGGATCCGTCCTTCCCAGATGGATCCTGTCTGGCATGCTTCCGCGATCGTGCTGGCAAGGAGATCCACCTTGTAGTAGTCGACCACGAGCTCGATCTGGATCCAGGGCTCGAGATCCAGGGATCTGGAACCTGTGACGGTCCCGGTATAGGGTCCTTTATCCTCTTCTCTCCCTCCGATGTCTCTGACGGTCATGCCACTGAATCCGTTCTGCTCCAGTGCCCTCTGGACGGAGGCCAGTTGATCCGGTTTGATGATTGCTCTTACAAGTTTCATCGAACTCACCCCTCCTCCCGCAGCTGCTTTCCGATCTGCGCGATATTAGGATCATAATGCTCGAATTCCGTTACACGGGGCCTGCGAATCCTGTCGACGGGAGGTCGCTCGGATCAGGGTCGCGATCAACACGGCGCTCGCCCCCACCGGTTGCATGTTGTTTGTGCAGCACGGCGAAGATTCCGTCGCCACGACCGTATTCCATGCTCTCGCAGGACCATCATATGGTGTCGTCTCCTAATCACCCCCTTCTGTATCCCCCCCTATCATGTTCTGTACCTTGAAAGGTACAGGAAGGTAGTTGTCTACCAATGCACTTAAAACTTTCTCTATCTATAAAATTAACTATTGATTTTGAATACAGGGTTGGTCGTGGAACCGTGCCCTGTATCCGCTGATTCACAGTGAACGCGCAGATCGAAGACTCTCCCGGTACCCCCCTGTCGGGACAGAACGGTCGTGGTCATCAGGATCGCTCGGAGAACTGTTGTTCGGACTCGGGTTGCGTCGGTTTATCGAGGTATACCGGAATCATGCAACCTCGTCTCGACAACCTGGAACCCGCGGAAGAACGCGGTGAATCCGGAATATCGAGAAACCGATCCCACGAGGTTCTCCGGGGAGCCCCGTCAGGCACATGAATGGATGCTGCTCGATCAGCCCCCGGTGGTTCTGGAGCAACGATCGCCCGGGATGAAAGCAACCGCGAGTCGCCTTGGAGTGCCGTTCGATCCCCGGGTAAAGAAAGGATTCCTGTTCGGACCAGAATGATCACGGGGACCGTCGAAGACTGGCCCCCAACCACCATCCCTGACAATTCACGAATGCGCGAAAATTTTCCACAATCGCTTTCATCTCTGTGTCCAAGTCGCCACATGTATTTCCCTGGATGCGGGACGGTTTTTCCCGTCGCATGCCTCCACGTGCTGCGAGTTCTCTTCTCGGGTATCCCCGGAATCCCCTGGATCCGTCAACTTGCTTTCCCTTTCCAACACCATCGTCCCCAACACCGCGATCAACCCTCCAATGGACATGCCTATTCGACGAGAAACCACGTACCCGCCTGGAATCTCAACAGGCGGTCGATCCTTTCTCCACTCGATCGGAGATTGTTGGTTGGAGGATTGGGGTATCGCCATTCTCTACGTCCTCTGCCCGGACCAGTCTGTCCCGACATGAAATTCCGCCTCTCCTCGTTCGGTCCATCCGTCCCGGTCGGTTTTCTCACGTCCTTCCAGCGGCCCCCGACGGATGTTCCATCCACTCAACGTTTCCTGAAACGAATTCCGGTTCATCCCTGATGGGGGCCCGGCGGATCCATGTCGAGGTCCGAAGAACTCGTTTTCGGTCAATTCCAGTCTCTTTCGCTATTCTCCTGCGATCCTGTTCGACGAGGTGCCCGGTGACGATCTCCATCCACTGGTCGCGTCTCGGGTACAGCGGGTACTGACGTCTCCCGGTGCTCGGGCGATACAGCTTTGCGCAGTGAGAACGTGGACGACGAAGTCAGACCACGAACCTCCCTTGAGGAGACAGGAAGGGGAATGATGCGATTTCCATCAACAATAAATAGGCTCGGGACGGACTCTTCCGGTATGGCAACGACATCAGCCCCGCTCAAGCGGATGAAATGCACGGTCTGCGGCTATTCCTACGACCCTGCGAACGGAGACGCCCGGGGAGGAATCGAGCCCGGTGTCGCATTCACGGCTCTTTCGGATGACTGGGCCTGCCCGATCTGCAACGCCTCGAAGATACGGTTCATCGAGAACTGAGGTGACTGAGCATGAGCGCGAGGAGTGTGGCTCCTGGTGTGCTATCGGTCGGGGCGATCGACTGGGATCGCCGGCTCTTCGATGATCTCATCCCCCTCCCTGACGGCACCAGTTACAACGTGTTCCTGGTCCAGGGCTCGGAGAAGGTTGCCTTGATCGACTCGGTCGACAGCGGGACGGAAATGTCCCTGATGACCAACCTCGTGAAGGCAGGGGCCGAGCGGATCGACTACATCGTGGTCAACCACGCGGAGCAGGACCATACCGGGACCCTCCCCCTCCTCCTCGAAATGTACCCGGAGGCCAGTGTGGTTACGAACAAGACCTGCAAGGACCTCCTGATGCTCTTCCACGGGATCCCGGAGGAACGGATAACGGTCGTGGGTGACCGGGAGACGCTCTCCCTCGGTGACAGAACCCTGGAGTTCTTGATCACCCCCTGGGTCCACTGGCCCGATACGATGCTGACCTATCTCCGCGAGGAGAGGGTTCTGTTCTCGTGCGACTTCCTGGGCTCGCACCTCGCGACCAGCGACCTCTTCGTCCGGGATACCGAGGAGTGGCGTCGGGCGGCCAAACGATATTACGCCGAGATCATGATGCCGTTCCGTAACAGCATCAAGGGATACCTGGAGAAGGTTCGCGGGCTCGCTCCACGGATGATCTGCCCGAGCCACGGGCCGCTCCACGACGATCCCGAGCTCGTTCTCTCCGCGTACGACGGGTGGGTGTCCGACGAGGTGAAGAACGAGGTCGTGATCGCCTACGCATCCATGCACGGCTCGACCAGGGCGATGGTCGAGCACCTGGTCGACGCCCTGATCGAACGCGGGGTCCGAGTCCGGCAGATCCATGTCCCCTCGACCGAGCTCGGAGAGCTCGCCATGGCCCTCGTGGATCCGGCCACGATCGTGATCGCGGCCCCAACCGTGCTTTTCGGGCCGCATCCTGCCGTCGTCACCGCCGCGTACCTGACGAACGCGCTCAAGCCCAAGGCCAGGTTCGCAACCGTCATGACCAGTTACGGGTGGGGCGGCAGATCCGTCGAGATCTTGAAAGGGATGCTCGGCCAGCTCAAGGTCGAGTTTCTCGACCCCGTCCAGGTGAAGGGCTACCCGACTGCCGAGACAATGGAATCGATCCGGGTCCTTGCCGACACGATCCGCGACCGGCACAAGGCCACGACCGCCGATTATATCGGTCCGGCCTGATCCCATTTTTCACTCTCCGAGACATTCTTAGAGGATGCAGGCAGATCTCTTGCGGTCATGCGGATCCTGCTCGTCTCGACTCAGGACTACATCCACCACCCGGTCCCGTCCAGACACCATTACATCTTCGAAGAGCTCGGGCTGCGGCACGACGTCCACGTCCCCCATTTTCACGTGAGCCGCGCCCCCGAACGAGAGACGAGGCTGACGGTCCACGAGGCGACCCGGTTCGCAGTGAAGAGCCCGCTTCTCCACTACACCCTGAACGCCCCCGAGCATTACCGGGTGCTATCGCGCGTGATCCGCGAACAGGAGATCGAGGTGGTGGTCGCGGCCCATGTCCTCGCCGGAACCGCGGTCATACGGGCTGCCAGGAGGCAGGGCGTCCCGGTCCTCTTCGACCTCAAGGACTGGTTCCCGGACTCCGCAGCCGCGTACTACGACAACCCCCTGCTGCAGCGTGTCATCCGCAGGTCGGTCCTCGAGATCGTCCGGTTCAACCTGGACCGGTCCGACAGGATCACGACCGTCTCTCCCGGGCTGGTGGACAAGCTCGCACATCTCGGCTACCGGGCGGAACTGATCACGAACGGCGTCGACACGCGGATCTTCCACCCGACTGACGGAACGGCGTCCAGGGAGGCGCTCGGGATAGACACCGGCGATTTCGTGATCGGCTTCGCGGGGTCCGTCGAACGGTGGTACGCTCTCGACCGGGTGATCGAATCGATGCCGGCAGTGCTTGAGCGGGTGCCCGAGGCCCTCCTTCTCGTCGTCGGCGGCTCCCTCTTCACCGGGTATCTGCCCGAGCTCGTGGCGCTCGCCGAAGGGCTCGGAATACGGGATCGGGTGCGCTTCGCCGGCACCCAGCCGTACGCCGATCTGCCCGCGTTCATCGGGGCCATGGATGTCTGCACCATACCCCTCCGCCCGCCGCAGTGGGTCGACATCGCGCTTCCGAACAAGTTCTTCGAGTACTCGGCCTGCGGCAGGCCCATCCTCTCCACCCCGATCCCCGACGTCGAGCGGATCGGCGGAGAACACCTCGATATCTATCGCTCTTACGGGGAGTTCGTCGAGAGGGTCGTCGCCCTGGCGAACGAGAGACCGACGTTCGACCTCGACATGTCCGGCTACGACTGGCGGACCAAGGCGGTCGAGTTCGAGAAGATCCTGGAAGAGATGACGTGTCCATGAGCGAGAACATGCAGAGACCCTGCTCGGTGATCACGGACCCCATCTTCACCCGGCACAACCTGGCCCGGCACGAAGAGAGAAGTGAGCGACTCATGGAGATCGACCGCTTCATCCCCGACCACGTGGTCCGCAGGCCGGCCGTACCGGCCTCGTTCGAAGACCTGGCGAGGGTTCACGACATCCGCTACATCAGAACGGTCGAGAGGCTCTCCGCCCGCGAGGATGTCTCGTTCCTGACCGCCGATACGTACATCAGCCCCGGCACTTTCGATGTCGCACGTCACGCGGCGGGGTCGTCCGTCGCTGCCGCGGTTCACGCGACCCGGGGCGAGCACTGTTTCGCGCTGGTCAGGCCCCCGGGGCATCACGCGTCCCGAGACCGGGCCATGGGGTTCTGCATCTTCAACAACGCGGCGGTCGCCGCAGCAGCGGCGCTGGCGACCGGTATCGAGAGGGTCGCGATCCTCGACTGGGACCTCCATCACGGGAACGGGACCCAGGAGATCTTCTACTCCTCGGACCAGGTGCTCTTCTGCTCGGTCCACCAGCAGGCAGAGTTCCCCGGGAGCGGCTGGGTCGACGAGATCGGCGAGGGCGAAGGGAGGGGATTTACCATGAACGCCCCGCTCGCACCCGGAGCCACCCTGGCCGATCTCGCGTACGTCTTCGACGAGGCATTCATCCCGGCCCTCGTCGCCCACGACCCGGGGCTGATAATCATCTCGGCCGGCCAGGACATGCTGGGAGACGATCCGAAGGGGGGTATGAACCTCTGGCCAGCCGACTACGGCACCCTCACCCGGCGCCTGATGGACGCGCTCAAGCTCCCGCTCGCCCTCGTCCTCGAAGGGGGGTACGGCCCCTCGCAGAAGCGCGCTGTCGGGTCGATCCTCGAGGCCCTGGCCGGAATCCCGTTTGCGTCCTCCGGGGGGGAGGCCCGCCGGTCGACCCGCGATGTCGTTCGTGCCCTGATCAGGTTGACGGGGTGACTGGCGCGGCAAAAAATTTATCGAGGGGGTGGACCCAGTAGGATACATGGACACCGGGGAGGTTGCCGTGGGCATGAGGGCCCGTTACACACGGACGGGGACCGTCGGGGTCGTGACCGAGATCCAGGCTCTCGGGGGGGAGAGCTATGCCGTCCTCGATTCGACCGGGCTGCTGTACCGGCTCGATCAGCTCGCTCCGGCCGGCACCGTGCGCGAGAAGCGGGACCGCCTTATCGAGGACATCACCGAGCAGCTCGAACGCGAACGCGCCGCGATCACCCGCACCGACGGTTCGCAGTTCGAGCTCGACAACTCCTGCGAGGGAGGGGGGTGAGCGGGGAACCGCTCCCTACTCCTCGATCGGGATCGTCGTCAGCTTGACCGACTCCACGCCCTTCTGCGACATCAATCGCTCCGCCAGCTCCTTTATCTGAGTGGCCTCGCCGCGGAGCAGCACTACTTCGAGACAGCGGCTGTGCGTCACGTGCGAGTGGAGCGTTGCCTGTACGATCTGGCGGAACTCGTGCTGGATATCGGTCAGGACGGGAACGAGCCCGCGCTGGTCGTGGTCGTATATCATGGTGATCACGCCCTGCCGCTCGCCCTGGACGTCCGACATCCAGCGGTAGTAGGTGATATAGTTCCGGATCGCGTCCCGGATCCCCTCCGAGCGCGACGAATATCCGCGCGCCGTGATGATCTCGTCGAAGCGGTCGAGCAGGCTCTTCGGCAGCGAGATGCCGATCCTCGAGAGCTCGGTTTCCATGCTCTTCAGTATGATGAGAATGAATATTAAGTATTACGAATAATGAGGAGATTCGGTAGTACAACGTAAGAATTCTTTCTGTTCCGGGCGAAAATTCGCTGTGAAAGCGCTCCGTACGCTCTGCACCACAAATAAGTAGGATCGATATCCATACACTAGGGAGGTTCGAGGACTTTTGGATGATGTGACCATCCCGAGCGTGAATATCGGCGTCGTGGGCCATGTTGACCACGGAAAGACCACGCTCGTCAACTCGCTAACGGGCGCCTGGACCGATCGGCACTCGGAGGAGATGAAGCGGGGAATCTCGATCCGGCTCGGGTATGCAGACGCCACGTTCTACCGCTGCCCCCGGTGCCAGGGAGCCGACGCGTATTCGACGGCCAAGTCCTGCAGCGGGTGCGGCGGCGAGGCAGAACCGTTCCGCTCGGTCTCGTTCGTCGACGCGCCCGGACACGAAACCCTGATGGCGACGATGCTCTCGGGCTCCGCGTTGATGGACGGGGCGATGCTCGTCATCTCGGCGAACGAGCCGTGCCCGCAGCCCCAGACCAAGGAGCACCTCATGGCGCTCGAGCTGGTCGGCATCCGGCGGATCGTGATCGTGCAGAACAAGATCGATGTCGTCCCGCAGAAAAAGGCTGTCGAGCACTTCGAACAGATCCATGAGTTCATCAAGGGCACGATCGCCGAGGGCAGCCCCATTATACCGGTTTCGGCCCAGAAGGGGATCAATATCGGGGCTCTCATCGAAGCCCTCGACGCCACGATACCGACGCCGGAACGGGATCCTGACGCCCCTCCCACCATGCTGATCGCCCGGTCGTTCGATATCAACAAACCCGGCCTCTCGTGGAAGGAGATCAAGGGCGGCGTGATCGGGGGCTCCCTCATCCATGGGGTCCTCCACGAGGGAGACGAGATCGAGATCCGGCCGGGAAGGCAGGCGCATCTCGGCCGGTGGGAACCGGTCACGACCAAGATCACATCCATCAACATGGGCCACAAGAAGATCCAGGAGGCCACTCCCGGGGGGCTGCTCGGGGTCGCGACGAAGCTCGACCCGGGCCTGACGAAGTCGGATGCCCTGGCCGGCCAGGTGGCTGGCGTCCCCGGATCCCTGCCTCCGGTCTGGGACCGGCTACGGTTCAGGGTGACCCTGATGGAACGCGTCGTCGGAGCGACTAGTGAACAGGAGATCGAGCCGTTGAAACACAAGGAACCCCTGATGCTCTCTGTTGGGACGGCGGTCACGGTCGGGGTCGTCACCGGCTCGCGCAAGGACGGCGTGGAGATGCAGCTGAAGAGACCCGTCTGCGCCCCCATCGGCGCCAGGATCGCTATCAGCCGGCAGCTCGGGGCTCGATGGCGTCTGATCGGGATGGGCGTTCTCACCGAGTGAGGGTGCTCTTCGATGCCAATGCTCTGATGATGCCGCTCGAAAAGGGGGTTGACATCTTCTCTGAGGTGGAGTCGCTCGTCGGGGGCTACGAACCCATCGTCCCCACGGAGGTTCGGTCCGAACTCGCGGGGCTCGCCCGCGAGCGCGGACGGCGTGGCGCCGCCGCGCGGTTCGGGCTCGCTCTCGCCGCAGGGTGCAGAGAAGTGGAACTCGGTGACGGAGACACTCCCGTCGATGAACGCATCGCCCGGTACGCTCGCGACCGCGGTTGCCTGGTTGCGACCAGCGACCGGGCGCTCCGGAGAGCCTTGCTCGAGGACGGGGTGGGCGTGATCGCCCTCCGGGGTTCGCGAAGGGTCACGCTCGAGAGAGGGTAAAAAGAGGAGTGGAGTTGCCATGTACTATCGACTAAGACTCGAAGATAAGGTCCGGGTGCCGCCCCACCGGCTCGGCGAGGAGCTGGAGCTCGTGATCCTGGATGTGTTGCAGGAACAGCTCGAAGCGAGCATCGACAAGGAGATCGGGATTTTCATCGCGGTAACGCGGGTTCTCGACGTCGGAGAGGGGGAACTCGTCCCGGGGGACGGGGCGATCTTCTACGATGTTGTCTTCGAGGCCATCGCCCTCCGCCTCGCGCTCCAGGAGGTGCTGGAGGGAATCGTGGTGGAGACGACGACCTTCGGCGCTTTCATCAGCCTCGGGCCGATCGACGCGATGCTCCACGTCAGCCAGATCTCGGACGAGTTCATCAACTACGACGAGAAGAACGGGCGGCTTATCTGCAAGGACTCGGGCCGCTCGATCTCCGTCGGGGACCGTGTCCGGGTCCGGGTCGTGACCCTCTCCCTCAATGAGCGTGAACCCCGCGACTCGAAGATAGGGCTCACCATGCGGCAGACCGGACTGGGGACGGATGCCTGGCTCGACGACGAGCTCCGTCGCGAACGCGAGGAGAAGGAGAGGAGGGGTGGTCGCTGATGGTCGTGCGACGGCGAGAAAAGATCCTGCCGAAGGTCTGTCGCGAGTGCCACCGTCTCGTCGATGGCGACTCCTGCGTGATCTGCAACACAGCGAACCTGTCGACCGACTGGACCGGCTACCTCGTCGTGCTCGACCCGCGCCGCTCGCAGGTCGCGAAGAAGGCCAACATCGATCTGCCCGGCTGCTACGCCCTGAAGGTCCGGTGATGCTCCGGCTCCCTGACGCGCACCGGGCCGCCTTCAAGGTCCCGTACGGAAGGCTGTACCCGTCGGTTGACGCGGGTACCCCCCTCCTCACGGGGCGGATCGTTCTCTCGGTCGGCGATGTCGTCACGGCCCGGCTTCTCGCGGCAGGGATCGTCCCCGCAGTCGCGATCGTGGACGGTTTCACCGCCCGCAACGTGCCCGTGGCGCCCGTCGAGATCCCGGGAGGGCGCACGATCCGGGTGTCGAATCCGGCGTCGACCCTCTGCAGCGAGCTCACAGACGCGATCCGCGAGGGATTGGGAACGCCGCCGACACTGATCGTGGTCGACGGCGAGGAAGACCTCGCCGTTATCCCGCTCGCGCTCGAGGCCCCGGAGGGGGCGGCGCTGATCTACGGCCAGCCGGGCCTCGGGGTGGTGATCGCCACGATCGATCCCGAACACCGGGCGCTCGCGCAGGCCCTGCTCGACCTCTTCATCGAGGAATGAACAGACCCTTTTATTACGCGCGCTCTCGTATAGCTAGAGGATATCGATGGAGATTGAGATCATTCAGGACACCCGGAACGAGCTCCTGAGCCGGCGGGAGCTGCGTTTCGTCCTCACGCACGACGGGCCGACCCCCTCGAGAAAGGAGATCGTCGGGCGGCTCTGCGCCCTGCACAACGTCGGCGAGAACCTCGTCGTGCTCGACCCGCTCGCCACGCGCTACGGCATGATGCAGGCCGAGGGGATCTTCCGGATCTACGACACCGAGGAAGCGCGCAACCAGGCCGAGCCTGAGCACCTGCTCACCCGGGGCGAGCCGAAACAGGCCGAGGAGGCGTGACGGTGGCCGCGAAGGACAAGAAGGGCGGGAGCGCTTCGATCCGCCGATCCTCGTTCTACACCGTCAACGGCGACCAGGCGACCCTCACGCGCCGGTACTGCCCCCGGTGCGGTACCGGCGTGGTCATGGCCGAACACCCCGACAGGGCTGCATGCGGTCGATGCGGCTATACCGAGTTCAAGAAATAATCCATCGATGCCGGCCACCAGGCAGGTCATCGGCCTCGAGGGCACTGCGTGGAACCTCAGTGCTGCCCTTTTTGGTGACGAGCTGCTCGCCCTGAGTTCCGATCCGTACGTCCCCCTCTCGGGAGGCATTCACCCCCGGGAAGCCGCACAGCACCACGCGGAAAGAATGAGCGCGGTGATCAGGCCAGTCCTTTCGACGGGCCGACCCTCCGCCGTCGCGTTCTCGCAGGGGCCGGGACTCGGCCCGTGTCTCCGCACCGTGGCAACCGCCGCACGGGCGCTCGCGATCGCGTTCGACGTCCCGCTCGTCGGGGTAAACCACTGCCTGGCCCATGTCGAGATCGGGCGTTTCGCGACCGGCTGCGAGGACCCGATTGTCCTCTACGCCTCGGGTGCGAACACTCAGGTGATCGGTCACCTCGCCGGGCGGTACCGGGTCTTCGGCGAGACCCTCGACATCGGGCTCGGGAACGCGCTCGACAAGTTCGCCCGCTCGCGGGGTCTTCCGCACCCCGGGGGCCCGGTGGTGGAGACGCTGGCCCTGAGCGGGGAACCCTTCGAGCTGCCGTACACCGTCAAGGGGATGGACCTCGCGTTCTCGGGGCTCGTAACCGCGGCATCGTCCTCGACGGCCCCGCTCGAGGGTATCTGCCGGTCCCTGCAGGAGACGGCGTTCGCGATGTGCGTGGAGGTAACCGAGCGCGCGCTCGCACACGCGGGAAAAGACGAGGTCCTTCTCGTCGGCGGAGTCGGGGCGAACCGGCGGCTTCAGGAGATGATGGCGACCATGTGCTGGGACCGGGGAGCCAGTTTTTACGTGCCCGAGGCCCGCTACCTCGGCGACAACGCGGCCATGATCGCCTATACGGGCCGGCTTCAGCTCGACCACGGACTCACCCTCCCGGTCAGCGAATCGGGGGTCGACCCGAACTTCAGGATAGACAGCGCACCGTGCCCCTGGCGGGCGGATCGGCCCGGTACCATCTCCCGTGTCGAGGCGCGCGGGGCCGAGGCCGAGGTCGAGATCGGGGAAACGGACGCCACGAAACGGCGCCTGCCGAAACGCTACCGGATACCGGCTCTCGACGAGCAGATCCGTGCCGAGCGGACCCGAACCGAGGCCCGGCTGCTCTCGGCTGCCCGGCGTGCGGGGGTCCGGACGCCCATCGTACGGGACGTGGATGGGGAGACGATCGTGATGGAACGGGTCCACGGGGACGTGCTGAAGGCCGTGATCTGCCCCGCCAACCTCCAAGCCGCGGGGCGGGTGATCGGCCTGCTCCACGGCGCCGGGATCGTTCACGGCGACCTGACGGGATCCAATATCATGGTGGAGGACGGGGGGATCGTCCTGATCGATTTCGGTCTGGCCCAGGTCACCTCGGAACTCGAGGCCAGGGGTGTCGATCTGCATGTGTTCCTTCAGACCCTCGAGGCGGCTGTGCCGAGAGATGAGCTCCACGGGGAAGCGTTTGTTCGCGGTTACCGGGAGACGTTTTCCGGGGCCGACCAGGTCCTCGAGCGCGAACGGGAGATACGCCGCCGGGGGCGGTACCTGTGAGACTCGCAGTTGTCACGGGCAATCCGAACAAGGCCGAGGAGATCGGCGCGTTTCTCGAAGGAACTGTCTCTGTCGAACATGTCAGCCTCGAATGTCCGGAGTACCGCGACGACGAGGTCGGGCCGATAGCCCGTGAGAAAGGTCGGTACGCCTTCGAGGAGCTCAGGAGGCCGCTGATCGTCGACGACACCGGCTTCTTCGTGAACGCGCTTCGCGGTTTCCCGGGGCCCTACGCCGCGTACGTTCTCGGGACCATCGGCAATGCCGGCCTCCTTCGCCTGCTCGAGGGCACGGATGACCGGACCGCGTATTTCGTCACGGTGGTGGCGTTCGCCGATGAGAGCGGCGTCCATCTCTTCGAAGGGCGGCTCGAGGGGGAGATCACGACGGCGCCGCGCGGAACCGGTGGTTTCGGGTACGATCCGATCTTCGCCGTGCATGGTCGGACGCTCGCCGAGCTCCCGCTCGAGGAGAAGAACCTGTTCTCCCACCGCGCCCGCGCCCTCGGTGCGTTCAGGGACTGGTTTCTTGCCGGCGGGAGCCGGTGAAAACCGTTAAGATGGCCGGGCGCGTTTTATTATAGACTCATAACCTTGTGGTGACTCTTATGGCACGATTTGCTGAAGCCGAGGAAAGGCTCCTCAACGTCAAGATCTGCATGCGCTGCAATGCCAGGAACGCCGTGCGGGCAACTTCCTGCCGGAAGTGCGGTTACCAGAATCTCAGACCGAAGAGCAAGGAACGCAAGGCCTGAAGGGGGAATGTCACCGCCGGGTTATGCGCTGTAATACGTCACGCGTTTTCCCTTTTTGCTGTACTCTCCCCGGAAGGTCTCGAGGTTTCGCTTGTACCCGATCCGGTCCTCCACGCCGAGCCGGCGCAGCACCTCGCGTACTCGCATGACTTCCTGTTCGTCACGCCAGTCCGCGGTATAGACGTAGATCACGTACCGGTCGTCCCGGGCGTCGGGGTTCGGTTTCGCCGTCGAGACCTTGGCGGAGATGCCGAGCTCGCCCGATGCCGTCGCGTCCCGGATGCGCCGCCAGTGGGCATCGATCCCCTCGGCCGGAAGGAAGATCAGCCACTTGCCCGCGAGTTCGTCGTCGACCGCGTCCGGACGGGCCCGGGGTGCGTCTTCGACGATCCAGTACATCTGGGTCGTTGCGGTCGGCACGACGCCCTCGCCCGCCTGGTTCGCCTCGAGGATCGCGCCGACCGTGCCGAAACGGTCCAGGAGGGCGTCCGCGAGAGGCGGATAGTCCTCGCGGAAACCGTCGAAGACCCGCTCGAGGTCGGCGGCGAAGTCGACCCCGTCCTCGACCAGCCGGTACAGCGACCGCCCGGACTCCCGGAGCTCGCGGTGCAGCAGGTGTTCGAAGATGCCGTACGCCACGTCGCCGAGGGCATCGGGGTCGACCTCGTCCATGTGTATCGGTACGAGGGGCGGAAAGAAAGGGTTTATGATATCATCGCGGACGGGGCGTTCAGGACCGGGAAGGAAATTCGGGGGCGGTCGCCGGGACGAGATCGCCATCTCCTGCCGGTACCACCCGTCCTTTCGGGGCGAGCTCCCCCGACTCGAAGCGGTTAATACACGGCCGGTCGAAGCCCCCGGCGTTGGAGCCCCGTTTCCCGCTCAACGTCCCGTCTCGCCCATTGCCCAAGTTCCGGTTTTTTTACTCGGTCACGGCCCTTCTCCTGGTGCTGGCCGTCGCCGCCGTCTCCGCCGTATTCGCCCTCTACGCGGACGTGCCGTTCCCCGTGACCATCGCCGTCGCCGTCCTGACCGTCGCGGCGCTCCCCCTCTTTCTGGCTTGGACCGCGCTCTATTACGCAACATGAGGTACGAGCTCCGGGACGACGAGCTCTCGTACTATGCGTTTATCGCGGAAGGCTTCCGGGAGATCTTCCTGGATGCATGGATGGTCGTATCCTCCTTCGATGCCGCGACTCGCCTCTTCACCTGCCGTGCGTTCGCCGGGACAGACGAGGACTGCCGGGTATTTGACGAGGAGCTGGGATCGAGCCCCGTAGGGTTCCGTTTCTCGATCGATGGCATCCCCTCCGCAGAATCTGTCTTCTCCTGTCCCAGCGTGATGGAGGCGCCCTCCTCATTCCAGCACATGAGCTTCTGGACAGTCCCCGGAGAGGTCTGCGACCGGATCGACAGGCGGCTCACGGTCGGCAGGGCGTACACGATGAGTTTCCTCTGCCGGGGGACCCTGCGGCGCCGTCACCTTTAGGCTCAGGAAGGGGGATGGAACTCGATGAATGCGAGCCCGTGGAGGCGTTTATCAGCCAGGTATCGATCGCCCTCCTCCGCCGCCACGCCAGGGAGCGGCTTCTGGAGAGTGAGGGCCGGTACCGCGCCGTGTTCGAGAGCCAGCAGGAGCTGATCTGCCGGTTCCGGTTCGGTGGCAAGCACCTCGTGGCGAAAGAGGCAGACTGCCGGTTCTTCGGGCTCGGTACCGGGCAGATAGTCGGGAGAGGTTTTCCCCCCGGGGTGCCGGCGGAAGAGCGCCGAGCTCACGCTGATTACTTCGAAAGTATCTCGCCGACGGGGCCTGAGAACGAGATCGAGCACAGGGTCGTCCTCTCCGACGGGCGGATCCGCTGGCTCCACTGGCACGACCGGGCTTTCTTCGACCAAGACGGGAGGGTCGAGGAGTTCCAGTTGGTCGGCCGCGACGTCACCGAGCGGAAGGAGGCCCAGGTGCGCCTCGCCGCCCAGAGGGCCGAGCTGGAACGGCGCGTGGAGGAGCGGACGGCCGAGCTGCAGGTCGTGAACCACGACCTGGAGTCGTTCACCCACACGGTTTCGCACGATCTCCGGGCTCCGCTGCGGGCCATCGACGACTGCGCCTCGATCCTGGAGCATGAGCACCGGTCCGTGCTCCCCGCGACGGTGGTGAGCTACCTGGATCAGATCATTCAGGGGACGCGGCGGATGGGGCGCCTGATCGACGACCTGCTCACGTTCCCGCGTGCGGGCCGGCAGGCCCTGGCCGTCCGGGCGATCGACCCGACCGTGTATGTGGCCGGGGCACTCGACGACCTCACCGGGGAGAGGGAGTGGCACGAGGTCCGGATCACGGTCGGCGGCCTGGTCCGGTGCAGCGCGGACCGGGCGCTCGTGAAACAGGTCTTTGCGAAACTGATAGGCAGCGCGCTTAAGTTCACACGCACTCGAGGCGTGGTCGAGATCGCCATCAGGTCTGGCGACGAGGGCGGCAGCCGGGTATACTCGGTCCACGACAACGGGATCGGGCTCCCGCCCAAGCACGCATCGGCAATCTTCGAGAGCTTCACACGGTTGTCGACGCGCGCGAGTACGAGAGGTCGGGGATCGGGCTCTCGCTAGTCCGGCGGATCGTCGAGCGGCACGGTGGAAGGGTCTGGGCCGAGTCAGTGCCGGGAGAGGGCTCGACCTTCTTCTTCACGCTCCCGGCCGCGTAACCTCGGGCAGAGACGGGTCGACCGCGTCCGTCATTGACGAGGGTGCCGGTCTCACGGGGCCTGGACCTGGCATGCCGAGAGATGGCAGAGGAGTGCGTGCGCGCCGAAAAGGACCGCGTTCGCCGGGGACGGAGTGAGCAAGCCGGCGAGGAAGAACGCGAGTCGCTCAGGGCGTCCGGCCGACGAAGATCCCACCGGTGGTTCCGGATCCTTGTTGCGAGCAGGTGATACGCGGCGAAATGCCCTACCGTCCGCCGGCGGGTGCCACCCGACAGGCACCCGCGGTCTCAGGGGCAAGCCGTTCGCCCGCTCGGAGTACGCGGGCGGTCCGGCGGGGAGAGTGGGGCTGCGACCAGGCAGGCGCGGTGAAAAGTCGTCGCTGGAGATCTCGCGGTTGGACGCGGCGCCGATCTCGAACTGTTCGAGGTTATCCAGGGAGTCATCACCGGTGAACACGGTGTGCCCGACGTTTCTTGTCCCGGTGGTGAACCTTATGTCCCGCTCGAACCCCCGGTTGTGGGTCAGCGCGACGATGGGCAGAGACGAACCGAAGCCGGTACCGGTTAAAAAGGGTCTTCGTGTCGAGGCCCGCCGCTACCGATGCGTTTTCGGGCGCCCATCGAGATCCTGGTAATCATGATACCACCGCGCGATCGCGGTTTCACGATACCGATCTGGCCGTTGACGAGCCCGCTGCTCCTCGTCGACCTCGCGATCCTCGTGGCCCTATGCTCGCCTGGGATCTGCCCCGGATGGCCCGTCCTTGTCTCTGCCGGGTTCGGCTTCGTCGATTACTTTTACTCCGACCGGCTGTTCCTCGTGTCGACCGGTGTGCGCATCCCCGATCCCGACTAGTAGCCGCAAGTCCAGCGGACGGCGGAGAGGCTCGCGGCCGCTATGGCGGACCGGCAGCCGCAGGGTCATCGCCTGGCCCCCGCGTTTCTCCCGAAAGGGCGGATGGAAACGATAAAATGGCCCGACGAGAAATTATAATAGACCAAAACGCGAACGAATGAAGGCGGTTCGCATCGATGGTCTAGTGGCATGACTTTGGCCTTCCAAGCCAATAGCCCGGGTTCAATTCCCGGTCGGTGCATCGGGCTCGTGGTCTAGCTGGTTATGACGTCGCCTTCACACGGCGGAGGTCCGGAGTTCGAATCTCCGCGGGCCCATCTTTTCACGTGAGCGGGAGGTTCTTGCCGGTCGCTACCTGGTGTGGGCTGTCTTCTGGTTTCCTTTCAAATCGCTCGCGTAATCCCAGGACTGTTCTCCCCCTTCCGTCGATCCCGTGCCACCTGGGCAGGCGTGCCCTGCCTGCCCGGCGACCGGTTCGCACGCCTCTGCCGCGTGGGGGCGGCATTCGAAGAACGCGTTTCGATCGGGTGAGAGGTGTCGGAGCATCCGTTTTTCTTTTAGGAGTACGGTTGCCCGGTCATCTCCCTGGGGTGTAGGATCTCATAATTACTTGACACCCGATGAGACCGGGTGTATGCAGAAGTTAGCGGCCGATGAACCCGGGGAGATTGTCTCCTCCTATCATCGTGGCGAGGATGTCTCGTCCATCGCCGCACGTTACCACATCAGCCGCGAACGGGTCTATCAGATCCTTCGCTACACCCGGATCCACGGATACCTGCCGGTCCTGCAGCGTCCCAGGCGGCGGCCACGACCACCGCCGTGGGACACGGTCTTCCTGGTCCTGGTCTATCGCCGGATCTCCGAGCTTGGACCCCGTGCCCTCTCCCGGCATATCGTCACCGGGACCGGTCGTGTTATCCCGCACATGATGGTTTATCGCATTCTGCGTGAACGAGGGCTCATGACGGCTCAGAAACGAAAACCGTCACGACCGAAATGGGTCCGGTTCGAGCGGAAGCATGCGATGACGCTCTGGCAGGGCGACTGGAAGCAGGTGACCATCGACGGCCGGACGCAGTGGCTGATCGCGTTCCTCGACGATGCCTCCCGATTCATCACCTGCCGGGGGCTCTTCCCGAACGCGACGACCGAGGCGACGATCATGGTTCTCGAGACCGGGTTCGCGCGATACGGGGTACCGACCGAGATCCTGACGGATCACGGTTCTCAATTCGTCTCGAACCAGAAGACGACTGCCCCGCATCATGCCTTCGGACGGTTCCTGGAACACTATTCCATTCGGCATATCGTCGCCAGACGGAACCATCCGCAGACGAACGGGAAGATCGAACGCTTTTTCAGGGAGATCGACCGGTTGATCGCGGCAGGCTTTTCCATGGACGATGTCGTCGACTGGCAGAATAGAATCAAACCTCATGCCAGTTTGGACTATAAGGTGCCCGCAACGGTCTTCCTTGAACAATTGCCACCGGAACGGATCTTTGGGCACGCACAGAGGTGGTTGTGTGAGTGAAATGAATTCGAGACTCTACAGTCATCCCCCCGGGGAAAAACCATATCAGGACCCCGTGCCAATCCGGATCCGTCATGAGGATCGGGATCATCTCAGACACCCACGACCGGCAGCGCATGGTCGGGCACGCGGTGGAGTGGCTGAACCGCGCGGATCTAGACCTCGTCCTCCACGCAGGTGATTACGTCTCGCCGTTCGTTGTCCCGTGGCTCGCACCTCTCTCGGTCCCGTTGATCGGGGTTTTTGGTAACAACGACGGCGATCGGGTGCTCCTCGCAGAGCGGTTCGCCGAGCACGACCACCTCGAGCTTCGGGGAGATTTCGCCCGCATCGAGGTCGAGGGATCCGAGATCGCCCTTCTCCACGGACACCAGCGCGAGCTCCTCGAGGCGCTTGTGGCCTCCCAGGGCTTCGACTATGTGGTCCACGGGCACTCACACCGCCCGGGGACCGGGTGGCAGGGCCGGACGCTCGTCATCAACCCCGGCACGGTCTCGGGAATACTGGCGGAATACCCGACCGTGGCGCTCCTCGACACTGACGATCGCACCGCGGAGGTGGTCGAGCTTCGATGACCGGGATCCTTGAGAAGGCAGCAGCGGCGGTCGCGTTCGGGCGCTACAACGAGGCGCTCGACCTCCTCGGCGATTCCCCCGGCGCGTTCCTCCTCGCGCTCCGCGCCTCCGCCCTCGACCGGATGGGTCGGTTCCCCGAGGCGCTCGATTGCTGCTCGAAGGCGATCTCGGCGGACCCGCTATCGCCCGACGCCTGGTTCGTCCAGGGAGTCGTTCTCTACCGGTACGGCGATTACGAACACGCCGCGCGGTCTCTCGGCAAGGCGGAACAGCTCGCTCCCGAGCGGCCGGAGGTCCATTTCATTCTCGGCAACGTCAGGTATGCCGAAGGACGGTACGACGAGGCGATCGACTGTTATCGGGCGGTTCTCGCTCTCGAACCCGTCTATCCGAAGGCACTCTACAACCTGGGGGTCACGCTCGCAGACATCGGGCGGTTCGAAGAGGCCCTCGAGAACTACGATCGCGTTCTCGCGATAAACGAGTCCGTGCCGGTCGTCCTCGTGAACCAGGGCGTCTGCCTCGCCCGGCTCGATCGCCTCGCCCAGGCGGTCGAAGCCTTCACGAAGGCACTCGACATCGATCCGCGGGACGTCACAGCCTGGCATAACAAGGGGCTCGCCCTCGCCCGGCTGGGGCAGGACGACGAGGCGAAGTACTGCTTCGAGCGGAGCCGGGAGCTCATCTCAAGGCAGGGGTCGCCGGGGGTGCAATCCTGACTCCCCAGACCGTCACCCTGTTCAGGCGTGCCCGGAGCCTGGTCCAGGAATCAACCCGTCGCGGGACCGGGGCCCTTGTCGGGATGGGTCCGGAAGTGGAGTCGCGCCGCTCCTCCTGCCGGTCTCGGTACGGGATCCTGCAGCAACCGCCGGCTCCCCGCGTCGGAGGACCGGTTCGTGAACCCGCTGGAGCTTGCCATGATGACGGTATTGGACTCCTGGCCCGAGCACGGGGCCCCGGTTACACTCACGACGACCGCCAGAGCAGGTGACCTTGAGCCGTGATGCCTCGACGTTCGACGCCCGGATTTCACGGTGCAGGAGGAGCATCCGGGTCCTTCTATGGGGGTGTCGGGGGAGAGCGGGAGTTCTGACTGTGCGTGTTCCCCCCTCGCAGGAGAACCCGGTCCGGGGGAAGCCCACCCCCGTTGGCGAACAGTCCCGGACCGGCTGGTTCGCGCCTCCCTCCGGCCAGCACGATCGGGTAGTCGAGCGTACCGGACATGCTGCGGGGCACGAATCCGAGACGGGCCTGGTGCGGACGAGGAGGAAGATCCTGTCTGGAGTCCATGCGGAATGAAGGGACCCGTTCGGGTGCCCCCCTGCCTGGATCCGGATCCAACGGCCCCCGTCTCGAGGACGAGGCGTCCGGAGTCCCCTGCCAGTCAGGCGCGCTCCGCGCCGCCCTCGCCGCTCCCGGCGTCCCGGGATCCCAGAGACGCGCCGTGCGCCGCGGAGTCACCACGGGGGACGGCGCGACCCGGACCTGCCGTCGTGGTGCGATCGAGGCACCACGGACGTCACCCCGCCTGTCCACGACCGCGAGGAGTGGGTGCGCGTCGACCCCGCGGTGCGCATGGAACCGCCAGGCCCGCGTCGCCAGAACACCCCGGGTCGTCGTGCCGTTCGAGCCTGCCCCCCTGGGGCCTGGAGACGTGGGGAGTTGCATCGGTTTCGAGACCGGGGGTGATGAGGAGACGATGCTTCGTATCGAAGTCGACCCCCTCGAGCCGGACGTCCTGGCCGGACGCCGGGAGGGTGACCGTGCCCGGTCCCCCCCGCGCCGTCTTCACGTTCATGCTCTCGCCCGAAGCCACGACCGTCCACCCGCACCCTGCTCGGACCGGCCCCCGCGCCCCGGGGCGTGCACGGGAGGGGACCCCGGTCGGGGTTCGGCCCCGGTCGACCCGGCAGGGGGGTTCCGGTCGACTGGTCTTTCTCCGGACAGCGGTACGATCCTGTCCCGGTTCCCGCCGGGGAGCGCTCCTTGCCGGAGGTGACCTCTACTGCCCCCGGTCTCGTGGTCTGATCGGCTCGACCCCGTTCTCTCGTCGATACACGCCGACGGTGTGTCCCTGGAGCGGGAGAGGTTGCGTCCGGGCGTGAACGCCTACATCGTGCCGGCGTTCGACCGCTCCGCGCTGTTGTTCAGCTTCCCTGTCCGCATCAGCCGCGACCTGGGCGGCGGAGGTTCACACCAGGGAGGGATGGACGGGGCCGTCGCGGTCGCGATCGAGGCGATCAAGGCAGCCGCGACAGAACCCGGCGCATCTATCCGCCTCGATCCCCTGGCCGGTCGAGGAACGGCGTACCCGAACCGGTACGGGACTGCGGTGGAGCCGTACACCCTGATCGCCTCTCCGAAGGCGATCGGGGCGGGTCTCTTCCGGGCGGGGTCCGGGAACCAGGCTGATCCCGGCGGTATTTCTCTGGTCCTGACCGGGGCCCTCCCGCACTCTTCCCCCGAGAGCCCGGCGGCGGTGCGAGGCGTGAAAGAGAGCCTCGCAGCACTGGCGGTTGCCGTCGGAGAGGTGGTCCGGGGGATCCCCGACCGAGCGCTGGAGGCCGGCCGGATCGCATCCCTGGACCAGAAGAGCCTCCGGGAGTCCCTGCCGTCACTCGGGCTGGTGGCGCTCGTCGGGGACGGGAGCCGCCCGGCGCGGACGTATACCCGGCTCCGCTGCCATTACCGCGTCGCAGGGCCGATGCACGACGGGCACGTGCCGTTCCGGTGTCCGCCAGGACTCGACCCCGTCGAGGTCGAGCTGCCGGCCAGCGGCAGGACCCTCACGGGGCTCGGCATCCGGCGGGGCGAGGTCATCGCGATCGCAGGTTCGAACGCGGAGGGGAAGTCCACGCTCCTCTCGGCGATCCTGTCCGGCGTCGACGATCACCTCCCGGGAGACGGGCGGGAGGGGATCGTGACGGTGCACGACCCGGTCTTCGCCGAGGCGGGGTCACACGCCCACCACGCGGACGACCTCTCTCTTTTCTTCGGGCGCCTTCCTCCCGGTCTCAGCGGGACGCCCCGGTCCGCGTCCGGTCCTGGCTCGGGCTCGACCACGATGGCCGAACAGATCTCGAGGGCGGTCTCCCGCAGGGCCCCCCTCCTGGCGTTCGACGAGGACCGTTCTGCCGTCAACCTTCTCGTTCCGTCCTCCCTCACGGCACCGGGGGTGACTCCTCTCTCCACCATTCTCGCAACCGACCGGAAACGGTTGCGCGATACGGCCGTCGTCTTCACCGCGGGGGCGCTCGATCTCCTCGTCGCGGAGGCAGACCGGATCCTGGTGCTGGAGGGGTTCAGGGCCGGCTCGGTTTCGCGACGAGAGTTCAGGCGGCGGCTCACGGGATCCCTGAAAGATGTTGTCGCCAGGCTGGAGCTCGACGACCCCTGAGACATGACGCCGGTACCGCCCCAGGTGCGCGAAGATGACAGCATGATGTCCCGGCCCTTTCGCCACGAAGGTATTTCGTTGATTGGCTCCCAGTCTCAGGTCGAAGACTGCGTTCCGGGTTCGCCGGATTAGCGGCCAGGAGGTCGGGTCGCACCTGGCTCGACCTCGGGACCGCGGAAGGTGCTTGCGGGAGTGGGCGGGCGATCCGTTCTGGATGTTCCCGCCATCGATCCGGTCAAATCCTGCCCGGGTTCGGCCGAACACCAGGACCGCCGGACGGGGGGACCATGTCGCTCTCTCTATCGCCGCGGCAGACTCCGAGGGTGAACAGGGGCAGGGTGGCAGCCTGGCCCTGAGCCGCCTTCATCGCTCCCCTCGGAACGGGCTCGAGGCCCGGTGCTATCCTGTCTCTAATTCCGTCCCCGGAGGATAGCCCTGAACACCCGGGGTCCTCCACGGGGCACCGATCCCCTCGACTCCCGGTTCCTCCCAGAGTCCCCGGAGTCTTCCGGCAGTCCCCGAACGCGAGGACGATCGCTCGAGAAATGCCGGCCTTCGTATCCAGCGAACCGGCTAAAAAGAGGTCCCTGACAAGCGCCGGGACAGTTTTGCCTGATGAACCCGGGTCCCGGTCTTGACCGGCAGCTGGCCGGCATGGAAGGGTGTAGGATCGAATCGCTGCCGGTCCACTAGCGCAACGGGCGGACGGAATGGACGCGACAGAGCGCTTCGCGGATCAGGTCCTCGCCCTCCCGCCAGTAGAGGTCGTCATGCCCGGTCCACGGCGGGATTCCGCGGAAGACGACCGCCGGCACCCCCGCGTCGCTCTCCCCCATCACCAGGTTGGCGAACCCGGCGATCTCGTCCACGACCGCTTCCTCCGTGATCTTTAGCTCGTGACCGAAGAGATCCGTCTCGCCCCGGAAGTCCCGGATCGCGGTCATTCCAGACCAGCCGATCGCGTGTCCCGTCTGGCCCCGCCGGAACGACCGGCCGCAGGTATCGGTCACGATCACGCCGACGCGGGCACCCGAGACCTCCAGGAGCGAGTCTGCCAGCCCGGCAGCAGCGTTCAACGGGTCACGGGGTAGGAGGATCACCTGCCCCCCGTCGACGTTGGACTGGTCGACCCCGGCGCGGACCCCGATATGCCCGTGCGGCAACACCGAGAGGACGAAGGGATGTTCGAGGATCAGGCTCTCGGACTCGTCGAGCACGGCCTGGATGAAGCGGGGATCCTCCCCCGTTTTCGCCGCGATCGCAATCGCCCTGTCGCCGGGCACGCACTCGTCGAGCGACCTGAGGTTCCCGGCCGCCTTCGACCAGACCGAGGAAGCGACGCAGAGGATGTCGCCGTCAACGAGCTCGACCTGTGCCGCTATCAGGCGGGCCAGGTCGTCTCCGGGCCGGATGAGGGGAAGTCCTTCGACCGGGATGACAGTGATGGGCATGGGATCAGTGTCTGGGTTCAGGAAGGAAAAAGGAGGGGGATGCACGGATGCCCGTCACCACCGCGCCCGGGGCGAACGAAGAGACCGTTCAGGCGCGCATCGCGCCGAGAACCAGCGCCTCGTACTCGCGAAGCAGTGTCTGGACATCGCCCGAACGGGTCTCGGCGTAGACCCGGATCAGGGGCTCGGTGTTGGAAGGCCTGATCAGGACGGCGTAGTCGTCGGTCGTGACCTTGAGTCCATCGGTGGTGTCCGGCTCGAGATGGGCGAGCCGGGACGCGAGCCTCTCCATCACGATGGAAACCCCGGTTGTCAGGTGGATCGCGTGCTCGATGTACGGCAGGTCCGGTATCGCGTCGGCGAGGTCGGAAAGGCGCTCGCCTTCGGAAACCACCTCTGCGAGCGCGAGGGTCATGGCAAAGGGATCGTCCGAGTACTGAAACTCGGGCAGGAAGAAGTGGCCCGAACGCTCCACCCCGAGCACTGCCCCTTCCCGCTTGACCCGGTTCGCGATGAAAACATCCCCGACCCGCTCGCGCTCGACCCGGAAACCGAGCGGCAGGAGTCGCTCCTCGAGAATCATCGAGCAGTCGAACCCCGCGATCACGAGATCGCCGGGCCTGTACCGGCGCGCGGCCAGGATGATCGCGATCTTCTCGGGGGGGAGCACTCGCCCACGGTCGTCGATCGCGATCCCCCGGTCTGCGTCGGGGTCGAACCCGACCCCGAAATCGGCCCCCTCCCCGACGACGGCCTCTGCCGACGAGACGAGAGAGGCCTCGGTGGGCCTCGGGCCGCGCCCCGGGAACGCCCCGTCCATCTCGCCGAAACGCACGATCGGCTCGCACCCTGCCGCCTCGAAGACTCTCCCCATGCCACCGGCGGCGCCGTTTCCCATGTCCAGCACGACCCGGAGTTTTTGGGGGATCGAGACACGGTCTGCGACGAACTCCGCGTATCGCCCGATCGCCTCATCGGGCGCGTGCCGGACGAGCGTGCCGTCGCCGGATGCGAAGGACCCGTTCCGGCAGTGCTCCATGATCGGGCTCTCGCGGTAGAGCAGGCCATACCCGTCCCCGGTCCGGAAACGGACGCCGTTGTACTCGGGAGGATTATGCGAGGCGGAGATATAGGCGGCCCCGGCGAGCCTGTCCTGCCATGCCACGAAGCTGATCACCGGGATCGGCAGGACGCCGTACTCCTCGACCCGGCTCCCGGTCGAGAGGATTCCGTCGAGAAAAGCCCCTTCGAGGGCCGGGCCGCTGGTCCGCGGATCGCGGCCGACGGCAGCGCTCCCCCCGGCGAGAGCGGTCCCGTACGCCCGGCCGATCCGTGTCACCGTGGCCTCGTCGAGCTCGGTCCCGTATACCCCGCGCACGTCGTACGCCTTGAAGATTGTCACAGAACGGGATTCACATGGATGCTATTTGAGTTTTCTCGTCGCGGTGCCGTGTTTTCAAAATCCGACCCGGGTTGGCCATTTCCCCGTCGATCCGGGTCTTCAGTGCGATCGTGCCATGGCGGCGACCGTTGGACCACGCATGGTTCATTCAAGCGTAGTGCATCATTACGTCGCCGGATGAAGCGGTCTCCAGTTCACCGAATTCCGTTCTGACAGCGGCTAATCCCCCCTCAGTCATCCATCCATTTCCCCTCTCGGTCCCTGCAATTCGCTCCAGGGAGTGCCCGTTCTAATTCTTTTCCATGACATGTTCAGCGCGGCAGGGTGAGCCGGCTGAGCTCGTCGCCGCATTCTCACGTGTCGTGACTTCCGGCCCGGCCCCCCGCCTCTCGAAGGCGGTGACGACGTGGTTCCACTCGGACCCCCCGCCTCGGGGAACCCGGCAGGTAGGATGACGAACCCGGAGGTACCCGGTGCCTGATCACGCAGGGAGAGGTGAACAGGGGGTCGCCCTGCACAGGTTCATCGGCGAAGTCGAGACTGGAAATCCGGTCAATCTCGACCCCGGTCCCTGCGTGGGTCTCTGGCGAGCCCCTCCCGGCTCACCAGGTCTCCAGCGATCGCGCTCCCGCCCGGTGACAATGATCCCAACACTGTCCAGAGAGACGACGGATTCCCGGGACCCATCCCGTGAGAGGGCGGTCCAGAGCCTGGACGCGCGGTTTCACCCGGAACCGGCAGACCTTCTCGCCCGGATTCATGATGGCGCCACGACCGTCATGCAGCGACACATCCGTCGTCGCCGGTTCGAAAGACCGGATGCCACTCTCTCCGTCTACAGGAGCGCGGGTGTTCTTCACGCGACCCGACCTCGTCCCCTTCTTCGACAGGATTCCGTCCCGGCTCTGCCGGGTCCGTTCCCCGTCGCAGCATGGAGTACCAGACGGCGCCTGCCCGGAACCGACGCGATGAGCACCGAGTTTGTCGTTTTCACGCCGCGGGGAGTCTTCAGACCGCGCTCATCGAGCCGCTGCCGGCAACTGGCCCCGATCGCATCAAGGGTACCGGCACCGCCGCGCGGTTGCGGAGGCCCAGCCCGCCGCACGGCTGGTGATCGCGGCACGATACCCGGGAAACGACGAAGGGGGATCCTGTCCTTAGCCCGGCGGCGGATGTCGTCATCGGAGAGCCCCTGCCATCACTCCAGCACCCGGCAGCTTCGTGAGCCTGACGAGAACAGACGGGGACGCTCGCGCCGACCGTTTCGCCCTGCCGGAAAGCGGTGAGGGGGGAAACCGCTCCCGGTCGCACGAGTACCTTGACCCGGCTCGGCGGAGTGCCACGGGCTTTGGGAGCGGCATGCTCCCGGAGAAGAGCGCAGTCCGCGAGGGTTTCCCGTTCGCGGTGGTCGATCGTGAACGGGCTGGGAGATGCAGGTGCTGTCATGGAATCACCCCAATTCTCCGACAGACTCCTGTACGCGAGAACCGGGTTGCACCGTTCAACAACCTGTAAAAATGCTGCCCCCCGGAACCCGGCCCTCCACCCGGTCGTTCCGCCCGTCTTCGGCGTGCTGCTGCCCGGGGTTCGTTGCCAGCCTGCAGTGTCAGCGGATCGCCGCGCACCCGGCAGGTGTTGCCCACGTTCTGCAAGGGCGACGGGACCGAGACGATCGAAAGATCTCAGACCGGATGACATCCACGAGAGATGCCCGGTCACGCGTTTCCCAGCGATCGGCCGGATCCTCCATGAGGGCACATCCTCGGTCTGGCCCCGGATGCGCTATCTCACCGGGGATGTAATACAGCCGGGCCTCCCCTCGCGATACCTGCAATTACAAATAAAAGTGTTTATCTCAGCTCGTGCCGAGTCTTCATAACGAGGTCCAGTCGTGGCAGAATGTCCCAACTGCGGAACCGAGGTCCGGCTCGAGTGGTCTCTATGCCCCCACTGCAAGGTCAATATGAGGACCTTTTCGGGACAACCGCAGAGCGTCTCAGTCCCGCGCCCATCCCCCGTGCAGGTTTCTGCCGCTCAAACAAACATGGGCAGCGCTCAGACCCCCCCAGCGGTCGTCGTCACCGCGCCCTCCTCCGCGAGGGTGGCCCAGATCTCCTGTCCACATTGCGGGGCCGCTGTCCCGGCGTCGAACGCTCAGTACTGCCCCCAGTGCGGGGATCCCATCGAGGAGGTCTCGGTGATCGTCCGTCTGCGACGCATCCTGTCGAATCCCTACCTGATCGGGATTCTCGCCGTCCTCCTTGCCCTGCTCGTCGCCGGGCTCCTGCTCGCGGGTACCATGGGAGGACAGGACGGCACCGCCCCCCCCACCGGGCCGGACTCCTCGAATGCCGGCGGCGTCCCGTCGCCGACAGGGACGGCTTTGACGGTCCTCAGGACGCCGTCCCCGACCGTTGCGTCGGAGCAGGTCCGGGTTCCCCGGGCGGTCAATACCTCCAGGACGCCGGGGGCAAACGCGACCGTCAACCTCTCGAACACGCTCAGCCCCTACATCCAGAACCTCGGCGGAGACGAGGGGAACCAGCTCCGCACGTGGTCCCCGACGCCCAGGCCGAAGAAGACACCGCTGGTCGTGCCGACCGTATCGGTGGCCACACCCGCGCCGGGCGGCAACCTCGTCTGGCAGGGAGAGGGATTCTACAAGACGGCTCCCTTCCCGCTGAACACGGGGACCATGCGGATCGACCTGACGGCTTCCGTCCTGACGGTCGCGCAGCTCCGGGACGCCTCGGGGAAGGTGGTCGGGATCGCGAGCGCCGGCCCGATGCCCGGGTCGACCGTCGTCCAGGTCACCGAACCGGGGACGTTCCAGCTCGAGATCACCCCCTTCGGCTCCGGGACCTGGTCCGTCGGGATCATGCGGATCGTGACCTCGGCAGGCCTGCCGCCCGTCACTCCACCCTCGGGCGGGAAAGACGCGGCGCCGCTCCCCATCCCGTCCCGCACGTCTCCCGGTACGCCCGTCACAACCCCCGTGACCTCCCTGCCAACGACCTCATCCCCGACCGCGACGACCGCCGTCACGACAGGCACCTCGACCCCGACTCCGGCGATGACCGCAACCCCGGGCGCGACGCCGACCCAGCCCTCCAGGACCTTCACCGGCAACGGCACGACCCGGTCCCCCTCGTTCCCCCTGAACCACGGCCCGGCACATTTCACGTACTCGACGACGTCCCCGGGGCAGTTCTCGGTGACCCTGGTCGACGAACAGGGCCAGGTGGTGAGCCTGATCGCCCTTGTGGATGGGCCTGACTCGGGCTCGCGGGACATCCTGGTGCCCGAAACCGAAGAGTATCGCCTCGAGATCGATGCGAAGGGGCACTGGGAAGTCTCGATCGCTTGACCCTCTCTCCTCCCCCTCCAGCTCTCGAGGAAGTCATGGTGCGATAGGACCCTGAAAAGACCCGGATCGTCCCTGGTTTGAACTCGTCCGGGGTCGCCCAGGCCAGGTATTGTCTGGGGAAGCACCGGAGCGCTCACCGTTTCGAAGGAGGGGGGCGACCATCTCTTCAATCTACACCGGAGGACTGGTTACGGTGCGATCTTCGCGCTCGCCGAGCACGCCCCCCACTCCAGGATCAACCCTCCCGGGATGGGAGGTCGCGCTCGCCCCCGGAATCGTGTGCCCCACCCCCATCCGCGCACGGCTGTCTCGCCACGAACGCCTGCCGCGCGTCGACGCGACGGATACGGGCCATGCGCGCGCGGTCAACGTGCCAGGTGCGGGACCCGCTCGATCCCGCACCTCTCCGGTCGAGGGTTTACGACTGGACCACACGATCTCCTCCACCACGGCCCTTAACAGGCACGCCGCCGAACCTGATCGCACATGCCTGACACGACCACGGGTTTCGGGCGCGGTTCGACGGACGCGGTCGAGATCCGTAGGGCCCGCCGCACCGACTGTCCCCGCCTGCTCGAGCTCGTCCGCGAGCTCGCGGCGTACGAGCAGGCCCCCGACGCCGTCATCGTATCCCTCGAAGATTTCGAGGAGGCCGGTTTCGGCCTCTCTCCAGTCTGGAGGGCCCTCGTGGCCGACGAGGCCGGCACCATCATCGGATTCGCGCTCTGGTACGTCAGGTTCTCGACCTGGACGGGCTGCCGGCTCTATCTCGAGGACATCGTCATCACGAGTCCGCGGCGCGGCGAGGGGATCGGCCGCCGGCTCTTCGAGGCCGTTCTCTCCGAGGCACGCTCCCTCGGGTATACCGGAATGACCTGGCAGATGCTGGATTGGAACGAGCCAGCCCGGCGCTTCTACGACCGTTTCTGTCCCAGGTACGACGAACACTGGGTGAACTGCCACCTCGACCTCTGACCGGCCGGTCGAAACCCTGGCCCCGTCCCGGAACGATACATCCACGACCCTGGCGAGAACGGGGGATCCCGCTCTCCTGGAACCGGAGGCAACATCTCTTCATCCGTTGTTCTGTTCCACGCGGAGCCCCGCCGAGCCGGTGGTTGCCACCTTCAACCGGACGGCCTGGATCGCGGAACGCGTGCTGACGACACGCTCCGAATCGCGACGAAGACCGGTGGCTTGTCTCCGCCGACGCTGCCTGGCTGTTCAACGGGCTCCAGGCCGCTTCCCGGGACTGCCTCCCCGTCATTTTTGCACCGCACCCATTCCATCTCGTATTCCTTGCTCGCCATGACCTCTCTGCCCACCCCCTCCACCAGGGGGTGGGACCAGATGGGGGTATGCACGATGCTCGAAGAAGGCGGATACCGTCTCTACACCCACGCTCGTCGCCTGAAACGGCGATCTCGCGTCTCAGGCCCGGTTCCACCGGGAAGAGCGTGGCTTTCTATGGAGCCGCCTGCCCGTCCGGGGCGCGCGACGAGATCCTGTTCGCGTCTGCCTCCCCGTCCCTCGGTGCCGGAACCGGTTTCGCCGGGCGTTGAAGGCACAAGACCAGCCGGCGGCAGACGTCCCGAACGCGGGTTTCATCGAGGTCCATCGACAGGAGGGAGCTCCATGAGATCGCCTGTCGAGTCCGGTGTATCCCTCGATCGCGATCGCGGCAGGTGCTGATCCCGTGTGGATCCTCGAAACCTCGGTCGAGCGGGACCGGATCGCGCTCTGAGGTCCGGGAGGCGCGAGCCAACGGGTCACCAGCCCGTCGTCGTTCTTTCTCACGCTCGGCGATCCCGTGCGCCACTGGCAGCTGATCGAGGCGCTTGAGGCCAGGTACACCGCGAAGGAGGCGACAGTCCGGACCATCCACGGCGCGCAGCCTGGCTGGCGCATCGGCACGCTGGCAGGGACGTCGCGGGGCCCCCTGATGAGACAGAAGAACTACCAAACTGCATGCTACAACGTCGATGTCCCACGGGACCAGCGCTAACTCGTTGAGCATGGCTTGCTCCCGTGTTCGGGACCGGACGAAGAGCGGTTCTCGACGACCCTGGTGCAGGACCTGATGGCGACCGAGATCGCGCTGGACGATGACCCGGTACAGTCCGACCGGATCTCCGGCTGCACCGTGACCGACGGCGACCGCACCCGGCGGCTCGCCGGCGACGAGCCGACCGTGCTCGCCGACCTCTTCGATCTCCTCGAGGTGATCGGCCCCGACGCGCTCTTCTTTCCGACTCGGATACGTAGATGGAACGGCTCGTCGAGGCGGCGAAGGGCTACAGGCTTGAGGTCCCACTCTCCAGGACCGGGCGCCTCGTCACGCTCGGCTCGCGGTCGTACTTCTCGTACGGGCGGATGTATCACCGGTCGATGGCGATGATCCCGGCGGGGCGTGTGCTGATCGACACGGAGGAGTCGTTCACGTACCGCGAGGGAGGTCTCCCCAGCGTGCTCGTCGCGGCACGGATCACCGGTCTCTCGCCGAACCTGACGGCCCGGATCACTCCCGGCACGCTCATCTCGTCTTTCGAGGTGTACACGGCCCTCTCCCGGGGGATCGCCGTGCCGTGGCTGAAGGCCGGCGCCGAAGGAGTCAAGACCGTTGCGGCGCTGCGGCTGGCCGACCGGGGCGGCATGATGTTCCAGCCGGTTCCCGGTGTGTACAAACGGGTCTACCAGGTCGACTTCTCCTCGCTCTACCCGTCGATCGTCGTGAAGCACGACCTCTCGATCGAGATGGTCGATCATCCCGAGCGTTCCGGTTCTCTCGCCGCATGCCTCAGGCCGCTTCTCGAGATGAGGGTCGAGACCAAGGTTGGGAAGAAGACGGATCCGGCGGTCTCCGGCATGGACTCGGTCCTGAAGTGGATGCTCGTGACCTGCTTTGGCTACACGGGCTATAGGAATGCGAAGTTCGGGCGGGTGGACGTGCACGAAGCGATCACGCGGACCTCGCACGAGGTCCTGGTCTCGTCGAAAGAGCTGGCAGAGGCGATGGGCTTTCGCGTCCTGTACGGGATCACGGACTGCCTCTTTATCCAGGGCGATCCCCGGGATCGGCTGATGGTCGCGATCGAGGCGGAGAGAGGATACATGATGGAGGTGGAGACCTTCGACTGGCTGGTCTTCCTGCCGAAGAAAGACGGGACGGGGGCGTACACGTGGTACTACGGCAAGCTTGATGACGGGACGGTAAAGGTCCTGGGGATCATGGCCCGGCGGGGCGACTGCCCGGTGTACGTCCAGCGGTTCCAGCAGGAGGCGCTGGCGGTGATGGGTCGGGCGCGGTTCTCGGTGGAGCTGCGGGCCGTGGCCCCGGAGGTTGGGGCGATCTACCGGCGGTACTGCGACGGACTCGCGTCCGCACCGGTCGAGGACTAGGTGATCAGCCGGCGCATATCGACTGCGAACTACGCGCGGACGTGCCCCGAACGGGGGCGGTGGCATTGTACCCCCGCGCCGGGGTGCCCGTGGCGCCGGGGATGACGATTCGGTACGTGGTCCGGGACGCCCGGGCGGGCCTGGCCGACTCTGCCTGGGTGTCTGGTACCCCTGATCGGCACTACTATCGCCGCATGCTCACGAAGGCCTGGGGCGAGGTTGCCGCGGGACTCGGGTGTCCTGGGGTTGAGGGAGCGGGCATGGATCCGGGGAAGCAGCGGGCGTGATCGAAAGCGGGCAGGTCCGCGGACACGGTCCGTCCCGAATGCGTCATGGGGGACGTTCCCGGTGGTAACGGGGCGCTCCACTCGATACGACGTCCCGAAGAAGGACAGGCACGAGGGTCCGTTCCTGCTGCGGAAAACATCCGGCAACAGACAGCGGTTGCTGGACCGCGCGGATCACCAAGATGCACGGGGATACAGGAGGGCGGCGACTGTTGGACGATCCCTCCCACGGCTTGAGAACCAACCTGCCATCGCGAAGGGGCATTACGGACGAATCCTTTCGACCAGATCCCCGGAATGCGTGAACCGGGATCCATCGCGGAGGGCCCGGAACGTGGGAGCGCTCCCCTTCGGGCTGCCGGTGCTCCGACTCCCCGGGTCGGTCCTCGGGATTGCCGGCGGGGAGCGGAACACAGGAAAAACGTCCCTGACGACGACCGAGCGAGGGTGAGCCAGGAGGACAGGGTCCGGGGGAGGGGACAGCACTTCGATAATACTGCCCGACAGTTCCGGAACCGGGCCCATGACACCGGGCGACGACGATACTGCCCGCCGATCGGATGGCTCTCCGGATAGCCCGCTTATCCCGGGGCTTTCTTGATCAGCGGACCGTGCGGGAATCTCCCGTGCGCACAGCCGGCTTCCGCCGGTGGCCGACTTCGGTGTCCTGACCCCGCTTCGAGGTTCTCGGCCGTGTTCGTGTGCAACGGATCATCATGCCGGCAGGGCGATCCTCTGGAAAGCGATCATGATCAGCCGGGAGATGCCCGGGTTGTCCCGGGACGCGATCCGGCACGCCACCCGCGGAGCAGGCCGTTGTCGTCCACCCCTGTCGCGCCTTCGGCCAGGTGGCGCACGGACACGGGCTTCCGGAAAATTCGGCACGCTGGTTGTGGAACTGCTGGTCGCGCCAGGTACGTGCCTATCGCCGCGGGGGGGCTCAATGGGGATACCCCCGTCACGTCGATATACATGATCTCGGGCGAGAATCCGACCTCAGCAACGCATGCGGGGGAAGGGAATCGAACCCCTGAACTCCTGCGAGAAACGCTCTTGAGGCGTTCGCCTTTAGCCGCTTGGCTACCCCCGCCCGGATCATGGTTCGGTTCCCTCCAATAAATAGGCGGCGATGGGTTCAGAGGAAGTCTGCGAGACCGAGCTGCTCGATCTTCGGGCGGCCGAAGGTCGATTCGATTGCCAGGTCCAGTACCTCGATCCGCTGCCGGGTATACTCGGTCACCGCGTACTCGGTACACATCTGCCGGGACATCTCCAGGTACTTCTTGACCGAGGACTCGTAGACGGTCGGTACGACGGTCTGCCCGCAGGTCGTGCACTTCCCTCCGAGCGGCATCCGGCGGTACTTTGCCGAGCAGCGCGTGCACCTGAATTTCTGCCTGGAGAATGCCGTGAGGTTGCCCATCAGGTCACGGATGAAGTGGGTGTTGAGGACCCGCTCGGCCACGTCGTCGGCGTCCACGGCCCGGATCCGGACCGCGAGCGCCAGCTCGGCATCGAGCTTCTCGGCCATCGACCCGAGGGTCGTGTACGCCGATTCCAGGGGCCCCTTCGAGATATCCGAGGTGTCGTGGGTGAACCGGAACCCCTCGACCTGCCCGGGAGTCCCGAGCCGGTGTTCGACCCGGTCGATCAGGTGATCGATCTCCCGCGGGTGGATGCAGTCGAGCGAAGCGAGATAGAGCTCGAGCGGGTAGGCACCCCCTGTATCGATGTTCAGGGCCTCCTTGTCGATCTCCTTCGGGTGGAGCCGGGAGGTCAGGACGAGCGGTGCGTCCATCGTCCCGCCCCTGGTCTCGGGCAGGAACCTGCGCGAGAAGTTCAGGAGACCGTCGAGGAGCATCATGACGCAGTCCTCGTCCCCGTCGCACTGGCCCGTGAAGACCCCGTTCGCCAGGACAGAGTGGTCTTCGGCTACCGTCAGGCAGTAGACCCGGTCGTCGGGAGACGGGACCTCGTCGATCCTCGAGACGCGGTCCGCGAGGACGGTGGAACCGACCACCGAGGGGAGCGGGTCGCCGACGCGGAGCTCGATGGCCCGTATCCGCCGGACCCGGTCGGCGTCGAGGATGAGCATCGCGTGGTCGGGGGTGACCGCGAGGACGTGCCCCTGGACTGTCTCGATGCGGAGGAGGTTCGGCGGGGCACGGTGGACCGAGACCGCGGTGATCCGGCGGACGTGGAGGCGACCAATCACGTCGATGGCCTTCGTCGCGAACGGGCGGACCGGATCGGACCAGAAGGTGCCCTGGTGGTCGAGGTCGGCGCGCGAGACGTCGAACTGCTCGAGCACGAACTCGGCGATCGCGACACGTCGCCACGCCCCCCGGTAGTCCCACACCTCGATCTCGGTCGCGCCGTGAAAACAGTTCCTTCGCTTCGCCGCGTGGAAGAACGGGTGGGCGTAGCCGACACTCGCCCTCGAAAAACCGACAAGCCGGCAGAGGACCCCGGCCGATGTGTGCGGCGCGAGGCCGATGAGGAGCCTTCCCAGGAGGTCCCTCGGCGAGGTCGCACGGTAGTACGGTGGAAGGCCGTAGAGCCGTTCGAGTTCATCGTCGACGAATCCGGCGACCCGGACAAGCCACTCCCCGCACTTCTCGGAGACCAGCACGTCCTGGGGCTTCAGCTCGATCACCTGATCCGGATCCTTCAGGGGGTTGCCGTCGATGTCGTGGACGTACCCCATCGCGACCAGCGCCGCAGGTTCGACCCCCATCTCGGCGGGCCTGACATGCGTCAGGGGGAGATCGATCATGTCGTAGCGGACCGTCCCGTCCTTGAAGACGTAGAGCCCGGCCTTCGCCCGCAGGACGCCCTTTGCCAGGTCCTCGACCGCGCGCTCGCGCGAGATCATCCCCTTGACGCCTTTCACGAGCGCGAGCTGGTTCGACCTGATGCCTCCCCGCGCCATCGCTTCCGAGAGCTCCTCGCGGACGTCGATCTGGACCCGCTGGGAGCAGACGGTGCCCGCGTCGCAGGCGGGGCAACGGTCGCCCGTCACGGCGCGGTTGCACCGCGGGCACCGCATGACGGGGTCGGTATGGGCGCCGCACGAGCAGCGGTTCCGGAACGTGGTCGCGCCGCAGTCCGGGCACCTCCGTTCTCCGACTTCGGCAGCGACCACGCCACCGTCCATGTTCGGCTTGAGAGCGTACGAGGACGCTTCCTGGAGTGATCGCCGGGCGCCCCCCGCCTCGCCTACTGGAAAGAGGCCATGGGGCGGGGGCTTCATCTCGCGGGGCTTGGATTTTCCCGGGCGTCCCATTCTGCCGCCGATCCGGGTCCCGGTCCTGACCCGCATCCCCATCCCTGAGAGGTGGCGGACCAGGGAGAGTGCGTCTTCGCGGGGCGCGTCCTCCCAGGCCGGCCGCCGTCGCAGGTTGATGTCGAGGCCGAGCGCGGCGAGCAGGACGAGATGACGGTCGATAACGATCTCCCCGTTTCGCACGCGGTGGGGCACGAGGGATTCCTCGAGCCATCGCTTGACCCCGGGATCCGCCGGTAAGCGCAGCGAGCCATCCTCGATACGCCCGCCCCGCTCGATGAACCCGGCCAGTTCGTCGATCGCGGCTGCCGGGAGGTCCTCGAAGAACGGCTGGAAATCGGGATGCAGGTAACCGCCGGCGAGAGCATACCCGATCGCCTCCACCTCGTCGGCCGGCGGAGCCGCCTCGTGCTCGAGTCGCCACCACTCGTCGCAGTAGCCCGCCGGGACCAGGACGTGGTTGTTCTCCAGGAACTCGCCATACGGGATGAGGATCTCGCCCACGTCCAGGATCCGTTCGACCTCTGGCCCGAGCCTTATGGCGTCGTCGAGGTCGTCGATCCGCAGGACGTCGCCGTTGCGGAGCACGACCGAAGGACCCTCGATCGTGTCGACGGGCACGACGCCGGCGGCCTTGCCGGGCCGCTCGACCTTCATCTGGGTCCCGATGGCCAGGAATTCCCCCAGAAGGTGCATGGTTGCCGGGTTCAGACCGGCCGCGGCCAGCCCCGTGTTGCGAGACCGGCCGTACCGGAGACGGAACCCTCCGGCTCGCATCGGGTGGGAGAAGACCGGTCGGCCTGCGATCAGGTCCCGGAGGTATTTGTCTCTCGGGTTCATCCCGGCCTCCTCCTCGTCGTCTGACTTCGCAGAGCCGCGGATCAATGTGTCCAGCCAGTCCCAGCCGGCGAGCTTTAGCTTTCGCACGTGTTTCTGGATCTTCGGCGCCTTCAGGGCGAGCCCCTCGGCGAGCACGAGGGCCATGCCGCCGCGGACCGTGTTCGTCTCGACCCGCTCCAGATTCCGATACCCCGAGACCTCCTGCTGCTCGGTCGCCTCGCCATCGATGCAGACCGGGCAGTTCTGGACGATGAGCCGGATCTCCTGTTCGCTCGGCAGGTACTGGAGGCTCATGATGGAGTTGTACTGCCGGATCTCCTCGACGTACCGCTCGACCTCCTCTGGACGGGTCTGGTAGTGACCGATCCCGAGGGCCTGCCGGACACAGTCACCGACGAGGACCGAGAGGGCCTGTGCCGTGCCGCCCGCCGACCGGATCGGCCCGGCGTAGAAGATCCTCAGGTACTCGCTCCCGTCGTCGTTGTGTCCGAGACCGATCTTGCCGATCCCCTCCGTCGGGGCGGCGACCACCCCCTCGGTCAGGAGCGCCATCGCGGTCCGGATTGCGTGGTCGAGCACCTCCTCGCGCGTGGTCTCGCCGAAACGGCGCGCGACGAAGTCGTCCCCGATCCTGAGCGCGGCCTCCTCGCGCGACATCTCGCTCTCGAGCTCCCGGATCCTGGTCCCGACCCCCGGGATCCCCAGGAGGGCCTCGACGCGGTCCGCGAGGTCGTTCGCGACCGGGATCTCGACGCCGGGAACCGGGTCGAGACCGGTTCGCCGGGCCTCCTCCGCTATCGCCATCGCTTCGGCCAGCTGCGCCTGGAGCGCATCGAGATATTCGGCCATCGCGGGCGATACGTCGGTCATCCGTGTAGCATACGCGGTCGGGGCTTATGGGGTTGACGCTATCCCTAGGACCGCGTCCAGAACGGCCACCGAGCCGTCCTTGTCGAGCGGCTGGTTGTCGTTGCCGCACCGGGGCGAGTAGATGCAGGATGGGCACCCGTCCTCGCACGGGCAGTCCGCGACCAGGGTCCGCGCAGTCGAGAGGATCGTGATCAGGTGTTCGGACGCCTCCCTCGCGATCCCCGTACCCCCCGCTGCTGCATCGTAGATGCAGATCGCCGGGCATCCGTCGCCGGGGTCGCCGGCCATCGAGAGGCTGATCGTGGAGAAGCCACCGGTGTCGCCAGGCTCGCAGAGCAGGTGGAGCGGAAGGCAGGCGATCACCGCGTGCTCGGCCCCGTGCAGCGCGCCCGCCGGGTCGTGCCCGGAGAGTCTGAGAGCTTCCAGTACGCCCGCCGGAAACGTCCACCAGCACCCGACCGTCTCGAACGAGAGCGGGGGCAGGTCGAGCGGGTGGACCCCGATCGTCTCACCGTACCGCCGGGTGCAGAACGCCGGATAGTCCTGGAGCACCGTCACCTCGCCCGTCCTGACGATCAGGGAGCCGAGACGGGCTTCGAGGTCGACGGTTCCCGGAATGATCGCGGTCGAGAAGAGGGGCGCGGTCAGGTAGTCGACTTCCGCCGGTTCCGCGGTGCACTCCCTCGTCTCGAGATCAATGGAAGTGATCCGATAGGTTCCGTGCTGGTGGAGCAGGATCGCGCCCGGGTGCGCCTCACGGTAGGCATGGGTGCGGTCGAGCGTCTCGAGAAGACGGCCGTCTGTGACCACGGTGAAACGGTCGTCGGTGCCACCGGCAAGGTCGACCGCACTCACCGCCCGCCCCGGGCCGCAATAGACGTGGCCGTACGGGGTACCCCTGAGGAGGTGGTGTCTGGCCAGGGGTTCGAGGAGCGCGTCGAACCGCTTGCCGAAGAGGACGCGATCGGAGAGCGTGAGCGGAAGCTCTGCAGCCGCACACAGGAGGTGCCCCGCGAGAACCTCGGGGTTCTCGGGGTCCAGGCAGGCGCGCTCGTGAGGACGACCGAAGAAGGCGTCCGGGTGGCGCATATAGTACTGATCGAGGGGACCCTCGTTCGCGACCAGGACCGCGAGCGAGGGTCTGCCCGTGCGTCCCGCGCGGCCGGCCCGCTGCCAGGTCGCCGAGATGGAGCCCGGGTACCCGGCGATCACGACCGCGTCGAGCCCCCCGACGTCGATTCCGAGTTCGAGGGCGTTCGTGGACACGACCCCGCGGAGCCGCCCCTCCCTGAGCCCCTGTTCGATCTCCCGTCGCTCCCCGGCGAGGTAGCCCGCCCGGTACGTCGCGACCAGCGACGGGTCGGCGACCTCCTCCCGTGCCCAGGCGCCGATCATCTCGGCGGCCTTCCTTGAGGAGGTGAAGCAGAGTGTCTGGAGGCCCTGCCCGACGCAGTCGACGAAGAGCCGCTTCGCCTCGGTGAGGGTCGACTGTCCGCCACCCGCCACGGGATTGTAAAAAACGAATTCACGGGGGCTCTGCGGGGCTCCGCTCTCCTCGACGAGGACAGCAGGCCTGCCGGTCAGCAGTCGCGCGAACTCTCTCGGATTCGCGAGAGTGGCGGTCGAGAGGACGAAGACGGGATCGCCTCCGTGGTGTCGGCAGACCCTGAGCAACCGCCGCAGGAGGAGAGCGATATGTGCACCGAATACACTCCGGTACCGGTGCGCCTCGTCCACGACCACGACGCGGAGGCCTGAGAGGAAACGGTGCCACTTTGCGTGCCAGGGAAGGATCTGGTGGAGTTCGTAAGGGTTCGAGAGCAGGATGCGCGCCGTCGCCCGGATCCCTGGCCTGCGCGCGGCGGGGGTGTCCCCGTCGTAGATAGCAGGTCGAGGATCGAGACCGGCGGCTGCCCCGAGACTCTGCAGAACCTGGAGCTGGTCATTGGCGAGTGCCTTGGAGGGGTAGAGGTAGAGTGCCGTCGCTTCCGGTTCGTCTGCGAGGATCTCCAGAACCGGGAGGGTGAATGCGAGCGTCTTCCCAGAGGCCGTTGGCGTCGTTATCACGACGTCGCGCTTCGCGCGAACCGCCTCGATCGTCTCAGCCTGATGGGTGTAGAGCTGGATCCCCTCCCGGGCGAGCCAGCCCTCGAGGAGGTCGGGGAGCAGCACGTGCAGTCCCGCGAACCTCGCCGGTTCTCCCGGGATGGACTCGACGTGCGCGATACAGCGGGCCGGCACTCTTTCTGCGATATGGTCGCCGATCCCTTCAATCTGCATGGCAGACCCCGCGGAGTAGCGCCACGAGCCTGACCATCGAGACCAGGTCTGATCGGTTGTGGGCGAGTATCGGGAGGAGCGGACCCGGGTTGCCTGTCCTGCAGTAGGCCGTGTAGAATTCGGGGACCATCGCCGACGGGAGGTCGTCGTCCCTGGTGACGCCGAGGATCCGGGTCTCCAGGGTGCTGAGGCGGCAGTCCGGCAGCCCGTCCCGCCAGAGGCGGCGGGCGATCGGAAGCAGGTCGAGGTGGTGCGCCGGGACGTCGAGCCCGAGGCCGTAATACGCGGCGCGCTCGGCGAGGAACGGGACGTCGAAGGAGCGGCCGTTGAAGGTGATCAGGAGACTCCCTGTTCCGAGCTCGTCCAGCACTGTGGCGAGCGTCCCCCGTTCATGACCGGGATCCCGGAGCAGGTGCTGCTCGATCCGGATCAAACCGCCCCGGATTCGGGCAAGGCCGAAGAGCACCACTGGCCGCGAGAAGAGACCGAGAGTCTCGAGGTCGAGGTAGACATGCTCTTCCTCGTCCAGGAGCTCGGTCGCGAGAAAGACGTCGGGGTGGGATCGTCCGCGTCGGGCGGCGCAGAACCGGGAGACATGGGCGGGGTCGCCGCAGTCGATCGCGGCGAGCGCCCGTCTGGCGGCAGGAGAGTACCGGCGGTTCCAGACGAGGTCGTCGATCGCGGCGTACCCGAGGCGAAGGAGGCGGCACTCCGTCGCCGGTCCGATACCGTGGACCAGCCTGAGGTCGCGGTGGAGGCGCCGGAGGGCGGCGTCTGGGCGCGGCTCGGGGGTCAACGCGGACTCCGACGAGGAGACGACCCAGGACCCGCCTAACGGGCCGTCGCGCCATGCACCGCCGACGGCCTCCTCGATGTGCACCCCGTCATATGCGGCGAGGAGGTCTGCGAGTAGGGCGCGGGCGCGGTTGTGCTCGCTCGAGAAGACGTGGTGGTCGATGAAGCCCGCCCGGTAGAGATTGTCGTTGCCGACGATCGTGTATTCCCGGTTCCGGTCGATCGTCTCCCTGAGCCGCCCGGCGACCCGTTCGAGCAGAGTACTCTGCATCAGCTCGAACAGTCTCTCGATGCCCCCCCTCATCAACTCCGAGGATCGCGGTGTGAAAGTGGTCATCTCGGTCTCGGTGAAGTGGGGGGAGCAGGTGTTTTTTGCCTAGCCCGGACAACGATCTCTGTGATGTCATCCTCCCTCGCGCCCCTGCTGGCAGAGCGGGGTCCGATTCGCTCTGTCGGCGTGGTCGGCATGGGTTACGTCGGGATCCCTGCAGCGGTCCTCTTCGCCCACTCGCCCGGGATGGAGCGGGTCCTCGGTTTCCAGCGCGACTCCCCCTCGTCGGGGTTCAAGATCGGGATGCTGAACCGGGGGGAGAGCCCGCTCAAGGGCGAGGAGCCCGAGCTGGAGTCCCTTATCGCCGAGGCGGTGAGGAGCGGTCGGTTCGCCTGCACCCCTGACTTTTCGCGGGTCGGGGAATGTGATGCGGTCACGCTCGCGATCCAGACCCCGTTCGCCGACCCTTCCGACCTTCTCCCCGATTTCGGCCCGCTCTTCGACGGCATACGAAAAGTGGGGGAGCACCTGGAGCGGGGGATGCTCGTGGTTCTCGAGTCGACGGTCACCCCGGGCACGACGGTCGGCCCGGCGAGGGAGCTGCTGGAGGAAGCGTCCGGCCTGAGAGCCGGGACCGACTTCGCCCTTGCCCACGCCCCCGAGAGGGTGATGGTCGGGAGGCTCGTCAGGAACATCCGGGAGCACGACCGGATCGTGGGAGGGATCGACCCTCCCTCGACCGAGAGGGCCGCGGAACTCTACCGGCATGTCCTGACGACCGGCCGGATCATCCCGATGACCGCGACCGCCGCAGAGGTCACCAAGACCGCCGAGAACACCCTCCGCGACCTACAGATCGCTGCAGTGAACCAGCTCGCGCTGTACTGCGAGGCGATGGGAGTGAACGTGTACGACGTGCGGGACGGGGTGGACAGTCTCAAGGGAGAGGGGATCACCCGTGCTGTTCTCTGGCCCGGCGCCGGCGTCGGCGGTCACTGCCTGACGAAGGACACGTACCATCTCGAGCGGGGAGCCCACACCCTCGGGAAAGACATTCTTGACTTTCCGGACGACCTGATGTCGCTGTACGTCGTTGCACGGCGGATCAACGAGTTCATGCCGAGCCACATGGCCCGCCTGACCTCGGACGGGCTCGCCCGGACGGGTCGCCGGCTCGATGGGGCCCGGATCGCCCTGCTCGGGTGGGCGTTCATCGGCAACTCGGACGACGCCCGGAATCCCCCCGCCGAGCCGTTCCGGGATCTTGTGATCGCTTCCGGCGCCGAGGTGCGCGTCCACGATCCCCACGTCCACTCGTACCCGGGGGTGCCGATCTCCCGGGACCTTGACGGGGTGTTCGAGGGGGCGGACGCGGTCGTCATCTTCACGTCCCACGACGAGTACCGGTCTCTCGATCCTGTCCGGACCAGACACCTGAGCGGTCATGAGCACCCGGTGATCGTCGACGGCAGGAACATGGTGGACCCGGATGCCTTTATCGGTGTCGGGTGGATATACAAGGGGATCGGACGGGGCGACAGGAACGAGCACCCGGTTGCCTGGTTAGACCGGCGTACTTCCTGATTCTGGATTTTTTCACCCCGCTAACCGGCCGGCGGAAAAAAATAAAAAACAAAGTTTTTAATCAGCTGAGAAAAATTGTAATAGTGCAGTATGTACCACGTGCTGCGCTGCCCGGGGTGTGCGACGTTCACCTATGCCGATCGGTTCGAGCGCTGGAAGCTCTGCCACGTCTGCGGCGAGGTGATCAACGTCAAGACGGTCGCGCATTATCTTGACGTGAGGGATTACCGGGACGCCGAGGAGGTCGTCAGCCAGCTCGAGGAGTATCTCTACATCTCGGGCCGCAAGGAGTTGACCCAGGCCGAACTTCTCACTCTCCGGCGCGAGTACTCGACCTGGTTGCGCATGCAGAACGCCGAGCCCCCACCTGCCTGAGCCGCTGCGGGCGGAAGGTTGTCCCGTTCTCAGCAGGATCCCCTTCGGTGAGTCCGGATGCCGGGAGGGCCGACAAGCCCTGCGTCCTCTCGCTACTCCCATGTGCACCGACCGGTTCGCACCGGGGTTGACCCCCAGGCGTCGTATTCCCTGCCACCAGTACGCAACCGCCCCGCCGGATCACCCGGGAACGGTGACGGCGAGGCGCAGTCCTGAACCGGGACCCGGGTTCTCAGTCCCCCTCGACCCAGCGCCTGAAGACACCTTTTTTCACCTTCAGGATCTTGCATTCAGGACAGTACCAGGTGGCGGGGAGATCTTCAAAGGGCGTGCCTGGGGGGATGTTCTGCGTCCTGTCGCCTTTCTCGGGGTTGTAGATGTAATGACACTCGAGACAGATCCACTTCTCCATGGCCATGAAATATTTTCTCCTGATTGGTGTTCCAGCTCGGTTCGCGGGGGGGAGTATCCAGGTTGTGCAATCGTGCTTTCGAAAAAGTGTCTGATGGGGGGTCAGATGAGATCCCGAAGGTGTATCTGGACCGGGCCCAGCGTGCCCCCGTAGTTGCCCGCGCTGATGAAGACCACGCCCGGGATCTTCGTCGCCGCCCTGACACCCGCTGCCATCGCGTTCCTGACCGCCTCCTCGTCGACGCCGTCGATGACGATCTCGTACAGCGATTTCACGTTCTCGGGCACCTTGGAGTCGGGTACCTGCTCCCGGAGGGTCGGGCAGTATGCCTCGTTCGTCGAGGCGTTCATGAACTTGTACTTCGACCCGACCTTCGAGCCAGATGCCACGATCCCGCCGGGGAACGGGGTGATCACGCCGGGGACTTCGGCGATCGCGTCCACCGCTACCTTGGCGCCCATCAGCGCGGCCATCTGGTTCTCGCCCATCACGAAGAAGTTGCCGCCGGCAACGCCCTTCACCGTTCCGTACTCCTCCTCGACGACGAAGTCGCCCTCCATGATCGGGATCGACCAGCAGTCGCGGTCCCCGACCTTCACCTGTGACTCGAACTTGTCTCCGAAGAAGTGCAGCTTGACCGGGATCTTCTCGTCTGCACCGGGTATCCCGTCGAATGCCGCCGTGGTCGGGGCCGTCAGGACACACTCGCCTATCCGCTCGATCAGCTGCTCTTTCAGCTTCTTCTTCGATGGGTTACAGATCAGGATCGCGTAGCCGGGCCGGCCGTCGGGGGTCATGTCGCCGGGAAGGTAGGTCTCGATGCCGGCCTCGCAGGGGCATCCGATCGTCGAGGTGGCGAACCCGGTTGCCTCGACGGCAGCAGCCAGAGCGAACTCCCTGGTCGCCCCGGTGATGATCACCCGTGCTATCCATGCCGGGAAGGCCTCGGCGTACGTGTCGTCGATGGGGACTTCGTTATACTCCATGAACTGTTCCTCGTTTCAAACGGTTGCAGGGCAGTGGCAAATAACCTTTCTGCCATTGTCGAAAAGAGCGCATGCGCCTGCCGGGATCCTCGCGGCCAATCTCCTTAACAAACATGCCCTTTTTAGGGTGACAAGTTGACCCGGATCGGTGGAATGCCCAAATTTTGGAATTGCGAAGAGAACAGTTTATTAGAGATATTTCCCAAAACTCTTGATAATCGAACGACCTTCGATAATTATTGCTGGTGAAAAACCATGGCATTTGCAGTGCATATAAACATGGAGCGTTGCACCGGGTGCAACAACTGCGTGGTTGCGTGCCCGGTCGGAGCGCTCGAGCTCTTCACCGACGACCCGGCGACCACAGAGAAGATCTACCGGGTCAAGGACGGCAAGGCGCTGGTCCTCGACTTCCGTGCAGAGCTCTGTGCCGGTTGCGGCGTCTGTGTCGAGGCCTGTCCGTACGACGTGATCAGGCTGGACTCCAGTCCGCCGCCCGCTGAGGCCGGTGCTCAGTAATCATCTGATGAGAGAGGGTTCTTTTATGGCAATGTCAACGATGTTTCCGAAGTTCTCGAAGAAGAGGGAGGGAGACAAGGTGGTCATGGAGCAGAAGCTCCTGCAGACCACGAACAACCTGGTGCTCGACATCAAGGAGTGTACCGGGTGCGGGATCTGTGTCGAGGCATGTCCCGAGGAGGCGATCACGTTCGGTCTCGTCGGCGCAGCCCGGCGCGGCGCGATCGACGAGCCTGCGGTCAGCATCGACGAGCAGAAGTGCTCCTACTGCGGTGTCTGCGTCTGCCTCTGCCCGTTCTCGGCCCTGAAGATCAGGGTCGACGGGGAAGAGCGCCTGCCGATCGTCGAGCAGGAGGGCTTCCCCCAGTACGACCGGACGGCCAAGATCGACGACGAGAAATGCATTCGCTGCACCATCTGCGAGGACGTCTGCCCCGCCGATGCGATCGACCGGGATGTGCCCGAGTTCGAGGGGGCCTCCGAGACCGGTGAGCCCCGGCAGACGGCGTTGAAGTCGTCGACGACCTTCGAGGTCGACACGGAGAAGTGCAATCTCTGCGGCATCTGTGCCGTCGTCTGCAGCGACATCGAGATCCAGCGGCAGCCGCTCTCCGGCGCCACGACCAAGCTCGAGGGCGAGGTCCGCCGGATCGCGGAGAAGGACTGCGACGCCTGCAGGGTCTGCGTCGATATCTGCCCCGAGGAGGCGATCAAGGTCGAGCGGGTCGTCGAGAGCAAGAAACTCGACGGTAAGGTCGAGATCATGCCCGAGGACTGTATCACCTGCACCTGGTGCGAGGTGACCTGCCCCGAGGAAGCGATCACGATGGACAAGCTGATTGAGGGCGAGATCGAGGTGTACCCGTCGAAGTGCCCCGGCGGCTGCTCGACCTGCGTCGACGTCTGCCCCACGCGGGCGCTCTACATCCCGACGCCGAAGCCTGCCCACGAGCTCGCCGGCGAGCAGGAGGCGAACATCGCGATCAACAAGGATCTCTGCATCAAGTGCGGGGCCTGCGTCGTGGCCTGCCCGGCCGAGGACGCGATCGTCCTGAAGAGGACCGGGTTCCACATGAAGGGCAAGGAGACCGACCTCTACAAGAAGATCCTTGAGAAGCTCTGCACCCCGCGCACGAGCAAGGTCAAGGAGAGCATGCACGGCGATACCGAGCTCAAGCAGGTCGGCGAGGCCGGAGCGGCCTAGAGTGGGTGAATCATGGCGACAAAGAACTACCCCGACCCCATATTGAACGAGAAACTGCGGGACAGATACTACCACCGCGACCAGTCGAACCCCGAATTCACGAAGGAGATCGAGAAGATCGCGGGCACGATGGCCCACATGTGCTTCCAGTGCGGGACCTGCACGGCCGGATGCCCGTCTGCCCCGCGCTCGAGCTACCGTATCCGCGAGTTCATGCGCCGTGCCGTCCTCGGGCTCGAGGATGAGGCGCTGACGGACCCCGACCTCTGGTTCTGCACGACCTGCTACTCCTGCACGGACCGCTGTCCCCGTGATCTCGCGCCGACGGACGTCATCATGGCGATGCGCAACCTCGCCGCGCGCAGGGACATCGTTCCGGTCAACTTCCTCAAGACCGTCCAGGCGATCTACTCGTCCGGTCACGGCGTCCCGAACAACGACGTGAACCGCGCGGCCCGCGAGAAGCTCGGCATGACGCGCGATCCGCCGACAACTAGCATGTACCCCGAGTACATCAAAGGAATCCAGAAGATCCTGGACCACTACGGACTGAAGGAGAGAGCCGACCGGATTATCAAGGAAAGGGAGGGATGACAGAAATGCGAGAATATGCCTTTTTCCTCGGGTGCATCGCCCCGAACCGGTACCCCGGTGCCGAGTCGGCCTCGATCATCACGAGCCGGCGGCTCGGGATCGAGCTCCTCCCGCTCAACGGGGCGAGCTGCTGCCCCGCTCCGGGAGCGTTCGGCTCGATCGACCTTAATATCTGGTACGCGATGGCCGCGCGGAACCTCGTCCTCGCCGAGCAGATGGAGCGTGACATCGCCCTGATCTGTAACGGCTGCTACAAGTCGATCTACGAGGTCAACCACAAGCTCAAGCACAACGACGAGCTCCGTGACGGCGTGAACGAGGTCCTCAAGGAGATCGACATGGAGTTCAAGGGGTCGATCGACGTCTGGCACCTCGCCGAGCTTCTTTACGACGAGAATATCGTTGGCGTTGAAAAGATCCGCGAATCGGTCAAGGTCCCCCTGACGGGAACCAAGATAGCGGTCCACTACGGCTGCCACCTGATGAAGCCGAAGAAAGAGCGCCACATGGGCTCGACCGAGGCCCCGCGATGGATCGAGGAGCTCGTCGAGGCCCTCGGTGCAGAGGCGGTCGAGTACCGGAACAAGATGCAGTGCTGCGGCGCGGGCGGCGGCGTGCGTGGATACGACCTTCCGCACTCGCTCGACATCACGAACGAGAAGCTCCAGAACATGATCGAGGTGGGCGCAGACGCGGTCACCGAGGTCTGCCCGTTCTGCCAGCTCCAGTTCGACCGCGGCCAGATCGAGATTGAGGAGAAGTTCGGCATCAAGTACGACATGCCGGTCTTCCACTACAACGAGCTGCTCGGGCTCGCCCAGGGCATGAGCCCGTCCGAACTCGGGCTCGACCTGCACGCGATCAGCACCGAGCCGTTCCTGAAGAAGGTGCTCTGAGGGAGAAAGAAATATGGCAGAAGCTGTTTCACCGACAACGTCCAAGAAGCCCGAGACGCCGCGGATCGGGGTCTTTATCTGTCACTGCGGCACCAACATCGCCGGATCGATCGATATCGACGCAGTGAAGGAGTATGCGAAGACCCTGCCGAACGTCGCGTACGTGGACGACTACAAGTACCAGTGCTCGATGCCCGGGCAGGTCAATATCCGGGAACAGATCGATGCGAACAAGCTGACCGGCGTCGTGGTCGCCGCATGCACGCCGCGCCTGCACGAGCCGACCTTCCGGGCGGCTTCCAAGGACGGAGGCCTGAATCCGTTCCGCTTCGAGATGGCGAACATCCGCGAGCAGAACTCCTGGGTCCATATGCACGACCGCGAGGGCGCGACCGAGAAGGCGAAGGACGCGGTCCGGATTGCCGTCGCGAAAGCCGCGCTCCTGGAGGATCTCTATCCGAAATCCGTGCCGGTCGAGAGGGCGGCGATGGTCGTCGGTGCGGGCGTCGCGGGCATGCAGGCGGCCCTGGACCTGGCGAATGCCGGGATCAAGACCTACCTGATCGAGAAGGAGCCGTCGATCGGCGGGCGCATGTCGCAGCTCGACAAGACCTTCCCGACCCTGGACTGCTCGCAGTGCATCCTGACGCCGAAGATGGTCGACGTCGGGCGCGCCGAGAATATCGTGTTGATGGTCAACTCCGAGGTCGAGGATGTCGAGGGTTACATAGGTAACTTCGACGTCACAATCCGGCGCAAGGCGACGGGCGTCCTCTCGCCCGAGGAGGCCGAGGCAAAGGGGATCGTCGGCGGTGGCTGCACGGGCTGCGGCGACTGCGGACCGGTCTGCCCGGTGACGAAGCCGAACGAGTTCGAGATGAACATGGCCCCGCGCAAGGCCATCTACATCTACCACCCGCAGGTCGTCCCGCTGCTCTACACCATCGACTGGGACTCCTGCGTGAAGTGCGGTCTCTGCGTCGAGGCCTGCGGCGAGAAGAAGGCGATCGACCTGGAGATGCAGGACGAGCTCGTCCAGGTCAAGGTCGGCACCGTCATCCTGGCCACCGGCTACGAGGTCTTCCCGATCGAGAACAAGGAGGAATGGGGCTACAAGCGCTACGACAACGTGATCACCTCCCTCGAGTTCGAGCGGCTGATCTGCGCCTCCGGCCCGACTGGCGGCCACCTGGTCCGCCCGTCCGACGGCGAGACCCCAATGCGGATCGGGTTCGTGCTATGCGCCGGCTCGCGTGACAACACGGGGATCGGCAAGCCGTACTGCAGCCGGTTCTGCTGCATGTACTCGCTCAAGCACGCCCACCAGATCATCGAGAAGATCCCCGGCGCCGTGCCCTACATCTTCTACATGGACATCCGGTCCTTCGGCAAGATGTACGAGGAGTTCTACTACCGGATCCAGGACGAGGGGGCGAAGTTCATTCGCGGCCGTGTCTCGAACATCCAGGAGGACCCGGTCACCAAGAACGTCACGGTCTACGTCGAGGACACGCTCCTGGGCCGCCCGATGGAGATCGAGCTCGACATGGTCGTGCTCGCCGCCGCCGTCCAGCCGACGGAGCTGACCAACAAGACGCGCAAGCTCTTCGGCGTCTCGTGTTCCCAGGACGGCTGGCTCCTCGAGGCCCACCCGAAGCTGAACCCGTGCGGCACCACGACCGCCGGAGTCTTCCTCGCCGGGGCCTGTCAGGGCCCGAAGGACATTCCGGACTCGGTCGCCCAGGCCGAGGGGGCTGCTTCAGCCGCCTCGATCCCGATACACAAGGGCGAGGTCGAGCTCGAGCCCTACTACGCGATGTGCATCGAGGAGAAGTGCGCCGGGTGCGGGATGTGCGTGAACCTCTGCCCTTACCAGGCCCTCTCGCTCGTCGAGAAGGACGGCCGGACGGTGATGCAGGTCACCGAGGCGAAGTGCAAGGGCTGCGGGACATGCGGCGGCTTCTGCCCCGGCGGCGCGATCTGGATGAACCACTTCGCCACCCCGCAGATCGTTGCGCAGATCGATGCCTTCCTCCTGGGAGGTGAGCAGTGATGGCGGAGAACCCCGAGGGCTGGAAGCCGAAGATTCTCGGCCTCGTCTGCAACTGGTGCAGCTACGCCGGGGCCGATCTCGCGGGAGGGGCCCGCATGCAGTACCCGCCCGACATCCGTATCGTCCGCGTGATGTGCACCGGCCGTCTCGATCCGCTCTTCATCATGAAGGCGTTCACCGACGGCGCGGACGCGGTCCTCGTCTCGGGGTGCCACTTCGGCGACTGCCACTACCTCGAGGGCAACTACAAGGCCGCAAAGAGGATGTTCCTGGTCAAGAGCCTGCTCAAGAACATCGGGCTCGATGACCGGCGCCTGCGCATGACCTTCGTCTCCGCGTCTGAGGGCGCGAAGTGGGCCAAGGTCGTCGAGGACGTGGTCAACGTGACCCATGAACTCGGCCCGTCGCCCTTCAACAGGAAGTACGGCGAGCTCAAGGAACTGGTATAGGCGGTGTTGAGCGGTGGCTGAATCCATCTCACTCAACCTCATCTCGGGCCGCACCATCCAGCAGGGCGTCGCGATGGAGGGAGGCAAGTCGAAGCAGCCCTACACCGAGGCATGCGGGATCATCGAGATGGACCCCGAGGACTTGAAGCGGCTCGGCATCTACCGGAACACGCACGTCCGGGTCACGTCCGATTACGGATCGGTCGTGGTCAAGGCGGTGGAGGCGACCCAGGGACCCCACCCCGGTCTCGCCTTCATACCGATGGGCGTCTGGGCGAACGCGGTGGTCAACCCAAACACCTACGGTGTTGGCATGCCAACCTTTAAGGGGACGCCGATACAAGTTAGTCCTGCTGCGAACGAACCTGTGCTGAGTTCCATCGAACTCGTGCAGATGCTCGTCAAGGAGTAAATAATGGCGAAAACAGTAACCGATGTAACCTGCCCGTTCTGCGGGTCGCTCTGCGACGACATCGAGGTCCAGGTCTCGGATGACGGGACGAAGGTCCTCGAGGTCTTCAATGCCTGTGCGATCGGAGCGGCAAAGTTCCTCCACACGGCTGCGAAGGATCGCGTGACGCGCCCGCGGATGCGGCAGGAAGACGGGTCATACAAGGAGGTGTCGTACGACGAGGCGATCGAGTACACGGCTCATATGTTCGTGAATTCGAAGAAACCCCTGATGTACGGCTGGTCCAACACCAACTGCGAGGCCCAGTCGGTTGGACACGAGATCGCCGAGGCGACGGGCGGTATCGTGGACAATACCGCGACGGTCTGCCATGGGCCGTCCCTGATCGCGATTCAGGACGTGGGCATCCCGAGCTGTACGCTCGGCGAGATCAAGAACCGCGCCGACGTGGTCCTCTTCTGGGGGTGCAACCCCGCACACGCGCATCCGCGTCACCTCTCGAAGTACTCGATCTTCCCCCGCGGGTTCTTCACGGGGAAGGGTCACAAGGGACGGAAGATGATCGTGGTCGACCCGCGCAACACGGACACCATGAAGCTGGCGGACGTACCTCTCCAGCTCGAACAGGGCCGTGACTACGAGCTCCTCTCGGCCTTCCGGGTCGCCATCCGCGGCGAGGAGCTCCCCGAGAAGGTCGCTGGGATTCCCAGGGAGAAGATCTACGAGGCGGTCGAGGTGATGAAGAACGGTCGCTTCGGCGTCATCTTCTTCGGCATGGGCGTGACCCAGTCGCTCGGCAAGAACCACAACATCGACAACGCGATCATGGTGACGAAGGACATGAACGAGTACACCAAGTTCGCCATCATCGCCATGCGCGGTCACTACAACGTCACCGGCTCCGGTCAGGTCATGGGATGGCAGTGGGGTTTCCCGTTCGCGACCGACCTCTCGCGAGGGTTTGCCCGGTACAACCCGGGTGAGACCACGTCGAACGACCTGCTCCGGCGCCGCGAGGTGGATGCAATCATGGTGTTCGCCTCCGATCCCGGCTCGCATTTCCCGATCTCGTCGGTACGGGAGATCGCGAAGATCCCGTCGGTCGCCGTGGTCCCCGACATCAATCCCACAACCGAGATCTCGAAGCTTCATGTCCCCGTAGCGGTCAACGCGATCGAGACGGGGGGCTGCTGCTACCGGATGGACAACGTCCCGATCGATGCCCGGAAGGTCGTGGAGCCCCCCGAGGGCATGCTGACGGACCTCGAGTTCCTCACGCGCGTCCGCGACCGTATCGCCGAGCTCAAGGCGCAGGCACCCGCCGGCGTCCGTGCGTCGGCAGAGGCTGTGGGGGCCTGAGTCATGGCGGAATACCTGATCAGGAATGGCTTCGTCTTCGATCCCGTGAGCGGGGTCAACGGGGACAGGAAAGACATCGCGGTCAAGGACGGCAAGATCGTCGAATCGGTCTCACCGTCTGCGAAGGTCTTCGATGCCGCCGGGAAGACGGTCATGGCTGGCGCGGTGGAGATCCACGCGCATATCGCCGGCCCGAAGGTGAACGAGGGGCGGAACTACCGGCCCGAGGACAAGCTCTTCAACGCGGCGTCCGGGGTCGGCGGGATGCGGACGACCGGCGGCTTCTCGATACCGACCACCTTCAAGACCGGCTACAACTATGCGAAGATGGGGTACACGACGGCCATCGAAGCTGCGATGCCCCCTCTCTACGCGCGCCATGTCCACGAAGAGATCCGGGACACGCCCATCATCGACGAGGGTGCCCTCCCGGTCTTCGGCAACAACTGGTTCGTGCTCGAGTACCTCAAGAACAGAGAACTCGAGAACACGGCGGCGTACATCTCCTGGCTTCTCAGGGCATCGAAGGGCTACGGCGTCAAGGTCGTGAACCCGGGAGGCACGGAGGCCTGGGGCTGGGGGCTCAACTGCCTCACGGTCAACGACCCGGTCCCCTACTTCGACATCACGCCCGCGCAGATCGTCCGGGGCCTGATCGAGGCGAACGAGTACCTCGGGTTACCGCACTCGATGCATATCCACGCCAACAACCTCGGTAACCCCGGCAATTACACTACCACGCTCGACACGTTCCGGCTGGCAGAGGGATTCAAGGCGAACAACCGCTTCGGGCGCGAACAGACGATGCACCACACGCACGTCCAGTTCCACTCCTACGGCGGTGACACCTGGGGCAACTTCGAGTCGAAATCCGACGAGATCATCGACTACGTGAACACCCACCCGAACCTCACGATCGACACCGGCAACGTCACGCTCGACGAGACCACGACCATGACGGCTGACGGCCCGTTCGAGCACCACCTGACCGAGCTGAACCACCTGAAGTGGGCGAACGTCGACGTCGAGCTCGAGACGGCTGCGGGAATCGTTCCGTACGTCTACAGTCCCGATATCAAGGTCTGTGCCATCCAGTGGGCGATCGGGCTCGAGCTCGGGCTGCTCGCGAAGGACCCGATGCGCTGCTTCATCACGACCGACCACCCGAACGCGGGGCCATTCACGCGCTATCCGCGGATCATCAAGTGGCTGATGTCGAAGGAAGCTCGCGAGGAGCGGCTCAACACCTTCAAGCACGCCGAGAAGGTGATCGGCGCCACCCTCCTCCACGGGATCGACCGCGAGATCACCTTCTACGAGCTCGCGCAGATGACCCGGGCAGGGCCTGCGAAGGCGCTCGGCCTCAAGGATGTCTACGGCGGACTCGCCCCCGGGATGGAGGCAGACATCGCGGTGTACGACATCAACCCGGAGAGTCCATTCACGCCCGACCAGCTCGAGGAAGCCTTCTCAGCCGCTGCGCTCGTCATCAAGACGGGCCTCCCCGTCGTCGAGAACGGGGTTGTCATCAACAACGGCAACAAGCGCACGCTCTGGGTTGACGCGAAGGTGAACGAGAACCCCCAGGTGATGCGGGACGTCGAGGAGAAGTTCCTCAAGTACTACAGCGTCACCCTGAACAACTACGAGGTCCAGGGTCATCACTACATCCCGAACCCGTACGCGATCCAGGTCGATGCGACCCAGTGAGGCACCAGGATGGAGACGGTTACATTAACAATAAAAAAGGCTCCCACCCTCTACCTGGAGGCGGAGATCATCTCTCCGGACGGGCTGGCGGGTAAGACCGCGGACCAGATCCGCGCCCTGCCGGTTCACATGGGTAACGAGGAGTTCACGCTCGGCGAGTTCTTCGATCTCGCCGGCGCACCAGGCGCCACTGCGGAAGAGACGAAGGTCGTGGTGACGGGAGACCTCTCTCGCGTCAAGTATCTCGGCATGAAGATGTCGGGCGGCGAGATGGTGATCGAGAGCGACGCCGACATGTACGTCGGCGCCTGGATGTCCGGCGGGACGCTCACCGCCAAGGGGAACGTCGACTCCTTCGCCGGCATCGGCATGAAGGGAGGGCTGCTCGAGATCAACGGCAACGCCGGCAACTACACCGGGTCTGCCTATCGGGGCGACTGGCGTGGGATGCAGGGCGGCAAGATCCACGTCAAGGGCAACGTCCGTTCGGACACCGGCTATTTCATGAACGGCGGCGAGATCGTGATCGACGGGGACGCGGATGTCCACGTCGGTACCCACGCCGAGGGCGGGAAGATCGTGATCAAGGGGAACGCGAAATCCCGCCTCGGCGGCCAGATGGTCGAGGGCACGATCATCCTGCTCGGCACGGTCGACGTCATGATGCCCGGCTTCAAGTATGTCCGGGACGAGGAGGTCGATGTCGACGGGAAGAATATGCTCATGTCTCTCTACGTGGGCGACCTCGGCGAGCGCCATCGTAAGCGTAAGGGCGAGCCGATCTACGGAAAGCTCTACATCAGGAAGGCGGCGCCGGCGGCAGCGGAGAGCCGCGAGGTCCGGCTCGCCCGCGCCCGCGAGGCCAGGAAGGCCCGCTTCGCCTCCCCCGAGGAGACGGCGTCGGCCTGAGGCCTCCTTTTTTCTCCATTTTCTTCAGAATAAACGTTTATCACCATCTCCGTCCCATGCTGTACGATGGGACCATGACCTGTACGATCATCGTTGGCGGTTTCTTCGGGGACGAAGGGAAGGGTAAGATCGTCGCGCACATCGCTCACCAGGACTGCCCCACCATCATCGCTCGGGGTGGGGTCGGCCCGAACGCGGGACATACGGTCCAGGTCGGCGATACGCAGTACGGGGTGCGCATGGTGCCGTCCGGCTTCGTCTATCCCGATGCCCGTCTCTGCATCGGGAGCGGTGTCCTCGTCGACCCGCGAGTCCTGATCGACGAACTCAACCGGCTCGATGCTCACGGGCGATGCTTCGTCGACTTCCGGTGCGGAATCATCGAGGAGGACCACATCGCCCGTGACAAGAAGTCCGACCACCTTCGCGATACCATCGGTTCGACGGGAACCGGGTGCGGACCGGCCAACGCGGACAGGGTGATGCGGGTCGGTCGTCTCGCTCGCGACGTGCCCGAACTCGCTCCGTACCTCCTGGACGTTCCTGCCTCCGTCAACGCCGCGATTGACGCCGGCGAACCCGTCATCCTCGAGGGCACGCAGGGGTTCGGGATCTCGCTCTACTACGGAACCTACCCCTTCGTGACGAGCAAGGACACCTCGGCATCGCAGATCGCGTCGGACGTCGGCGTGGGTCCCACCTCGGTCGACGACGTTGTCGTCGTCTTCAAGGCATTTCCCACCCGGGTCGGGGAGGGACCGTTTTCGACCGAGATGAGCCACGACAAGTCAACCGCACTCGGGATCCAGGAGTTCGGGACGGTCACCCACCGCGAGAGGCGGATCGGAGGCTGGGACGGAGAGATGGCGCGGTACTCGGCGATGATCAACGGGTGCACGCAGGCGGCGATCACCGGGATCGACAAGGTGGACCCAGCCTGCCTCGGGGTGACCGAGTGGTCACGGCTCTCCCCGAAGGCAAAGCAATTCATCCGCAACGCGGAGGACGATATCGGTCGTCCCGTCACCCTGGTCTCGACCGGTGCCGAGCTCTCGCAGATCATCGATCTTCGCGCCGAGTTCGCGGATTGAGGTGGCCCGGGATGAGGCGCGATCTGCAGGAGATCCTCTGCTGCCCGGTCTGTCACGGGGACCTCGACCTCGCCGTGATCACCGAGGACGAGGTCGAGGTCCTCGAGGGGACGCTGCACTGCAGAGCATGCGGGATCGACTACCCGATCGAGGACGGGATTCCGAACCTCCTGCCCCCCGGGGAGGGCGCTTTTTGAGGGGAACATGACTGACATCCACCTCAACCGGTCCGGGATCAACAGCATCGAGACCTCGTCGGCCCCCGTCGAGGTCCAGGCGGGTTCCCTCCTCCGGCTGAAACTGATAAACCACGGCGCGCCCATCCACCTCACGCTCTCCTCGCCGAACGCGGAGCCCGTCTCCGACTTCTACCACCAGAACGTCTACGTCCGCGACGAGATGACGTTCGACATCCCGATACGGGAAGACGCATTTCCCGGCAGCTTCGACCTGGCCGTGATCACCGGGTACGGCACGGTTCGGGCCTCGCTGAAGGTGCTGGTCGTACGGGAGGCTCCGCCCCCCCCCGAGGAGCCCACGCCTCGCCCCCGGTATCCCGTCCTCCCCCAGGCTAGGGCGACTCCCCCGCCTGCCGTGCTCCTCTTCGCCGCTGCCGGTATCGTGCTGTACCTCGTCTGGTGGGCGACCCGTCTCGACGTGGTCAACTTCGCCGCGTTTCTCCTGCTTCTGGCCGGGATCGTCGTGGGATGGCTGATCCAGCAGTAATAGCCTGTTCGGTCCTGCTCCTCGCTCTCGTCGTCGACCGGGCGATCGGCGACCCCCGGACGCCCCTCCACCCGGTCGCACTCCTGGGCCGCCTGATCGCCCGGTGGGGCAACCCCGCCCGGTATCCCCCCGCATGGCACCGGGTCGTCGGCCTCGCCGGGTTCATCGGGACTGCCGCGCTCTTCACCGCCCCTTTTCTCGTCTTCGAGCGCGCGGCGCCCCCGCTCGTCCTGCTGGTTGGGGCTCCTCTCCTCCTGAAGTCCTGCCTCGCGTGGCGCGCGCTCGAAGAGCACGCGGCGGCGGTCGAGCTCGGGCTTGCCCGGGATCTTTCCGCCGGGAAGGTGGCTGTCGGACGGCTCGTCTCCCGGGAGATCGAGCCCCTCAACGCCGAGCAGGTTCTCTCGGCAGCCTACGAGTCTGTCGCTGAGAACCTGGTCGACTCGATCACCGCGCCGCTGATCTACTATGCCGCGTTCGGACTCGGGGGCTCCGCCTGCTACCGGGCGGTGAACACGATGGACGCGATGCTCGGGTACCGGGACGAACGGGAGCGGATCGGGCACGTGGCCGCGCGCGCCGACGACCTTCTGACCTATCTCCCGGCGCGGATCACGGGCGCGGTGCTGCTCGTTTACTTCTCCCTTGCCGGGCGGGGCCCCGAGGCGTGGGCCTGCCTGGTGCGGGACCGGAAAAAGAGGCCCGGGTTCAACGGGGGAATCCCGATGTCCCTCATCGCCGGCGGTGTCGGCGTCGCCTTCGAGAAACCGGGGGTCTATACGATCGGGTCGCCAGAGCGGCCGCTGGCAGAGGCAGGAGCGGCGATCATCCGGGCCGTCCGCGCCGCCACGATCGGGACGGCGCTCCTCGCCTGCGGTGCACTATGCTTATGCGCGGTCTTCGCCAACATGTACCGCACATGAAGCTCGAGGAGTTGAGGTTCGGGACCGATCTCGTCAAGCGCGGGTTTGCCTCGATGCAGAAGGGGGGCGTGATCATGGACGTGGTCAACGCCGAGCAGGCCCGGATCGCGGAACAGGCCGGGGCGGTGGCCGTCATGGCCCTCGAACGGGTCCCCGCCGAGATACGGAAGGCCGGTGGAGTCGCGAGGATGGCCGACCCCCTCAAGGTGGCGGAGATCATCGAGGCCGTCTCGATCCCCGTGATGGGCAAGGTCAGGATCGGGCACACGGTGGAGGCGCAGATCCTCGAGTCCCTCGGGGTGGACATGATCGACGAGTCCGAGGTGCTCACTCCTGCCGACGAGGAATACCACATCGACAAGACTGCTTTCACGGTTCCGTTCGTCTGCGGGGCGCGGAACCTTGGAGAGGCGCTCCGCAGGATCGACGAGGGCGCCGCGATGGTCAGGACGAAGGGGGAGGCGGGCACCGGCAACGTTGTCGAGGCCGTCCGGCACATGCGCGCGATCATGGGCGAGATCCGGCAGCTCCAGGGAATGAGCAGGCAGGAGCGGGTCGAGCGCGCCCGGGTCATCGAAGCACCTGCGCACCTGGTCGAGGAGTGCGCGGAACTCGGTCGTCTCCCGGTCGTCAACTTCTCGGCCGGCGGGATCGCGACTCCGGCAGACGCCGCCCTGATGATGCACCTGGGTGCCGACGGCGTCTTCGTCGGCTCTGGCATCTTCCTCTCGGAGCATCCCGAGAGGATGGCTCGGGCGATCGTCGAGTCGGTCGACCACCGTGACGATCCCGCCCGGATCGCGGAGATCTCGAAGGGGCTCGGAGAGGCGATGCGCGGCCTCGACATCCACGCTATCCCGGAGAGCGAGGTGCTCCGTTTCCGTGGGCGGTGATGGCGATCTCCGGATCGGGGTCCTCGCGCTCCAGGGCGACGTCTCCGAGCACGTGACCGCTTTCGAAGCGGCCCTCGACGCCCGCTCGGAGCACCACGCCCCGGTCGTCGCGGTGCGACGAGCCGAAGACCTGGCCGGGCTCGAAGGTCTTGCCGTCCCCGGAGGCGAATCGACCGCCATCTCCCGCCTCATCGATAAGAACCGGATGCGTCGCCCGCTCCTCGAGTTCGGGGGGGGCATCTTCGCGACCTGTGCCGGGATGGTGCTGGCGGCCAGCGAGGTGCACGACCCCCGCGTCGACCCGCTCGGCCTGATCGAGATGACCATCGAGCGGAACGCCTTCGGGAGACAGCGAGAGTCCTTCGAGTGCGACCTTCCCGTGAACGGTTTATCCCATCCTTTCCACGCTGTCTTCATCAGGCCCCCCGTCGCATCCCGGATCGGACCTGGTGCGAGGGGACTGGCGGTGCTCGAACCGGGTACCGTCGTCGTCCGAAAGGAGCCGCACCTCGCCCTCTCGTTCCACCCCGAGCTCGGGACCGACCTCCGGCTCCACCACCTCTTTCTTGACGGCCTCTGACGCCTCTCAATCGAGGTCGAGCGTGCCGACGACGCGGAGCCGACCGCCGTCGAGCCAGCAGAGAAGTACACGCGCGTCCGGGGGGTAGACGAGCGGGCGCTCGAGCTCAAGCCGGACCTGTGGATGGCGCCAGTCCCCCTCGGCGCCGATGCTCAGGACGCGGGCGGGCAGGAACTGCATCCAGTGCCCGACATGCAGGACCATTCCCTCTTTCAGGGGTGCCGGCCAGTAGGCGACGAGGGAAGCCTTGCCCGAGAGGTGAGCGGACGCGACGAGATCGGTCTCGGTCGTGAGTACGTCTCCGCGCACGAGCTCGCCCGCATCGATCCCCTTCAGCGCGAGACCGACCCGATCTCCGGCGAATGCGGCTTCTGCATCGTCGTCGTGCCGCTTGATCGACCGGAGTTGCACCTGGCGTCCCCCCGGCAGGAGCCGGAGGGTGTCGTGACGGGAGACCGATCCCCGGAGCACGTCCCCGAGGACCACCGTCCCGATACCTTTCACCGGAAAAGCGTGGTCGACCGGAACCGAGCCCGGAGAAGCGCAGATCCCGGGATCACGGGCCGCGGACCTGGCGAGGAGCTCCTCGCGGATCGCGACAGGTTCGTCGTCCTTCAGAGCGAATTCGTCCACCACCGTGCCCCGGATCAGGGGCGCGAGCTCGTCCGGCGAGATGTAATTCCTCAGGACGAGATAGCCCTCATGGACGCCGAGGCAGTCGAGCATCAGGACCTGCTCGCCGAATTGCGCTGTGATCGCATCCACAACCAGCACAGCAGCGTCGGCCAGCGAGGCGGCGTAGAAGAGCGAGGCGAGGCGTTCGGGATATCGTGTCGGTTCGAGGAACGTGACCGTCACCTCGCCCTTCTTGAGGTTGTAGAGCGTGATGTCGCTCGTGGTCCCGGCCTTTCCCAGGTCTTTAAAGTACCCGGCGGGCGCCAGGACCGCCACGTTCAGGTTCGGCATCCATACATGAATGGAGCGCAATGCCATTCAAACTGACGTATCGTGCCTGGGTGTGGAGCGCGCGGCGGATAGAGGGCGCGGTCACCCTGCCGGAGCAATTACCTCCGAGAGAGAATTCGAGTCGAAAAAAACGAACCGCGCGGGTCACGGAGACCTGGCTATCAGACCGACGTGAACCGCCGTCAGGATCCGATCCCGAACCCGTAATATATTCCGGCAGGACGCCACATCTTTCCACCGGAGGCCCGCTGTCCCCGGGGGCGATTCCCCGTCTGAAGGGCATACAACGTTCCGGGGGACGGCTGAGGGGACCCGTTCTCACCCGCCGCCGCTTTCCGGAGCCAGCGAAGACTGCAGGTATCCCCCTTCTGGATTCAGGCACCCTTCCGCGGATCGGCGACAGGCCTCCTGGCGTAACGGGCTCAGGGGCCTGAGAATTCGCGAGCGGGTTGTACTTCGTCTGGGTCCATGCCGCCGGTGCGGGGAACGGACGAGCCCCTCTCCTGTTTCGCGGGCGGAGATAGACAGCCATCTCGAGTTTAACGACGGAAAACGCGGCGGTGGGGGCCAGGATCCTGATCGAGTGCGCAGAAAGGCACCTCCTATCGATTTGGTTCGGAAGATAACGTCGATATTGACCCTTCGATCCACACCGGGATGCCGGCAGTGGCCGAAGATGGTCGAACCCCGCCGGGCTCGGGTCGCATTTGCCCCATTGACTATGCCTCGTGACGATCCCGGCGCAGGTTCGTCCGGAGGAACAGGGAAGCATCAGCGTTGACGATGTCCGGGAATCGCGAGAGGGTGGTTGCCTTCGAATGAAGGACCGGGCATATTAACAAACGGGTCTGAGGCACGGGAATCTGCCCGTTCACCTGCAAACCCCCTCCCCGCGCGCTTTCTGTCCGGTTGTCGTCGGAACCCTCCGGGGGTTGATCGAATCGGCAGGGCGATCCTGGAGCCGGTCGCCCCGCAGCCCGATTTCTATCCTTCCCGGGCGGGGGGCAGGCCGGATACGACACCTATCCTCTCTCAACCAGACCGGGTCCGTATCACGGGTCTGTGACGATCGACCGGGACCAGGAAATAGGACGTCGCCGTCTGTATGTTAAAACGATCAGGCGGGTGTGAAATGGACCGGCGTTAGCATTCCTGTCACTGAGATAGACGATAATGCGTCGGCCTGTCGTTGCCCCTGTCCGGTATGCTTAAAACTGCCCACACAAAATCTGTACATACCACTGATCTTCATGATCCTGCGGGGAGTTGTATGAGAAAAGAGCATCTGGGAATCCTGTGCTGCATCGTACTCCTGACCTTCTCTGCCCTTGGAGTGATGGCCGTTTCAGGAACCGTCAAGGTCATGCCTCTCGGGGACTCCATCACGAAGGGAGGGGTCTCGACTGCCGAGGAAGCCAAGCATCCGACTTACCGCTACTGGCTCTGGAACGACCTGGCCGAGAACGGGTACGATGTCGACTTCGTCGGCTCTTGGAGAATGCCGAACTTTACGAGATTCAGTTTCGACCAGGACAACGAGGGACACGGTGGATACTCCAGCGACGAGATCCTGCACGGCGTCGAGGACGACCGCTGGGAACCGGGCTCTCTCGCAACGTGGATCAGGGGCTACGACTACGACGTGGTGCTGCTCCTGATCGGTATGAACGACGTGCTGCGCGGCGTACCCACCAACGAGTCATCCACCAACATCGAAAAGATAATCACGGTGCTCCGGCAGAAGAACCCGGCGGTGACCGTCTTCATCGGGACTCTCCCCCCGACCAGTTACTACCGGCAGTCCCTGATCGACCTGAACCAGGAGATCCTGCGGATCGCGGACCGGACCTCGAGAGCGGGGTCGCCGGTGATCGTGGTCGACCACTACTACGGCTACAACGGGAAGGAGGACAACCAGGCCCCCGATTTCGTCCATCCGAACGAGAGCGGTGAGAAGAAGATCGCCAAGAACTGGTACAGTGCCCTTTCCAGGTATCTCGGAGATACACCGCCGACCAGCACGGCGACGACCGTCCCTGTGACGACCACACCGGCGGAGCCATCGATCATCTCGACCATCGCTGTCATCCCGCCCAGCGGCGCGACCTATGCTCAGGCCAGGGAGTTCTACGATGCCGGTTCTGTCGCATGGAGCCGCGCCTGGGGTGCGAGCGACCCGGTGCTGATTCGAAAGGACCTGGAGCAGGCACGAATCGAGTACACGAATGCCCTGAACTGGGCCGGGGCGGTGAACGATCCGCCGAATACGGCTAACCTAGCCCTGATAAGAACGATATCGACCGCATATATCGATCTCGCCGATGCCGCGGTCACGATGTACGATGGCGCGAACGTCTACAGCATGGGCCGTGTGCAGATGAACGACGGGGACTACCGAAAGGCCGTGGGATCGCTCGAGGCTTCCTCGATCATCTTCAGTAACTCGCAGGTTCTCTTCAACAGGGCGACGACCACGCTCCAATCGGCCTCGTTCGCCGGCACCGAGTTCGGAGACGGCACGGCGTACACTGCCGGGATCGTCCCGGTGCTCAATAAGAAGGCCAGTTACATGGGCGAGTTCTCGACGTACGCCACCGGGTGGCACCGGGTGTCGCTTGCATACCTTGCCCGGTCAATGGGTGACGAGACAGGCTTTAAAAACGAGGCGATCCAGGCGATGAATCTCTTTGCGGGGCTCCAGTCTTCGGACGCATTCGGTGCTGACGCCGTGAGTAATTACTACGTGCTTGCCGGGCTCATCGCATAGGTCATCTCATTTTTCCCTCTCGTATCCCCTCCTGTTTCCCGGATGCGCGCCGGACCATCTCCTCGATTCGATCGTTCGTTACGACCCCTCATTCTCCTCCTCACAGATCCCGGGGGCACCTCGCGTCCAAATAAGGCCCTTGAAGCCGTGCCGGGAACACCGCACCCGAGCGGAGATGGATGATTCGGCAGGATATCCTGGTATCTCCCCTCGAATCCGATGCCCCTTTTCGTCTATGGCATTCACGCGCGGGGGGCTACGGTCACGCTCCTGGCCGTCTCTCCGCGGGATGGCACGCCGGCATTAACCCGAGGAGCGAGGCTCCCGCGCTCGCCTCAATGAGGGGAACGATAGGATCATTTTTTAAGCCCCGTCTCCATCCGCGCATCGACGAAAGCTCGATCGAGGTGACGATTCCGTTTACACGTATCGACGACTATCGCTTCGACGCCTGAGAAGAATGCATGCGATCGTCAAGCTCATCCCATGTTGCAGGTTGTTTCATTCTGGCACGCATGAACCGCTGGGATCCTCTGGAGTATTTTAATCTCTACTAACCGCAGTTCCATGAATACAGATCTGAGACCTCGGGTCTCCATACAGAATGCGTGGATCGAGTTAGTTCTGGTGAGTGCACCCATCGATTCGTTGCTCCGGGGCGTGTTAACCGGGAAGGACGAACCGCCCGGTTCGCATTCGGGCCCCCCGAATCATGCCGGAACTCGACCGCGAGGTTGACTGCCATTCTATGCCCGACCGAGCGGTTGTTGCCCTGCCTCTATCCCGGTTCTTCGGACTTCACGATCGTGTACACTCCCCGGAGTGGCCCGTACCGCACCCCGCGGCGGCAGGGGCGGAGGAAACAGGCTCGTGTGGGGTCCCCGGGATCATGACCGGACGGCGAGAATAGCGCGACCTGGTCCGGGGCATTCGGCGCTCGAATACCGGGACTACCGGGCGTTCCATCGGTCATCTCGTGGGGGACCGGGGGATCCGGGCAGCTGTAATCAGGGCAATCCTGGAGGCGTCAAATCGGATGGGACGGGTGTAGACGACACGGGTCGTCCGAAAGAACGCCCCGAAGTTCAGCCGGCACGGAGGGGAGGTCCTGCCGGGGGATACTGCCGTCAGCGGACCGAGGGTCCAGGACTGCGACGTTCACCGCGATGAAAGGGGAGACCAGGAGGAAACGATGCCTCTCGGAAATATCCGAAGCTTATCATCGATACCGCGTTCCACGAAGGGCTATCAGATAATTAGGTATACGACCGGCTCCAGGGAGCGAGAACACCGGGGGTCGAAGCGGAGATCCAGGGACGCGGGAGATTTTTTCCACCGAGCTCTCGTTGCTCCGATCCACCGGGTCGATCCGCGGAGATACTGAAGGTATGTGGACTACCGGGAAATCGTTACTTCCTATGGGCGGGCGAGAGCGATCCTGGAGGAAGAGTCCCGGTCGCCGCTATCCGGTGGATCAATATCCCTCATCCTGCCCGGACTGGTCGTCCTTCGGAGCGCTGTACGAACGGGGGTAATCGCACGACTCCGCTCGCACGGCGCACCGGATGGTCCGGTCAGGAACACGCTCAGGTGCCGGTGAACTGGACGGACTCGGAGCGCAGGTAATCGAAGAGCTCCCTCCCCCAGGCGAGGGCGGACGCGTCTCGCGAGAAGAGATCGGTGGAGCTATCGTAGATCGGGGCATCCCGCTTGTAGAAACCGAGCGATATGCAGGAGTCGGTCACGGTCAGACCGAATCCGATCGGGCGATCGGTCAACCACACGCGGAAGTTGTCGTAACTGGCCAGGGCATTCATCTGGGTGCTGTACGGTTCCTTCTCGAGGAGAGAGAGGGTCGACGAGTTGACGAGCAGTTCCACGGGGATCCCGCTGATCACCCGCTCGCCGAGGCCCTGGGCGAGCCCGGGGCTCATGACCGCCGACACGCCGAGTATCTCCTCAGCCTCGCTGATCAGCTGAAGATAGGAGTGATACACATGCATGATATCGGTGCCGGTATCGTACACGATCTCGGCGTTCAAGAGACTCCCGATGCGATCGAGGAACGGCTCGGGGATCGTGGAGATGTCGTGATCTCCCCAGAACTTGAGGTGGGTCGAGAGCGTGCCCATCGTCAGCGAGAAATCTCCGATCTTCCTCGCGACGAGGCTCCCGAAGATGGTCGGCCCGTATCCGGCGCCCCTTGATTCGACAAGGGCAAGGTTCTCGAGCTTCCGGATCTTCGGAATAAGAGCCTGTGAGGTGCTCCCGGTGATCTCGCGGAGCTTCGAGAGCGGTGTCCCCCCCTCCTCGACCGAGAGCAGGATCTGCACCAACAGCCTCGACCCGTAGATCGACTGGATCACCTTGTTGTGCTGTTCGAAGACTTCCAGTTTGTTCATCGGGCCCCCTGCCGATTTTTCTGCTAATGATTCTTGGGTGTCTTCACGATATCAGTCTTTTGCTTTTTTTCATCGGAGGAATGAAAGTTCATCGATCCGATGAACCTTCATCGCCCTCTCTACAGGCAGAGCGGGAATAGTGCCTGAACCAGGAACAAGGCTGCGCCTATGATCAGGAACTGTCCGTCGGAAAGGAGGTCGCAGATGAGATCCTTCTTACCTATCCGACCGAACGAGGTGATACAGCACTGGGTGTAGACATGTGCTCCCGCGTACAGGACGGCGATCAGGGGCGTGATGATCGCGCAGAGTCCGGAGGCGACCACCATGAGTGCAGTCGTCCAGTTCATGGCCCCCAGCACTCTCTTCGTCCTGTCGACCCCGATCAGGACCGGAATAGTTCTCACGCCTGCCCGTTCGTCCCCTTCCCTGTCCCGCATGTCGGGCAGCGCGGAGGCGATGAACGCGTAGGTGAAGAAGAAGAGAAGGCAGAGAACGGTCTCTCCTGTGATCGGTCGGCCTGCTGTCAGACAGGGAAGGATCACGAGGATGGCGGACCACGATCCGCCCACCACCAGGTTCTTCATCACCGGGATCTCCTTGAGGCGCCGGTATCCGAATCCTGACGGAAGAACCGGCATGCTGTAGAGGACGCCGGCCAGGAGAGGTACGAGCGTGATTAGAATCGCGGCAGGGCCGTAGGGGAATGCGACCAGAACAGCGATCGCGTACGCAGCGAGGGCCCCGATTAGCAGGGGTTTTTCAAAACGCTTGGTGAACGCAAACCGGTCCTGGCGATTAACGCTGTCCTCTTCCTCGTCGGTCTTGCGGTTCATATTGTAGACCGAGAACGGTACCAGGAGCATGATACCAAGTATCGCAGGAATGGGCTCGATGCCCTGTAGGAGGCACGAGGTGTAGATCATGCCCATTCCGGCGATGCCGACGAAAAGAGAAGAGAAGATCAGGAAGTCGAAGATCGATTCGATGGCCCGGCCGAATCCTGGGAGAGAGAACGACGATTGCCCGCTACCGGAAAAAGGGTTGAAATCGACGTACGAAACCATGAGGTGAATGTGATTGCTTCTCGGCAATCTATATTTCTCTATTTAAGATTAATCACCTCGATGAATCCGAATCGATCAGACGAATCTTAAAATGAGGGACGAATTGGAATTTTCATGGTTAATTCGAAAAACAACGGATAATTCGAAAGGTCGTGATAAATATATCAATCAAATGTCCATGACAATATGCGAAGCGACGATTCATCGGAGCGGTGAAGATCACTTCGCCCGGTCATGCGGATGCTGATCGAGTAATCGCTGTACGACAGTATGAATCTGTCGTTCTGGAGGGGAAGAATGCTGACGATGAGGAATCCGATCAGGGAGGCGGGCTCGATAGCCAGGACTGCGGATGTCGTGCTCAGGTCCCAGATGGTCTCGATGGCGCTGTTGCCGTCCATCGGTTGCGAGGCGGAGATGCAGGCTCAGCAGCGGAATCTGCTGCTTGCGTACGGCGTGATCGTCCACGATCTCCGGACAGTCGTCCTCGAACTGGCCCGGATACAGGAGAAGGAGATCAGGATCGGACGGTTCTCTCTGGACATGGAGCATGATGTCAACGGGCAGAGGCGGCGCACGCGAACCGAGGGGCATTTCCACGTGGTCTTGGAACAAGATGGCCAGGTCAGCATCACCTACGTCGGATCGAACGGTTTCGAGATGCGCTGGGAGTCTCCACCCCTCCCGACGGCCTCCTGATCCTTGCGGCAGAGGCGACGTTCATCTATCTTCTCCCCGATTCTTCTTTTTGATCATTCACAAAATTTCGGGTGGGGTATTTCATCGCGATACGTAACTGGATAAGGCATACGATAGGCTGGCGAAGGACTTCTCTCCGGCACTGCCCTGACGGGTTTCGGATCCTCGTCGTCCGGGCAGGCCCTTCTCGCGTCGAGAGGTGCCGAGGCTCTCCTCCAGCCGGGCCGGGTACCGGCCTGGTCGCCAGGAACTCCCCCTCATCGGGTCCCTTCTCACGATGGACGGGGATACTGTGGTATCACCGAAAAAATCCTTTATTATTTATCGGATCACGATCAAACTCTAGCCGATTGACTTGACCGCACGGTACTCGTTCATCGCCCGCGTCCCCGACGAACCCGGAGCCCTGCATCGGGTCGCCGAGCTCCTCGGGGCCAACGAGGTCAATATCAATCGGATCCAGTACGACCACCGGATCGACCGGAACACCGTTTTCTTCGAGGTGACAGGGCCGTATGACGGGTACGCCTCCGTCATCGGGGAGCTTAAAAGGATAGGATATCTCCAGACCAGCCTGCCCACGCTCCGGCTTCTGACACTCTCTGTATGGCTTCCTCACCGCCCCGGAGGCCTCTTCGAGTTCCTCCAGGAGATCACCAACGCTCGCGCGAATATCGTCGGGATCGATTTCGACGACCACGGCGTCCACCCCGAACGGGTCGAGCTCACCCTGAACCTATCCGAGTCCACTGCCATCGAAACGCTGCTCGACCGCCTGAAGGCGCGGTATCGTCTCAAGGTGGTGGAATATGACCCGACGACACGGCGCCTCGACGACACGGTATACTACGTCCGGCTGGCCGAACAGATCCGGGAACTGATCGGAGATGCCGACGACCGCTTCCTGCTCTGCCTCCTTCAGGACATGAACCACGTGGTCCAGGAACTGCACCACCATGGAAGGGACCCTGCAGAGACCTTCGAGACCTGTCTCGTCGCCGGTCGCAGACTGCGAGAGACGAAGGGTCCCGGATTCTTCGCCGATATCCAGGAGTTCCAGATCTCACCGAGGGTCCGTCTCTGGAGTTTCCAGCTCCCGGCCGGCGGCAACACCTATCTCCTCGATGCCGGTGACGACCTGGTGATGCTCGATACTGGGTTCGGCTGCTTCCACGACGAGTGTCTACGAATGTTCGAAGCATGCGGGATCACCAGCCTCTCACGCCTCTCCCGGGTCGTGGTCTCTCACGCAGACGCCGATCATTCCGGGGGTTCCGGCCTATTCAGTGCGCCCTCCTTGATGCACCCGGCCACTGCCAAGATCGGTCGGGATCTCTCGCGGGCTTACGGCTCCCGCTCCGAGGGATCCGTGCTCGAGGCGGTTTACACGACCCTGATAAACCTCTTCTCGGCCTACACGCCGGCAACGAACGTCGAGACCTTCCCGACAATACCGCTCGGCTTTCGGCACGGTTTTGCAATCATTGATCGTCTGAGAGTCGGTGACCTTGTCCTCGAGGTGCTCGAGGGACACGGGGGGCACATGCAAGGACAGTGTTACCTCTTCGAGCCCGACGCCGGGCTCCTTTTCCCTGCCGACGCCCTGATAAACTTCGACAGTCTCACCCCCGAGCGGCGCGAATACGCCTCGATCGCTGTCTACCTGGTCACCTCGGTCAACGTCGACAGCGAGCTGGCACGCAATGAGCGGCGCGACCTGCTCGACCTCGTCGTCGAGACCGATGCACGACTCGCCTCGTCGGGCCGCCGCTGTCTTGTGGCCGGCGGTCACGGGGCAGTCTCGGTCCTGGAAGAGGGTCGTCTCGTGTCCTGCGGCGAGGTGGTCCCTTACCGGCCTGCACGCTGATTAGGGCTGCCTCCCCCCCCTCAACTGCCCTCCAGCATGTCGGGTCGGCCGGATTCTTTGTTGCCGGGCGGAGCGTTGCGTGCCGGCCCGTCTCACCCGCAAAAAGGGCAGCCCGAGGCGGTCTTCTCCATGTGATAGATCCGTCCGTCTACGGGACCTACCGATCCCGCACGGAAGCCCATCTCGCTACATTCGTTGTCGTCGGAGGGGAATGTGTGAGAGCTGCCCCCACCGTCCGGTTACACTCTCACTGGATCACCATTGACATTACCCGTCTCGCACTCGATCTCATGTCTGCATCTCGTTGCTCACTGACGAAAAAACGGAGCGCGGATAGTCAACCCACGCAATAATTCCGATATTATCTCCGTTTCCCGCGGGGAGGCCGGAGCGGACTCGTCCTGGCCTGTGCGGTCGCACCGAGCACTTCCACGGCACAATCGATCTCCCAATATGGGAATCTCGACGACCTCAGGATCTGCCGCAGCCGATCAGGCGTTCCTCGCCAGCTACACCGACCCCCGGTCGCGCGCGCAGTACCCCCCGGGCATCCTCTCGTTATTCGGCATGCTCTTGGACCCCATAGCAGGCGACCGGCACGGTGACTCCCGAGGAGCTCGAGCGGTACGAAGATCCCGGGCAAACCTGCCTCGCGGACGATTGCTCCCACGTCGACCTTACCGGCACACCGTCTTCCTCGCACGGTTCCACCGAAGACGGCGGTGGACGAGATGGCCAGCTGCAGCGAGTTCTTCGATTACTACGGCTCGGAGGTATCGCAGAGGGAGCCGATACTGATCGTCCTGCAGCTGCCGAAGGGTGGATCGGCGACCCGCGAGGCCGACCTCAACCACGATACGATCCAGGCAATGATCCAGCACATGAACATCCCCTCTGGGCCCTCACGCTCATGTCTGTCTCCTCCGGGATGCGTATCGGCCAGGCTCTCCAACTCCGGGAGCGCGATATTGCCCTGTAAGCACACCCCATCGAGGTCCACGTCCGGCGGGAGATCACGAAGACCGTGCAGACCCGGACCGTCTTCCTCTCTCGCAAGGCTGCCGAGATGCTCCAGGAGTGGCTCAAGGCCCGGGACCGAGAACGATCGGGCGAGAACGGCGACGCAGGAATTCCCGTCGCAGAAGACGTCCGCGTCGGCCTATTCGTCCGCCGGCGCGTCTAACCAGAGACCCGGATCATGGCGGCTCCCGCCGGGAGAGCTCGCTGGCCAGGGGCATGAGCGTCCTCTTAGTCAGGCCATCTTCTGTGTTGTTTATTCCCGGTGTGCACTTTCAACCCCTCGGTGAGATCTCACCTTCCATCCCCACACTCCCTTTCTCCGTGATCGACCATCCTGCGGACGAAACCTCCTGATGCGATATACCAGTGCAAGCACGCGGAGAATCGTAAGATATGGTTGTTCACGTCGTCAGCGTTTGCTATCCGAGAGGCACAAGGGCATCTGCCTCGACACTCTCTATCAAGACCGGGCCAGAATATCAGGGAATCCAGAAGCCTTCGTTCTCTGTTACCCTTCCTCGAAAGCCCCACAGGTTCTTTTTTCCGATTAGCCTGTTCTGCCAGCGACCGCCCCTGCGCTCTTCATTCGCATCCACGGTCCGGGACGATTACCTCTGGATCTCGTTCGGTGGAACCCGCCTTTACCACGCGGGTCGACGATGAACCCGTAAACGGTCGATCCTCGTCCGCACCGAACCGTCCCGAGTGCCGCTGCACCGAGCTTCAGGTAACGATCGATCTCACCAGGTCCCACGTCAATTCTCGGAGCAACCGGTGTTGACTAAAAAATGGCGGGACAAGATCATCGATGCTATTTGAAATCCTCGGACGCAGCTTCTCGCGGTGACAGCGAAGTCAGATCACGATACCCCCTACCAAGGACGAGTTCGGAGGGGTTATTTTAAAAAAAAATGAGCGGCGTCTCAGGCGAACATCGCGCTCGCCGTGCCGATTCCCCGATTCCGCTCGACTTCGTCCACGAACTTATCGATCGCTCTCACCAGGTCTTCCCGGGTGACCAGGTCCCTGTCAGACCGGATCGCGAACATGCCTGCCTCCATCGTGATAGCACGGAGATCGGCGCCATTCCGTCCCTCCGTCCTGAGTGCGATCTCCTGAAGATCGACCGAAGGGTCCAAATTCATCTCTACCGTCTGTATCTTCAGAATCGAGAGCCGTCCGTCGATGTCCGGGAGTGGGATCTCGATGATCCGGTCGAATCGACCGGGTCTCAGCAGGGCCTTGTCGAGGATGTCGATCCGGTTTGTCGCCCCGATGATCCTGACATCCCCCCGGTTCTCGAACCCGTCCATCTCCGCTAGGAGCTGCATCAGGGTCCGGTGCACTTCGCGATCTCCCGAGGTATTCGTCTCGGTTCGCGACGCGCCGATCGCATCGATCTCGTCGATAAAGATGATCGAGGGGCTCTTCTTCTGCGCGAGCTCGAAGAGCTCGCGGACAAGCCGGGCACCTTCGCCGATATATTTCTGGACCAGCTCGGACCCGACGACCCGAAGGAAGTGCGCCTCCGTCTCGTGGGCGACGGCCTTCGCGAGCAGTGTCTTGCCAGTTCCTGGTGGACCATAGAGCAGGACGCCCTTGGGCGGCTCGATCCCAACCCGCCTGAAGAGCTCAGGTTTCGTGAGCGGGAGCTCGACCGCCTCCTGGATCTCTAGTATCTGCTGGTCGAGACCCCCGATGTCCTCGTACCGCTCTGTCGGAGCCTCGACGAGCTCCATCCCGTAGATCTGGGCGTCGAAGTTCGTGGGCAGGATCTCGACGATAGCGAGAGACTGCTGGTTCAGGGTGCAGCGCGATCCCGGTTTGATCTCGCTGACGTCGATGTTTTGCGAGAGCCCGACAAGGAAACGCGGTCCAGCTGATGACCGCACGATCACCCGCGAAGGGTCAACCACGTCGGTGACCGTGCCGATCACGAGCGGCGGGCTCTTCATCTGTTCGATCTCGGACTTGAGCTTCCGCACCTCCCGTTCGTAGCGGACCTTCTGGGTCTCGAGATACCTCTTGTCCGCCTCGAGCTGACGCAGCTGCTCCCGTATCTCAGTGTTCCGATCCTCCAGGTTGGTGACTCGTTCCAGGAGATACCGGTAAAGGTCTTCCCCTTTCTGGGGCTCGGGGAAATCCTTGAGGCTTTCTGTCATGGGCGGGCCGCATAATTATATAGGGTAGTGACTATAAAGAATTTTGCGAATGACTATGCAGTGCGAGTTATGCGGCGCGACCGTGCCGGGACCGGGAAAAAGGGTCCGGATCGAGGGGGCCGATCTTGTGGTCTGCATGGCCTGTGCACGATACGGGACAGAGGTGCAGCAGCCTCGTACGGGGCCCCGGCGATACGCGCCTGGCGCCTCCGCTGCATCGTCCCCCGTGCCCGCACGGCGACGGCGGGATCTCTTCGACCAGCTCGTAGGCGAACTCGTCGACGACTACGGCGAGCGCATCCGGGCTGCGCGCCTTGCAAAGGGCCTGACGACAAAGGAACTCGCCCTGTCGATCAAGGAACGGGAGCTGCTCCTCAAGCGGATCGAGAAAGGGGACCTGGTTCCCGAGGACGAGGTTCGGGCAAAGATCGAGAAGGCATTGGGGATCAGGCTTCTTGACGCGCCAGAAGAGTCGATCGACCGGGACAGGAGAGAGCAGCAGAGGCTCTCGACAACGCTCGGCGACGTGCTCTCGTTCAAGAAAGGCACAAAGCCCTGAACCCTCGGTCGCCCGGTCCCGGTTATGAGCCGGTCTCCGAAATACCTCCCCCCTCCATCCGGGCTCCCGCACATTTCTGCACTTCTGGCCCGTGCCGTCTTTCGGGACGTACGATGGAGTCGGGCAACCTCGCGTCACACGGACCGAAGAATCAGGTCATCGCCCCCGGACCGTATCCCGGGAAAAGAGTATGGGGTGTGTCCCGGCAATCACTGCCGGGCGGCCAGTGAGCGGTCAAGGCTGAAGAGCGGTCCAGCGGCGTCGCCGAATTTCTCGATCTGGACCAGGATGTCCCCCGCGTTCTTCTCTTCCTCGACCTGTTCGGTCACGAACCACCCGAGGAACTCCCGAGTCGCGTAGTCGTTCTCCTTGATGGCGAGGTCCATCAGGTCGTTGATCATCCCTGTGACCGCCTGCTCGTGGGCGAGTACCTCGGCGAACGCCACCTTCGCTCCGTTCCAGTCCTTCTGCGGTGCCTCGATGGCCTCCATCACGGGCCGTCCACCGGCGTCCCCGATGTAGTCGTAGATCTTCATCGCATGTTCGAGCTCCTCGCGGGCCTGGACGCGGAGCCACTGTCCGAACCCCGCTAGGTTGATCGAGTCGTAATACGATGACATCGCAAGGTACAGGTAGGCCGAGTAGAGCTCGCGGTTCACCTGGCGGTTCAGTGCCGCTTCTATGGTGGGTTTCAGCATCATCGTTCCTCTTGTGCAGCAAACCGGTTGAGTGGTGTTTCTGATAAAGGTTTGTCAGGCGGCAGGCTCCTGTAGGATCTCGGAATCATTTCACTCACACAACCACCTCTGTGCGTACCCGAAGATCCGTTCCGGCGGCAATCGTTCAACGAAGACCGTTTCGGGCACCTTATAGTCCAAACTGGCATGAGGTTTGA
>Ga0209612_1000179_pt1 | contig 72047 bp, 62 predicted proteins | sample BioC12SIPDNA_FD_185746 | JGI IMG/M metagenome (GOLD analysis project Ga0209612, IMG submission 185746) | Anaerobic biogas reactor microbial communites from Washington, USA - Biogas_R1_B C12 SIP DNA (SPAdes) (version 2) | ecosystem: Engineered > Bioreactor > Anaerobic > Unclassified | place...
CGTCTTGATGTGGGTCGACGCCGCTCCCGAAGGCATCGTGTGTGTCGCCCAGTGCCGGCCGACGACCGCGTCGACGGTGCTGCCCGAAGATGCCGTCGGCATCGTCGCGTCCGACGACGAACACCCGTACGTGCGCGACGCGTTCCGGACGGGACTGATCGTCACCGCCGACCCCGGAACCGGTGACACGATCACCATGCGGCAGGCGGTGCCGGTGCGGTGGCACGGGGAGATCGTCGCGGTGCTCAGTCGTGACGCGGCCCGCGTGTCGAGGCGCACCGCGAGCGCGCTGGAGACGGCGTACCTCGAATGCGCCGACGACCTGTACCGGATGATCAGCGAGGGCACGTTCCCGACGGTCGAGGCCCGGTCGGACACGAAGTCCAGTCCTCGCGCCGGTGACGGATTCATCAGGCTCGACCGCGAAGGCCGCGTCGTCTACGCCAGCCCGAACGCCCTCTCTGCCTACCATCGGATGGGCTTGAATTCGGAGTTGGTGGGCCAGAATCTGGTGGAGACGACCCGGTCGCTGGTCACCGATCCGTTCGAGAGCCGCGACGTGTCCGACTACCTGCGCGGTGCGGTGGAAGGGCGGTTCGGTCAGCGGATGGAGGTCGAGGCCCGCGGCGCCACCGTCCTGATCCGCGCGCTCGTCCTGGCCCCCGGTGGACGTCTCGAGGGCGCCGCCGTCGTCGTGCGGGACGTCACCGAGGTCAAGCGGCGGGACCGGGCGCTGATGAGCAAGGACGCCACGATCCGCGAGATCCACCATCGGGTCAAGAACAATCTTCAGACGGTCGCGGCGCTGCTGAGGCTGCAGGCGCGCCGCACGGGCAACGCCGAGGCCCAGGTCGCGCTGGGGGAGGCGGTCCGGCGGGTGACGTCCATCGCGATCGTCCACGAGGCGCTGTCCATGTCGGTGGACGAGGAGGTCGACCTCGACGACGTGTTCGATCGCCTCATCCCGATCGTGGTGGACGTGTCGGCGATCGGCAGTCAGATCCGGGTGGTGCGCGAGGGCGATCTCGGGGTCTTCCCCGCGGACCGTGCCACACCGCTCGTGATGGTCCTGACCGAACTCGTGCAGAACGCCGTCGAGCACGCCTTCGATCCCGGCGCGCACGGGACCGTCACCGTCCGGGCACAACGCTCGGCGCGGGTGCTCGACGTCGTCGTGCACGACGAAGGGAAGGGGCTGCCCGCGGGATTCGACCTGGAGGACTCGGACCGGTTGGGACTGCAGATCGTCCGCACACTCGTCGCCGCGGAACTGGGCGGCGCCATCGAACTGACCGGCGGTGCCTCGGGTGGGACCGAGGCACGGCTGAGGCTGCCCCTCGGGAAGGTGTCGACCTGATCGGCCTCCCGGACGTGTCGCCGGCCCGGGAGCACACCGGCCCCATTACACACCGATGCCCGGCACCCGTGGTGGTGCCGGGCCGTGCGACCTCGGGCGGATCGGTCCGCTGTGTGGATCAGACCGCTGTGCGTGTCCGCGTGCGGGCGTTGCGACGCTTGAGTGCGCGGCGCTCGTCTTCGCTCATGCCACCCCAGACACCGGCGTCCTGACCCGACTCGAGGGCCCAGGTCAGGCAATCGGTGGTCACCGGGCACCGGTTGCACACGAGCTTGGCATCGGCGATCTGCGCGAGGGCCGGACCGCTGTTCCCGACGGGGAAGAACAGTTCGGGATCCTCGTCACGGCAGATGGCCTTGTGGCGCCAGTCCATGCTTCTACTCTCCTTCGATGGTGCCGGGAGCACCAGCTCATGGTCTTTGCGAATTCATGCTGGAGTCGCGAAGTATTTCCGCGGGGTTACTTGTGAATGCTTTCACGATCGAGCGTGAAGTCAATAGAATTCGACACGACCGTGTGCAACGTCACGCCGATGCCCGATTCATCGGGTCACCTGCCGTATGTTCTACACGCTGGCCAGCGGAAATGTAAGACTGATCACAGAATTTCAGGGTTGGAATTCGGCTTCGGGGCCACTACCTCCAGCACATCCGGGACCGACACGAATTCCACATTCGTGCGTAATCCGAGATAGTCGCCGTCGACCTGCAATCCGACGGGACGTGACGACACCGCGCGGACCCGAGGTACGTCGTCGAGTCTGAGCAGGTGCGGTGACTCCGGTCGACCGTGGCGTGCCAGCAGTTGCCGGACGACCCGGAGGCTGGCCGCCACCCGCGTCGTGGTCATCGCGAACACACCCAGTCCGGTGTCGAAGGACGTGCCCGGATTCGTGTGGACGGGACGGGAACCGAGGAAGGTCCACGGGCTCGAGTTCGACACGAACGTGTAGTACACACCGGGAACCGGGTCGCGGTCCGGCAGATGCACGGTCAATGCCGGCTCCGCCTTCTTGGACGCGAAGAACTCCCTGATCGAATGCCGCACGTACCGCGCGGTCGTCACCGGTTTGCCCGATGCGCGCCCCACGTCGATCGCCTCGCACACCTGCGCGTCCAGACCGAGGCCCGCGTTGAAGACGAACCAGCGGCCGTCGCAGAAGCCCAGGCCGATCCTGCGGTGCGCACGTTCGTCGAGAAGCCCGAGGAGCTGATCGGTGGCCTCCATCGGGTCGGCGGCGATCCCCAGCGACCGCGCGAAGACGTTCGCGGACCCGCCCGGGACGACCGCGAGCCGCGGCAGCGACTCGTCGGCCGCGCGTATCCGCGGTGTGCCGAGCAGGCCGTTGACGATCTCGTTGACGGTGCCGTCACCACCGTGCGCGACCACCACGTCCATACCGTCGGCGTGAGCGGAGCGGGCGAGTTCCGCCGCGTGGCCGCGGTGCGTGGTGTGCGCGACGGTCAACGCGACCCTTTCCGCCAGTGCATGAGCGAGCCGGTCGCGACCGGCCGGTGTGGTCGTCGTCGCGTTCGGGTTCACGATCAGCAATGCACGCACGGAGTATCAGCCTAAGTGGTCGTACCCGTGTCCACTACGCTGGCCGGGTGTCCACCGAAACTCCCCGCAGCAAGGTTCCGACGACGGTCCGTATCGCCGGGCAGCTCGTCGTCGTCGAAGGCCTCGTCGCGATCGGGTTCGCCGTGTACTCGGTGATCCGAGCCGCCTCCGGTGAGCACGACCAGTCCGTGACCAACGGCTACGGGTTCGCGTTGTGGCTCTCCATCCTGTTCGGCGGCGTCCTCGCCGCCGGTATCGCCCTGCTGCGCGGGGCCCGGTGGGGACGGTCCGTTGCCGTCGTCGCGCAGTTGCTGCTGTTGCCCGTCGTGTGGTCTCTGCTCACCGACTCCCACCAGCCGCTGCTCGGAACGCTGATGGCGTTCGTGGTGGTGCCCGCGTTGGTGTTGTTGTTCAGCCCGCCCACGACGCGATGGCTCGCCCGTGACTACGCCCCCGACGTCGAACCCGACGCCGAACCGGAGGATCGCGATCCGCGCGCATCCTGAACGGTGCGTCGCCCTCGTCGGACGAGGTACGGTGGGTTGTGGACGCCCCCGTTCCTCCCTCGACGGCACGCACCTCTCGCGCAAACGCGCCGAGTGCGCGAGGATCGTCGAGTGACAACGGTGCTTGCAGTGGCAAATCAGAAGGGTGGCGTCGCCAAGACGACCACGGTCGCGTCGTTGGGGGCCGCGCTTTCCGCGCTCGGACAGCGCGTGCTCGTCGTCGATCTCGATCCGCAGGGTTGCCTGACGTTCTCGCTCGGGCACAACCCCGACCGGGTCGAGCGGTCCGTGCACGACGTGCTCGTCGGTGATGCGGACGCACGCGACGTCCTGGTCGACACCGCGGAGGGCGTGACGCTGCTCCCCGCGACGATCGACCTCGCGGGTGCGGAGGCGCTGCTGCTGATGCGCGCGGGCCGTGAGTTCGCCCTCAAGCGTGCGTTGGCGCCGATCGTCGACGATTTCGACGTCGTCGTCCTCGACTGCCCACCGTCCCTCGGAGTGCTCACCCTCAACGGGCTGACCGCGGCCCGCTCGGTTCTCGTGCCGATGCAATGTGAGACGCTGGCGCACCGCGGTGTCGGGCAGTTGCTGCGCACCGTCGAGGAGGTCCGGCAGATCACGAACCCGGATCTGGAGTTGCTCGGCGCATTACCCACGCTGTACGACTCCCGCACGACGCACAGCCGCGACGTGCTCTCCGACATCTCCGACCGCTACTCGCTTCCGGTGCTGTCGCCGCCGATCCCCCGCACCGTCCGGTTCGCCGAGGCCTCGGCGTCGGGCGCGACCGTCCTCGCCGGTCGTTCGAACAAGGGCGCGACCGCCTACCGGGAGCTCGCCGAGAACCTGCTGGCCCACTGGGTCGACGGCACCGAACCGATCACCTACACCGTGAGTGTCTGAGCGCGGACGATGTGATCGCCGGATCCGTCGCAGCCGGTCAACGGTAGGCGACGACGTTCCCGCCGCGTTGCTCGAGGACGATGTCACCGAGGACCGCGACCGCCACGGCGTCGCTGTCCGTCGAGTCGTCGGAACCACCGGAATCCGGCGGGAGCGGAATCGTCCGCGTCACCTCCCCGGTGACCGGGTCGACGACGGCAAGACCGCGCTCGACGGGAACGAGCAGCTTGCCGGCCATCGCCGCGCTGCGCCCCGTCGCCCCGGGCACCGTCCACTTCGGCGCGAGATCACCGGAATCGAGTCCGACGGTGGCGCTGCCCGTCCACCACACGAGTCGGCCCCCGAGATCCTGCGCGGGGACGGTGACCGTGTCGGCGCCACCGACCGGTGTTCCGGCGGGAAGATCGTGGCCGGCCACGATCTTCCCGTTGCGGTCGAACACCTCGATGCGCGGTGTGGTGCCGTCGTGACCGGGCACGAACACCGCGGCCCGTTCCCCGGAGACCGCGACGATGCGGGCCGTCGATCCGGCGGGGGCGTCGGGTAGCACCGACGACGCGTACTGCTCGGGCTTCTGTGCGTCGTCGGGTGTCGGAGCGAGCAGCGTCAGTCGTTGGGCGGCCTCACCCGGGCACAGTTCGAGGACCGCGAGCAGTTCGGAGCCGGCGGCGGCGGAGCGCAGCTCGCAGCCGCTGCGGGGTTGAGCGCCCGGGGTGACCGGGGCGTCGACCCGCCCGTATTCGACGGTGCGGACGAGATCGGACCGCCACATCTCGAGCCGTGTCCCACCGAGCGCGATCAGGTGACTGCCGGCGTCGACGAGCCGGATCGCGTCGTCCGTGTCGCTGGACCGCGCGGTGTACCGTTCGCCGCTGTCGCCGCGCAACGCGGTCGTCTGACCGCAGCCGCGGGGATCCTCGTACACGGCGACGACGATGCCCCGGTGGCTCGTGGCGGCGCAGAGCGGACGATTGCGGGTGTAACTCCACCGTTGTGTGCCCGTGGTGGGATCGCGGCCCACCACCGTGTCGCCGTCGGCGGTGACGACGGTCGCGTCGAGGACGGCGGGCCGATCGGTCGCACCGCTGGGCGCACGCCAGATCTCTGCGAGCGTGTCCGGAACGGACTGCGCGGCGGCGGGGGCGGTCGCTGCGCCGTCCCAGGTGATCGAGGTGGTTCCGCGCGCGTCGGACCGCACCCACACGACGATCGCCGCCACCGCGACGGTGACGGCGAGCGCGGCGGCGACGATCAGGTCGGTCCGCGTGCGACGCTCGGGCGTCTGCACGGGTGTCAGACGGCCGAGGAGGTCGACACCGTGTCGGTTGCGCCGGTGTCCTGCGCCGTGGTGTCCGCGGATGCGGGCTTCCGCCGGCGCCGCCGGCGCCGCCGTGCCGGAGCCGTACCTTCCTCGTGCCCGTCCTTCGGCGCAGTGGCCGACTGTGCCGGACCGTCGGTGGGCTCGGTGCCCGTGGCTTCGGTGCCGTCGGCGGGCCTGCCCTCGACGACCTTCCCGCGCACGGTGCGTCGACGGACGCGGTTGCGCTTGGGACGCGACGGGTTCTCGCCGCGCGCTGGCCGCTCGCGTGACGACTCGCCGGCGTCGTCGCGGGTTCGGGCGGGCTTCCGGATCCGACCGGTGGCCTGGGTGGGGATGCCCAGGTCCTCGTACAGGTGGGGCGAGCTCGAGTAGGTCTCCACCGGGTCGGGCATGCCGAGTTCGAGCGCCTTGTCGATCAGCTGCCAGCGCGGCACGTCGTCCCAGTCGACGAGGGTGATGGCGGTACCGGTGCGGCCGGCGCGACCGGTGCGGCCGATCCGGTGCACGTACGTCTTCTCGTCCTCGGGGCACTGGTAGTTGATGACGTGCGTGACGTCGTCGATGTCGATGCCTCGCGCCGCGACGTCGGTGGCGACCAGCACGTCGATCTTGCCGTCGCGGAACCGGCCCAGTGCCTTCTCCCGGGCGATCTGGCCGAGGTCGCCGTGCACGGCGCCGACCGCGAAGCCGCGTTCGGCGAGGTCGTCGGCGACCTTCTGCGCGGTGCGTTTGGTGCGAGTGAAGATCATCGTGGCGCCGCGGCCGTCGGCCTGCAGCACCCGCGCGACGAGTTCGGCCTTGTCGAGCGCGTGCGCGCGATAGATCACCTGGTTGGTGCGTTCGTGCACCGCGGACGACTGGGGCTCCTCCGCCCGGATGTGGGTGGGCCGGCTCAGGAACGTGCGGGCGAGCGTGATGATCGGCCCGGGCATCGTCGCGGAGAACAGCATCGTCTGGCGACGGTCGGGAACCATCCCGAGGATGCGCTCGATGTCGGGGAGGAATCCGAGATCGAGCATCTCGTCGGCCTCGTCCATGACGAGCACGCCGATCTTGCCGAGGATCAGATGCCCCTGGTTGGCGAGGTCGAGGAGGCGGCCGGGTGTGCCGACGACGACGTCGACGCCCTTCTTCAGTTCGTCGATCTGCTGCTCGTAGGGGCGGCCACCGTAGATGGACAGCACCTCGAGGCCGTTCTTGCGGCTTCCGGGCAGATACTTCGATGCGTTCACGAGGTCGCCGGTGACCTGGACGCAGAGCTCGCGGGTGGGGACGATGACGAGGGCGCGGGGGGTGCCGTCGAGCGTCGCCGTTCCCGAGTCGGCGCTGGTGATGCGGTGCAGCAGGGGGACACCGAATCCGAACGTCTTGCCCATACCGGTACGGGCCTGACCGATGAGGTCGTCGCCGGCGAGGGCGAGCGGGAGGGTGAGTTCCTGGATGGCGAACGTCCGTTCGATGCCGACCTCGCCGAGGGCGCGGACGATCTCGTCGCGAACACCGAGTTCGCCGAACGTGGGGGCGACGTGGGTGGAATCGAGCTGGGCGGAGACGGTCGTGTCGCTGGCGTCGTCTTCGTGGTCGATGGTGATCTTGCTCAGGGGTCTGGCCTTCCTGGTCTCGGCACGCACGCACGAGGTGGACAAGGCGACCGGCCTGCGTCTTCATACGAGCTACCGGGCGGGTGCTCGCGAGCGCGGCAGCGATCCTCAAACGGGTGCGCGCACATTATCGGCGGAGACCGCGGGCCGCGGTGAGCGGCGCGAAGCGCGGTCTTCCTCGCCCATTGTACCGGCACCCCGTATCGGGCGAGGTGGTACTACGCTCTGTCGTCATGGGAGCCGAAGCATCGCCGTCCGCAACACCGCACCGACCGTCGCCCGCGGGTCACACCGTGCCCGCCGATCATCCGGGGGTCGCCGAACTCTACGCGGTGCTCGCGTACGGCGAGATCTCGGCGTTCTACCGGCTTTCCGAGGATGCGCGGTTCTCGCCGTCGGTGCGGGGCCGGGTGGCGTTCGCGCAGATGGCTGCCGCGGAGATGGGTCACTACGAGATCTTGCACACGGCACTCGAGGAGCGGGGCGTCGACATCTATGCGGCGATGGAGCCGTACCGTCGCGCCCTGGACGACTACCACGCGTCCACCACACCCTCGACGTGGCTCGAATCGCTCGTCAAGGCGTACGTCGGTGACGGTATCGCCGCCGACTTCTACCGGGAGATCGCGACGCTGCTGCACCCCGAGGTCGGAGCGGTGGTCCGTGACGTGCTGGCCGAGACCGGGCACTCGGAGTTCGTGGTGAGCGAGGTGCGGGCGGTCGTCGAGCGGAGTGCGACGCAGAAGGACCGCCTGATGCTGTGGGGTCGCCGGCTGCTCGGGGAGGCCATCACCCAGGCGCAGTACGTCCTCGCGCAACGCGAGGAACTCGCCGAACTCGTCATCCTCGCGTCGGGTGATCTGTCGAACATCGCGGCGCTGATCGACCGGATGCAGGTGGAGCACGCCGAACGGATGGCAGTGCTCGGATTGCACTAGCCTGACCGTGACAGGCAGTACACCCGGAGATTCGGAGGTCCTCGTGGAGGTCAAGATCGGTGTCGCGGACAGCCCGCGCGAAGTCGTCGTCGTCAGCGAACAGACGCCCGACGAGGTGGAGGCACTCGTGACCGCCGCGCTCGGTGGCGCGAACGGCGGCGTGCTCGCCCTCGTCGACGAGAAGGGCCGCAAGGTTCTCGTGCAGGCCGCGAAGATCACCTATGTCGACATCGGACCCGCCAGCGTCGGCAAGGTCGGCTTCGCCGCGAACTGACAGCGGTCAGCGCCGCCGCAGCTCCGGCTGCAGGGGGACCGTCTTGAGCCCGCCCCAAGCGAGGGCGACCGTCGTGTCGACGGCGTCTTCCTTGGGGATCGGACGGGCCGCGTCGAGCCAGTACCGAGCGGTGAACTGACTCGTCCCGACGAGCCCGACCGCGAGGATGCGGGCACGATACGGATCGAGACCGGAATCGTGGGCCACGAGATCGAAGACCGCGTCCACACACGCCTCGGTGGCCTGCTCCACCCGGTGCGCCACCTGCGGTTCACCCATCAGATCCGACTCGAACACCAGCCGGAACCCCTGGCTGTCGTTGTCGACGAAATCGAAGAACGCCTGCACCGCGGCGCGCACTCGTTGACGGTTGTCGGTGGTCGACCGCAAGGCCTGCCGGACGCCGTTGATGAGGACGTCGACGTAGTTCTGCAGGACGGCGCAGTACAACTCGAGTTTTCCGGGAAAGTGCTGGTAGAGGACCGGTTTACTGACGCCGGCGCAGTCGGCGATCTCGTCCATCCCGGCCGCGTGGTACCCGCGGGTGACGAACACCTCACTGGCGGCTTCGAGCAGTTGGGCGCGGCGTTCGTCCCGAGGCATCCGCGCACCGCGCTTGGTGCCGATGGCGTTCTCCTTCCGGGACGCTCGGGCGGCGACTTCGGTCATGCTTGCTCCCACTCTGCGCGTGCACCGACAGTGACGACGGCCACTGCGATGCGAATCATCTCTGCAGGTTACAGGTCGGCGGTGTGCGCAGGTGCAACGCCCTACCGTCGAGTATCCGCTGTTGTGGTCGAGCAGGGAATCCCGTGGCGACCGACGGTCCGATCCTCGGCGATGTGACATTCTGGCACCCGTGACCGACCGAGGAGGAGTGCGCACAGACGAGTCGGAGGACGGTGTGCAGGGGGATTCACGCACGGAGTCGATCGCGGCGCGGTCGAGTGGGCCCCGCGCCGATCCGACGCCGCGCAACGGATCGCACCAGCCGTTGCGTGCTCAGTGGGATCCGGTGTCGGGCGAGCCGCACCGGCCTCGGCGGCCCCGACCGGAGCGGAAGGTGCGCAAGCAGAGCCCGCTGGGGCGTTTCGTCGCGACCTACGGTTGGCGTGCGTACGCGGTTCCGATCCTCACCGTCGCGACGGTACTGGTGGTCTGGGATGCGGTGCGGGCTCCGGGCGTGGCGCCGGCGGGCGGCGACGACGGCACGGCGGAGACCGTTGCCGCGCGTGCCCCGGCCGCGGACGGGGCGTTCCCGCAGGATCTCGCGTCCGGTGCGCTGCCGGACGGAGGAGCGTTCACGGAGTCGGGTGCGGGGACGTGGCGGGTCGTTCCGGGTACGAGCGAGCAGGTGGGTTCGGGGGAGACACAGGTGTTCACGTACACCGTCGAGGTGGAGGACGGCGTCGACACCGCCGCGTACGGCGGCGACCAGGCCGTCGCGCGACTGGTCGACGAGACCCTGGCGGATCCGCGCAGTTGGACCGCGGACCGGGCGTTCGCGTTCCGGCGAGTGGACGGCGGGTCGCCGGACTTCCGGGTGTCGCTGACGTCGCAGATGACCGTCCGGCAGTTCTGCGGGTTCGACATCCCGCTCGAAGGGTCCTGCTACAACCCCGGCGTGGATCGTGTGCTGCTCAACGAGCCGCGGTGGGTGCGGGGCGCGATCTCGTTCCACGGTGACATCGGTTCGTACCGCCAGTACGTCGTCAACCACGAGGTCGGGCACGCCATCGGATTCGCCCAGCACGATCCGTGCGGGACGGACGGGGGGCTCGCACCGATCATGATGCAGCAGACGTTCGGTACGTCGAACGACGACATCGCCAGGCTCGATCCGGGCGGGGTGGTGCCCCCGGACGGGAAGGAGTGCCGGTTCAATCCGTGGCCGTATCCCCGAGCGTGAGCGGTGGTGGGTGCAGAGCGTGAGCGGTGGTGGGTGCAGGGCGTGAGCGGGCGTCGGTGGGTGCGCGGCGTGGTGGGACAATGACGGCACCCCGCCCCGAGAACCCTGCCGAGGAGCGCACCGTGACCGCACTGCCGCCGTTGGTGGAACCTGCCGCCGAGCTGAGCCGCGAGGAGATCGCCCGCTACAGCCGGCATCTGATCATCCCGAATGTGGGTGTGATCGGACAGAAACGGTTGAAGAACGCCCGGGTCCTGTTCATCGGTGCCGGTGGGCTGGGTTCACCCGCGTTGCTGTATCTGGCGGCGGCGGGAGTGGGGACGATCGGCATCGTCGAGGACGACGTGGTGGAGACGTCGAATCTGCAGCGACAGGTGGTCCACGGCGGTGCGGACGTCGGCCGGCCGAAGGGGGAGAGCGCCCGCGACAGCATTCTCGCCGTCAACGACACGGTGCGGGTGCGGCTTCATCCGGAGCGACTCGACGCGGACAACGCGGTGGGGTTGTTCGAGCAGTACGACCTGATCCTCGACGGGACCGACAACTTCGCCACCCGCTATCTCGTCAACGATGCCGCCGTCCTCGCTCGCAAGCCGTACGTCTGGGGGTCGATCTTCCGCTTCGAGGGGCAGATCTCGGTGTTCTGGGAGGACGCGCCGGACGGGCTCGGCCTGAACTATCGCGACCTGTACCCGGACGCACCGCCCCCCGGTCTCGTGCCGTCCTGCGCCGAGGGCGGGGTACTCGGGGTGTTGCCGGGGACGGTCGGCACGATCATGGCCACCGAGGCGATCAAGTTGATCACGGGTATCGGTGAGTCGTTGCTCGGCCGATTGATGATCTACGACGCGCTCGCGATGACGTTCCGCACGGTGACGTTGCGGCGGGATCCGGGGCGCGTTCCGGTCACCGAACTCGTCGACTACGCGTCGTTCTGCGGGAGTGTCCCGGCGGCGGCGGCCGGTGGCGCCGCGATCACCGCGGGCGAACTGCGCCATCTCCTCGATACCGACGGCGACGTCGAGTTGATCGATGTGCGTGAACCCGTGGAGTGGGACATCGTGCACATCGAGGGCGCGAAGTTGATCCCGAAGGATCGGATCGTCTCGGGTGAGGCTCTCGCGGAGCTGCCGCAGAACCGCCGCATCGTGTTGTACTGCAAGACGGGGATCCGGTCCGCGGAGGCGTTGCAGGTTCTGGAACGCGCCGGGTTCGCCGACGCACTGCACCTGCACGGCGGTGTGCTGGCCTGGGCGCAGCAGGTCGATCCGTCGCTGCCGGTGTACTGAACGACGGGTGTCCGGCGAGTGTTTTGCTGCGAAGCTGTGATCGGCCCCGGCGGAGTGCCTCCCCGGGGTGTGCCGGACGCGACGGTACGGTGACCGGCGTGAGCTCACTCCAACCTCCACAGCACGTGTGCTCCACGTTCGGTCTGCGTGACGTGGATCCGGTCCCGCTCGGCGCGGACTGGGACGGCGGTTTCCGCTGCGGCGACGTGGTTCTGTCCCGTGTCGCGGATCACGCGCGTGCCGCCTGGTCCGCGAAGGTGCGGGAGACCCTCACCGTCGACGGGGTGCGTCTGGCCCGGCCGGTGCGCGCCACGGACGGGCGGTACGTGGTCTCGGGGTGGCGGGCCGACACGTACATCGTCGGCACCTCCGAGCCGCGACACGACGAGGTGGTCTCGCTGTCGCTGCGGTTGCACGCGGCGACCTCGCAACTCGAACGCCCCCGATTCCTGATGCAGCCGCCGGTCGCGCCGTGGGCGGATGTCGACGTGTTCGTCGCGGCGGACAGGGCGGCGTGGGAGACCGTGCCGTTGCGGTCCGCCCGCGCGGCGGGCGCACCCGAGACGGTGACCCCCGACGGCCGCAAGAGTCTGGATCTGATCCATCAGCTCGCGACGTTCCGCAAACCGGTACATCTGCCGGATCAGCTCGTGCACGGCGACCTGTTCGGAACCGTCCTGTTCGCGGGGCGTGCGGCGCCGGGGCTGACCGACATCACACCGTACTGGCGCCCGGCGTCGTGGGCCGCTGCGGTGGCGGTGGTCGACGCGCTCTCGTGGGGTGGCGCCGACGACGCCCTGATCGGTCGGTGGGAGGATCTGCCCGAATGGCCGCAGATGCTGCTGCGCGCGGCCATCTTCCGTCTCGCTGTGCATGCGCTGCACCCGCGGTCGACAGAGGAAGCGTTTCCCGGTCTCGCGCACACCACCGATCTCGTCCGATTACTGCTCTGAGCTGTGCATCACACCCTCACGGAGGCCACCGGCGGAACGTGAGGAACTCGTGACGCGGAGGTCATCGAGGGCAGCACCGCGGCAACACCGCGTACCTACCTTGGGTTCATCGTCGGACCCGAGAGAGGTGACGCGTGACCACATCCATCGCCGAGAAAGAAACGCTGCAAGCCAAGTTCGCCCGTAAGCACTACATCGCGGATTGGGACGCCGAGAACGTCGATGCGTGGGAGGCGGGCGGTGAACGCATCGCGCGGCGGAACCTGATCTGGTCGGTCATCGCCGAACACGTCGGTTTCTCCGTGTGGTCGATCTGGTCCGTGATGGTGCTGTTCATGCCGACCGAGGTGTACGGCATCGACGCGGCCGGAAAGTTCTTCCTCGTCGCAGTGCCGACACTCATCGGCTCCGTTCTGCGGATCCCCTACACCGTCGCCACCGCCCGATTCGGCGGACGCAACTGGACGATCTTCAGTGCGCTGATCCTGCTGGTTCCCACTCTCGCCACCCTGTACCTGATGCTCAACCCGGGCTTCTCGTACACCGCGTTCCTGCTCGTGGCGGCGCTCGCCGGTGTCGGCGGCGGCAATTTCGCGTCGTCGATGACCAACATCAACGCCTTCTACCCGCAACGCCTCAAGGGATGGGCACTGGGCCTGAACGCCGGCGGCGGAAACATCGGTGTGCCCGTCGTGCAGTTGCTCGGCCTGCTGGTCATCGCGACCGTCGGCAACACCGAACCGTGGATCGTGTGCGCCGTTTACCTCGTGCTCTGCTCGGTCGCGGCGCTCGGGGCGGCCCTGTTCATGGACAATCTCGGTGATCAGAAGGCCGATCTGCGGGCGATGGGTGAGGTCCTGAGGTTCGGACACTCGTGGGTCGTGTCGTTCCTGTACATCGGGACGTTCGGTTCGTTCATCGGGTTCAGCTTCGCCTTCGGTCAGGTTCTGCAGATCAACTTCCTCGCCGGTGGTGACACCGCCGCGCAGGCCGCGTTGCACGCAGCGCAGATCGCGTTCATCGGTCCGCTCCTCGGATCGATCTCCCGCCCGATCGGCGGCATGCTCGCCGACCGCGTCGGTGGTGGCCGCATCACCGTGTGGACCTTCGTCGCCATGACCCTCGCCGCCGGTGTGCTCATCGTCGCCGGCACCATCGACGATGCGACGGACGGCGCGGCGTCGGGCGCTGTGATGACCGCGATGGTGCTGGGATTCATCGGGCTGTTCCTGCTGTCGGGCCTCGGCAACGGGTCGGTGTACAAGATGATCCCGTCGATCTTCGAGGCGAAGGCGCAGGGCCTCGACGGTCTGGACCGTGCCGAGCGTGCCGCCTGGTCGCGCACGATGTCGGGGGCGCTCATCGGGTTCGCCGGTGCGATCGGTGGTCTCGGTGGAGTCGGCATCAACCTGGTGCTCCGGGCCTCCTATTCCGGTGCCGCCCAATCCGCGACGCTCGCGTTCTGGGTGTTCGGTGCCTTCTACCTGGTGTGCATCGCGATCACGTGGGCCGTGTTCCTGCGTCCGCCCCGCCCCGCCGCCGAGAACGTGCCGACGACCCACGCGACCGCCTGATCCACCCGCCCCAACCACCTGAAACGTCGACCGAGTCGAGACCCGGTACGCCGCACAGCCACGGCAGACCGCAGCAGTGAGAGAAAGAAGAAAACCATGAGCCGCAAGAACGTCGTCGTCGCCGGACACGGGATGGTCGGACACCGATTCGTGGAGGCGCTCCGCTCCCGCGACGAGCAGGACCAGTGGTCGGTGACCGTCCTGTGCGAGGAATCCGATCCCGCCTACGATCGTGTGGGGCTGTCGTCGTACGTCGGTTCGTGGGACCGCAAGGAACTCGCCCTCGCCGGCAACGACTACCCGGAGGACACGCTCGTCGACCTGCGCCTGGGTACCCGGGCCGCCACGATCGACCGTGACGCGCGGACCGTCACCACCGGTGCCGGTGAGACCCTGCCCTACGACGCGCTGGTCCTCGCCACCGGGTCGTACGCCTTCGTGCCACCGATCCCCGGCCGTGACCTGCCCGGCTGTTTCGTGTACCGCACCCTCGACGACCTGGACGGTATCCGCAGGGCCGCGGACGCCGCCCGGGAAGCGGGCACCGCGGGCATCGTCGTCGGCGGCGGACTGCTCGGCCTCGAGGCGGCCAACGCGTTGCGGGGGCTCGGCGTGAAGGCGCACGTGGTCGAGTACAACAACTGGCTGATGCCGGCGCAGGTCGACGAGGGTGGCGGCAAACTCCTCGGCCGACTGGTGACCCAGCTCGGTCTCGTCGTGCACACCGGTGTCGCCACGGAGAAGATCGAGGAGGGCGAGCACGGGCTGGCCGTGTCGCTGTCCGACGGCACCGTCATCGATGCGGGGCTCGTGGTGTTCTCCGCCGGCGTGCGTCCCCGCGACGAACTCGCCCGCGAGGCGGGACTCGACCTCGCCGAGCGTGGCGGTGTCCTCACCGATGTCGCGTGCCGCTCCACCAACGACGACAGCGTGTACGCGGTCGGCGAGTGCGCCGCCGTCGAGGGGGTCTGCTACGGACTCGTCGCCCCCGGGTACAGCACCGCCGAGGTCGTCGCCGACCAGTTGCTGGGCGGCACCGCCGAGTTCCCCGGCGCCGACATGTCCACCAAGCTCAAGCTGCTCGGTGTCGACGTCGCGAGTTTCGGTGACGCGCATGCCCGCACCCCCGGTGCGCTCGAGGTCGTGCTGTCGGACTCGGCGAAGGGCACCTACGCCAAGCTCGTCGTCTCCGACGATGCGAAGATCCTGCTCGGGGGCATCCTCGTCGGTGATGCGTCCGCGTACGGCTCCCTGCGCCCGCTCGTGGGACGGGAACTCCCCGGCGACCCGGCATCGTTGATCTCGCCGGCGGGGGAGAAGCCCGGTGCCGGTGCGCTGCCCGACGACGCCGAGGTGTGCTCCTGCAACGGTGTCACCAAGGGCACGATCTGCAGTGCGATCGCCGACGGCGCCTGCGACATCGCGCAGATCAAGTCGTGCACGAACGCCGGTACCACGTGCGGTGGCTGCCTGCCGACGATCAAGCAGTTGTTGGCGTCGTCCGGTGTCGAGATGTCCAAGGCCCTGTGCGAACACTTCGAGCAGTCCCGCGCCGAACTGTTCCAGATCGTGCAGGCCACGGGAATCCGCACCTTCTCGGCCCTCATCGACAAGCACGGCACCGGCACCGGCTGTGACATCTGCAAGCCGGTGGTCGCATCGATCCTCGCGTCCACCGACTCCGATCACATCCTGCACCGCAGCCAGGCCGGCCTGCAGGACACCAACGACCACTTCCTCGCGAACATCCAGAAGAACGGCACCTATTCGGTGGTGCCGCGGATGCCCGGCGGTGAATGCACCCCCGAGCAGCTCATCGTCATCGGTGAGGTCGCACGCGACTACGGCCTCTACGTCAAGATGACCGGTGGACAGCGCATCGACCTGTTCGGCGCCCGCGTCGAACAACTGCCCGAGATCTGGCAGCGGCTCGTCGACGCGGGCATGGAATCCGGACAGGCGTACGGCAAGTCGTTGCGCACCGTGAAGAGCTGCGTCGGCGGGACGTGGTGCCGATACGGCGTGCAGGACTCGGTGGGGATGGCCGTGGAGCTCGAATTGCGGTACCGGGGGCTGCGGTCGCCGCACAAGCTCAAGTTCGGTGTGTCCGGCTGTGCCCGCGAATGCGCCGAGGCCCGCGGTAAGGACGTCGGTGTGATCGCCACGGAGAGCGGCTGGAACCTGTACGTGTGCGGCAACGGCGGGCAGTCGCCCAAGCACGCGCAGTTGCTCGCCGGTGGCCTCGACGACGCGACCCTCGTCAAGTACATCGACCGGTTCCTGATGTTCTACATCCGTACCGCCGACCGGTTGCAGCGCACCGCGCCGTGGCTCGATGCCCTCGACGGCGGCCTCGATCACCTCAAGGAGGTCATCTGCGAGGACAGCCTCGGCATCGGCGACGAACTCGAGGCGGCGATGGCCAAGCACGTGGCGGGATACAAGGACGAGTGGGCCGGTGTCCTCGAGGACCCCGAGAAGCTCGCGCGGTTCGTCTCCTTCGTCAACGCGCCCGACGAGGCCGATCCGACCGTGCAGTTCGACGACTCGGGCGCCCGCAAGGTTCCGGTGCTGATGGGGTTGCCGACGGTGCGCACCGACGCGCCGGAGTAATCCACATCACCGGCCGTCGACGACGATTACCCGGCGACAACCGGAGGGTAACGCGGCCGAAACACCGCACCGAGAGAATTTCGGGGAAACCTGCCGAGGGAGGACACATGACCATCACCGATACCCGGACCGCCGAAGTGGCTGCGCGCGCCAGCGTGCTCGACCGGCGGATGGAATGGACGTCGGCGTGCCCGATGAGCCAGCTCATTCCCGGCCGCGGGGTCGCGGTGCTGTTGCGCGGCGGCGAGCAGGTCGCCCTGTTCCTGCTGGACGACGGTACGCTGCGCGCTGTCGGGAACATCGACCCGTTCGGGCGGGCCGCCGTCATGTCCCGCGGGATCGTCGGCGATCGCGCCGGCGAACCCACCGTGGCGTCACCGCTGCTCAAGCAGGTGTTCTCGCTGGACGACGGTCGCTGCCTCGACGATCCCGACACCCACCTGCCCGTCTACGACGTGCGGGTGTGGGCGGGCGTCGTGCAGGTGCACAGCCGGATCCGGTCCCGGAGCGATCTGAACGCCACGGTCGTCGGCGAAGATTCGTGAGCTCGGCGAACACCCCGCTGCACGGATTCACGATCGGCGTGACCGCCGCGCGGCGCGCAGAGGAGTTCGCGACGCTGCTCGAGCGGCGGGGTGCGCAGATCGTCCATGTGCCGGCGATCCGCATCATCCCGCTGTCCGACGACGCCGAACTCGAACGGGTCACCCGCAGCATCGTCGACACACCACCCGACGTGACGATCGCGACCACGGCCATCGGGTTCCGCGGCTGGATGGGGGCGGCGGACGGTTGGGGTCTCGCCGACGAACTCGCCGCAGCACTGTCCACCAGCCGGATCCTCGCCCGCGGCCCCAAGGTCACCGGCGCGATCCGCGCGGCGGAACTGCGGGAGGAATGGTCGCCGGAATCCGAATCGTCCGCGGAACTGCTCGAGCATCTGCTGGCGGAGGGCGTCGAGGGCAAGCGGATCGCCGTGCAGTTGCACGGCGAGCGCACCGAATGGGAACCCGGTACCGACCTGTTCCGGGCGCTGCGGGAGGCCGGCGCCGACGTCGTCGCCGTTCCGGTGTACCGGTGGACACCTCCGGACGACCCGGCGGGGCTGGACCGGCTCATCGACCGGATCGCCGAACAGTCGATCGACGCCGTCACGTTCACCAGCGCGCCGGCCGTCGCGTCGTTGCTCATGCGCGCCAAGGACACCGGAATGCTCGACCCGATGCTCGAGGGGATGCGCACCGGCGTGGTGGCGGTGTGTGTCGGACCGGTGACCGCCGCACCGCTCGTCGAACTGGAAGTGCCCGTGACGATGCCGTCACGGGCGAGGCTCGGATCGCTCGCCCGCCACATCGCGGAGGAACTCCCGCGCCGCGCGGTACGGATCCGGGCCGGGGGACACACCCTCGGTCTGCGCGGCCGGTGCGTCGTCGTGGACGACGAGATGCGGTGTCTCGCACCGGCCGGAATGGCCCTGATCCGCACACTCGCGGCGCGACCGGGCCGTGTGGTCTCCCGTGAGGAGTTGCTCGCCGTCCTCCCCGGCGGCGGGGGCGACACCCACGCCGTCGAAACCGCGGTGGCCCGGTTGCGTTCGGCGCTGGGGGCGCCCGCGATCGTGCAGACCGTCGTCAAGCGCGGATACCGCTTGGCAGTAGACCTGGAGGATTCATGATCACCACCGATCCGGCGTTGCTTCTCGTCGCCCACGGAACCCGTAATCCCCGCGGGGTCGAGATGATCGCCCACCTCGCATCCGAGGTGTCCCGCACCGCGGGGCCGGCACGGGTCGCGTTCGTCGACGTGCTCGGCCCGTCCCCCGCGGAGGTGCTCGGGGACGACTCCCGGCCCACCGTCGTCGTCCCCGCCTTCCTCGCGTCCGGCTATCACGTGCACACCGATGTTCCGCGGGAGATCGCCGAGAGCGGTCACCGCGCGGTCACCGTCACCGATGCGCTCGGACCCGATCCGGTGCTGGCGCGGGTCCTCGCTCGCCGGTTGCGTGAGGTCGGGTGGCGCGATGGCGACGCCGTCGTGCTGGCCGCCGCGGGCTCGTCCGATCCGCGGGCGTTGCGCGACGTGCGGTGCGCGGCGCGGATGTTGTCGAGCCTGATCCGCACCACGGTGCGCGTCGGCTACGTCGCGACCGCCGAGCCGAGGGTGTCCGAGGCGGTGGACGCGTTGCGAGCGCAGGGGGCCCGCAGGGTGTTCATCGCGTCGTATCTGCTCGCGGACGGTCTGTTCCACGCCCGACTCCACGATGCCGGGGCGGACGGAGTCGCAGCACCGCTCGGTGTCGACGCCGACATCGTCGATCTCGTGCTGCGTCGGTACCGTGCGGGTGCCGCCCTGCCGTGGACGGCCGTCCGCTCCTGACGTCGGTCAGCCCGGCAACGGCAGGAACTCGGCGTCGTCACCGTCCACCGCGTGCGGCGGCACCAGTGCAATCGCGTCGCGACCGATCAGTCCGGCCAGATGCGATGTCCGGACAGCGTTGTCGCACAACCAGCGTCCCTCCTCGTCGCGGTATGCGGGAAGAAGGCGGGTGCGATCACCCGCGACATCACCGGCGTTGACGAGCGGCGCGACGAGCGGCGCCGCGGATGCGCGTCCGGTGCGTCCGCACACGACGGCCGGGAGCACGACCATCAGGGTTCCCACCGCGGCGACGGGATTACCGGGCAGTCCCAGAACGGCCCGCCCGTCGGGCAGCACCGCCGACACCTGGGATCCGCCGGGTTTGCACCGGACCCGGTCGACGACGATCTCGGCGCCCGCGCGGTCCAGCGCACCGCGGAGCTGATCGGCGGCGCCGCCACCGGTGGCACCGACGATCACCAGCGCATCGGTGTCGACGGTGTTGCGCAGCAGCACGTCGAAGCCGTCGGCCGTGTCGCGCAGGTGCTGTTCACCGGACACCCGTGCGCCGCACCACTCGACGAATCTCGGGAGGACAGGGCCGAGGGAATCACGGGTCTGACCCTGCTCGAGCGGTCCGGTGCGGCGGATCTCGTCGCCGGTGATCACGAGGTGCACCCGCAGCGGGCCGCGCACGTCCAGCGCGGTGACCTCGCCGCTGAACGCCGCGGACACCACCGCCGGGGTGACGGACACACCCGCATCGGCCAGCAGTGTTCCCGGAAGCCAGTCCTCACCGACCGCACGCGCGTCGTCGCGTCGCGGCGCATCCGGCAGCAGCGTCACGACAGAGCCGGTGACGGAGACGAATTCATCGCGCACGACGGAGGTGGCGCCGGGCGGAAGATGAGCGCCGGTCGCGATCCGCACGGCCTGCCCGTCGTCGAGTACGACCCGACCCGAGGACCCGGCGGTGCGGATCTCCGTGCGCAGCGACCACGGTCCGTCGCCTGCGACGGCGTACCCGTCCATCGCGGAGGTCGCGACGGGTGGCAGCGCCCCCGCGGCGACGAGCGGTGTCGCGAGGGTCGTGCCGAATGCCTCCGCGGGGGGAACGGTGCGGACGGGCAACCGCCGCTGCGCATTCCGCACCAGGGTGCGTGCCCTGGCGGGACCGGGTGCCTCGGTGTGGTCGCGGGCACCGGTGCGGGCACGCGCCAGATCGTCGAGGGTGTCGCAATCGTCGATCCCCGGCGCCGCGACCGTGACGTGGCGGTCGGGCAACAGTGCCCGCACCGGGCGGTCCACGACATCGCCGAGCGCGGCGAGCCGCGACGCCAGCGCGGCACCCCGCCACGCCGCGACGAGGAACTGGACCCGGCCCGTGTCGTCGACGGCGAACGCCGCGTCGGCGTCGGGTGCGGTGCGCAGCGCGTCGAGCAGCGCGGTGACGGTGTCGGTGGTGACGAACGGCAGATCCGACGGCAACGTGACCACGACGTCCGCGGCGGGCCGGGCCGCGGCGAGCGCCGCGACGGGACCGCTGCCGGCGGGTGATTCACGCACCTGCGTCACCGATGCGCCCAGTCCGTCCCGGGGCGGTCCGACCACGGTGACCCGGTCGAGGCCGGCGACGGCGGCGACGGCCGCGTCGAGCATCCGTCTGCCGGCCACGATCTGGGCCGGTTTGTCGAGGCCACCCATCCGTGTGGCGCGGCCTCCCGCGACGATGACGGCTTCGTGGACTGGCGGCGTGGACATACGCTCATGCTGCCCGACCGGGCCTCGTCCGCGCTCGTTCCCCCTGTCAGAAGTGGTGACGAGCACGTTTCACATCGACCCGGTCGCCGGTGATCGGGACACCCTCGAGTGCGAGTCGCGCGAGTTGCCGGGACGACAGGTGGGCGGCAGGACGGCCGGATGCCGGAACCACACGGTGCCACGGTAGATCAGCCGCGTCGGTGCGCATGATCCAGCCGACCGTTCGCGGAGTCGACAACCCGGCCGCGTCGGCGACGTCACCGTAGGTGGCGACGGCACCGGCAGGGATCGACGCGACGAGTGCGCGGACCTTCTCGATCTGTTCGTCGGTGGTGGGCATCTACAGCACCGACCGGATCAACTCGGCGGTGCGCTGCGGCAACTCCTGGTCGATCATGTGATCGCAGGCCAGTTCCAGCATCGTCAGGTTCGGCCCGAGGCGGTCGGTGAGGGCCCTCCGGAACTCGTCGGAGGTGTACGGCGGCTGCACCTTCCCGGCACGCGCGAGGATCGTGCGCACCCCCTGCGGTGGCAGGACGGGTTCACGCGCGAGTTCGCCCCACGACGCGACGAACGCGGGAATGCAGATGCGCCAACCGACCCGGCCGTCGTCGTGTTCGACGAGGTGCTCGGCGATCTCCTCGTCGAGCAGGTCCGAAGCGACCCCGGCCCAGTCACCGTGTGTCTTCTCGGACCGCGCTTCGGCGGCATCGGTGTAGTCGGGATACCGGACCGTGAGGTCCGCGACCTCGAGGAGTCGGTCGCCGGGCAACCCGATCGCGGGGTCGAGCAGAACCAACGAGCGCACCCGCTCGGGCGCGGTGGCGGCCAGGTGCAGCGCAATCGCGCCGCCGAACGAGTGCCCGACGACCGTGACCGGTCCGGTGTCGTGCGTGTCGAGCAGCGTCGACAGATCGGCGACGTGCGACTCGAAGCTCCACGGTGGTGTCCACGGTGACCGACCGTGCCCGCGCAGATCCGGCGCGATCACCCGAAGGTCGGGCAGGTACGTCTCGGCGAGGTTCCGCCAGCGCCGGCCGTGCCCGGTCAGGCCGTGCAGGGCGAGAATCGGCGGGCCGTCCGCGGGGCCGAAGAGGTGGGTGTGGAGGGCATCGGGGGTGCTCACCGGACCACTATCGCACCGCGGCGACGGGCTGCCACCGCGGTGGACGATTCCCGCGGACCGAATGGTGTCCCGCGCCTGCAGTTGCGGCGGAGCGAAGCGAATGGATCCGCGGGAGCCCGGGTGAACCGAGTCGCCCCGTGGCGCGGTGGTGTCGGACCCGTCTGCTGGGATGGACACATGACCGCAGCCGACCGACGCGCCCCCGACCACCCGCGCCGCCCCGCGGCGAGTGGTACGGGCCGCCCCGCGGCGAGGCTCGTCGGCCGCACCGAGCGACCGGCCGCGGACCGCACCTGGCCCGACGACGTACAGCGACTGTTCGCCGATGCGCCGCCCACGCCGCGCTGGCGGCCGTGGCAGGTGCTCGGCGGGCCCGGAACCGGCAAGACCGCGCTGCTCGTCGACCTCGCCGTGCACCGCATCGCATCCGGCGCCCACCCCGAATCCGTACTGGTCCTCACGCATTCGCGGCGCGCGGCGACAGCCGTCAGAGAAGCGATCACCGCGGGCCTGCTGCGTGCGGGTGCCTCCAGCGATCCGCGTGCCACCCGCGAACCGCTGGTGCGCACCGTGCACTCGTACGCGTTCGCGGTCCTGCGTCTGCAGGCGTCCGCGCACGGCAACCCCCCACCGCGGCTGATCACCGGTGCCGAACAGGACGCCGTGATGCGGGAACTGCTGCGCGGCGACATCGACGACGGCGCGGGCATGTGGCCCGAACGACTGCGTCCGGCGCTCGGCATGACGGGATTCGCGGTGGAACTGCGCGATCTGATGCTGCGCGCGAACGAACGCGGGCTCGGCCCGGAGGACCTCATCGAACTCGGCGAACGTCGTGAGCGGCCCGAATGGGTCGCCGCGGGACGCTTCGCGCAGCGGTACGAGCAGGTGATGCTGCTGCGCGGCGCGGTCGGTCTCGAGGCTCCGGAAGCCACCGCGCCGGCGCTCGACGCCGCCGAACTCGTCGGTGCGGCCCTGGCCGCATTCGCGACCGACCCCGACCTGCTCGCCGCCGAACGCACGCGCATCCGGCACCTGCTCGTCGACGACGCCCAACATCTGGACCCGCAGGCCGCGCAGCTCGTGCGGATCATCGGTACCGGCACCCGCACCAGCACCGTCGTGGGCGACCCCGATCAGGCCGTCTACGGTTTCCGCGGGGCCGACACGGCTTTCCTGACCGGTCTCGCCGACGCGGGCACCGACCGGCAGGTGCTGCTGTGCACCGACCACCGCTCCCGTCCCGCGCTCGCGGCGGTCACCGACGGACTCGTCCGGCGGCTACCCGGTTCGTGGCCGCACCGCGGTCTCGCCGTTCCGGAAGCGCCCGACGACGATCCCGGTGACACCGCACCCGGGCGGGTCCGGGTGTCCGTACTGCCGAGCCAGGCGAAGGAGGCCGCGCTCGTCGCCGACACGTTGCGTCGCGCCCATCTCGTCGACGGGGTGCCGTGGTCGCGGATGGCGGTCGTCGTGCGGTCGGTACCGCGGTCCCTGCCGCCGTTGCGTCGTGCATTGCTCGCTGCCGGGGTGCCCATGACCACCGCGGCGACCGAACTGCCGCTCGCCCGCCAGCACAGCGTCGCGGGTCTGCTGCTGGTGCTCAGGGCGGTGTCCGGACGCAACTTCGGGCCGGAGGAGGCACTGGCGTTGATGTCCGGTCCCGTCGGCGGCGCCGAACCGGTCGCGCTGCGGCGGTTGCGTCGCGGGTTGCGTCGTGTCGAACTCGCGGCCGGTGAGGATCGGGACTCCACCGAACTGCTGCGGCTGCTGCTCACCGAAGGCGACACCGAGGTCACCGGGCATCTGCTCCGCGGTCTCACCGACGTCGAGGCGGCGCCGCTGAAGAAGGCCATGGGTGTGCTCGACAAGGCCCGCTCGGCGGCACTGCGCGGTGGCGGCCTCGAGGACGTGCTGTGGGCGGCGTGGCAGGCCACCCGTCTCGAACGTCGTTGGTCGGCGGCGTCCGCCGCGGGCGGTCCGGTGGGTGCACAGGCCGATCGCGACCTCGACGGGGTCGTCGCGCTGTTCGATGCGGCAGCCGACTACGTGGACCGGTTGCCGCGTGCCCAGATCGCCGGGTTCGTCGACTACCTCACCGAGCAGGAGATCCCGGGATCGGTGCGCAGCCGTGTCGGCGCGGAGACCGAAGCGGTGACGGTCGTCAGCGCGCACTCCGCGGCCGGACGCGAATGGGACGTCGTCGCGGTGGCGGGAGTGCAGGAGGGGCTGTGGCCGAGCCTGCGTGCCCGCGGCACGCTCCTCGGCATCGAGGCGTTGATCGACGCGGTCTCCGGTGCCGACGGGGGGGAGTCGGGCGGTGCTCGCCTGTCGCGGACCGCACCGCTGCTCGCCGACGAACGCCGACTGTTTCTCGTCGCGTGCAGCCGCGCCCGCACACAGCTTCTGGTCACGGCCGTCGATTCCGTCTCGGCCGATGCCGAACTCGTGCGGTCCCGGTTCGTCGACGAGTTGCTCGGCACCGATGCCGCGACCGCCACCGACGACCTGCCCGAATCCCCCGACGTCGCCCACACCCGGGTGCTCGCGTTGCCCTCGCTCGTCGCCGAACTCCGCAGTGTCGTGTGCGATCCGGTGCTCACCGAACGTGAACCGGCCCGGGTGCGCCGCGCCGCGCAGCAGTTGGCCCGGCTCGCGCGTGCCGGCGTCAAGGGGGCGCACCCCGACGAGTGGTACGGGACGACCGGACCGAGCACCGCCGCACCCCTGTGGGAGGACGACGAGACGGTACGGCTGTCTCCGTCCACCGTCGAGCAGCTCGTGACGTGCCCGCTGCGCTGGATGTTCGAGCGGCACGGCGGAGACGACGGGGAGAACAGTCATGCCGTGACCGGCACCCTCGTCCACACCCTCGTGCAGGCGCTCGCCGGTCGCATCGCGCCCGACCGCATCGACCGGGCGCTCGAGAAGGCGTGGGAATCGGTGGATCTCGGTTCGGACTGGTACGCGCGCCGCGAACTGGAACGGACCCGCCGGATGCTCGACACGTTCACGACGTGGTTGCACGGCACGCGCGGTGAACTCACCGAGATCGGTGTCGAGGTCGGTGTCGACGGCATCCTCGAACCGCGCACCGACGAGCAGCCGCGGGTGCGGATCCGCGGTCGCATCGACCGGCTCGAACGTGACGCGGACGGCCGGCCCGTCGTCGTCGACGTCAAGACCGCGAAGAATCCCGTGTCCAAGGACGCCGCGCGCGACCACGCCCAGCTCGCCGCCTACCAGGTCGCGGTCGCCGAGGGAGCCGTCGACGGGGTCCCCGCGTCGGAGCCGGGCGGTGCCCGCCTGGTGTTCGTCGCCAAACCCCACAACAAGGACGGCGCGACACAACGCACCCAGCCGGCGCTCGACGACGAGAACCTCGATCACTGGAGGTCGCTGGTGCACGAAGCCGCCGCCGCGACCCGCGGCCCCGGGTTCCTCGCGCGCGTCAACGACGGCTGCCGGCACTGCCCGGTGTTGTCGAGCTGCCCCGCACACGACGAAGGACGGCAGGTGACCGGCGGATGATCACGTCACGGACACCGACACCGCGGGTGAGCGCACGGCAACTCGCGGCGGCGCTCGGTCAGCACCCACCGACCGACGAGCAGGCCGCGGTCATCGAGGCGCCGATGCGTCCGGCGCTCGTCGTGGCCGGCGCCGGCGCCGGAAAGACCGAGACGATGGCCGCGCGGGTGGTGTGGCTCGTCGCGAACGGGCTCGTCGACCCGGAGCAGGTTCTCGGCCTGACGTTCACCCGCAAGGCCGCGCAGGAGCTGACGAAACGTATCCGTCAGCGGCTCGCGACGCTCGCCGGATCGGCGCTGGTCCGCGATCTCGATCCTTCAGGGGAGCTGCGCGCCCGGATCCTCGGCAGTGAACCCGAGGTCGGCACCTACCACGCGTACGCGGGTCGGCTGCTCGGCGAACACGGTCTGCTGCTGCCCATCGAACCGTCCGCGGTGCTCCTGTCGGAGACCGAACTCTGGCAGATCGCGCACCGCGTGGTCAGCACGTGGGACGGCGAACTCGACACCGACAGCAACCCGACGACCGTCACCGAGACGGTGCTCGCCCTCTCCGGGCAGCTCGCCGAGCACCTCGTGGACCCCGACGAGGTGCGGGAGGCACACACCGAGCTCGACAAGCTCGTCCACACCCTGCCGGCCGGTCCGGGACAACGGGGTGGTCCGTCGAAGACGCTCCTCGGTTACCTCGACACCCAGCACGCACGGGTGCAACTCCTGCCGTTGGTACACCGGCTGACGGACACCCTGCGCCGCGAAGGCGCCCTGGACTTCGGCAGCCAGATGTCCCTCGCCGCGCGCGTCGCCCGCGACCACCCCGAGGTCGGCGAGTCCGAGCGCTCCCGGTTCCGCGCGGTGCTGCTCGACGAGTACCAGGACACCGGGCACGCCCAGCGCATCCTGCTCACCGCACTGTTCGGTGCGGGTCAGGACCGCGACCTGGCGGTGACCGCGGTCGGCGACCCGATGCAGGCCATCTACGGCTGGCGCGGAGCGTCGGCGGCGAACCTGCCGCGGTTCGCGACCGACTTCGCACCGCCCGGCGGGCCGCCGGCACCCACCTTGGAGCTCCTGACGAGCTGGCGCAACCCACCGCAGGCGCTCCGGCTCGCCAACGAGATCTCCGAGCCACTCCGCGCGCGCGGAGTGACGGTGAGCCGGCTGCGCTCCCGCCCCGGCGCCGAGGACGGATACGTCGGTGTCGCGTTGTGCCCGGACGTCGACGCCGAACGCGGATGGGTGGCCGATCACATCGCCGCGGAGTACGCGGCGGCACACGAACGCGACGAGGCACCACCGAGCGCGGCGGTGCTGGTGCGCCGCAACGCCGACGCGGCACCGATCGCCGAGGCGTTGCGGGAGCGTGGGCTGACCGTCGAGGTGGTCGGTCTCGGCGGGTTGCTGCACACCCCCGAGGTCGCCGACGTCCTCGCGATGCTGAGGTTGACCGCCGATCCGGGCGCGGGCAGCGCCGCCGTGCGGGTGCTGACCGGTGCGCGCTGGCAGATCGGTGCCGCCGACCTGCGTGCACTGTGGAGGCGCGCACAGGAACTCGCGATCGCCGGTCGGCACGGGGTCGTCGGCGCGGTCACCGACCCGGATGCGCTCGACGACGCACTCGACTCGGCGTTGCCGGGGGAGTACGCCGACGATGCGGGGCTCGCCGACGCGATCTCCGACCCCGGTTCACCGGACCGGTATTCGGCGTTCGGATACGCCCGGATCACGGCGCTCGCGAAGGACCTCGCGGGATTACGCGAACGACTGGGCCAGCCGCTGACCGAACTCGTCGCGGACATCGAGCGGGTGCTGGGCATCGGTATCGAGGCGCAGGCCCGCGTCGACAGTCGCGGCGGCACCGCCGGTCGCGAACACCTCGACGCGTTCGCCGATGTCGTCTCGTCGTATGCGGGCCACGGGCACGCGACGTTGCCGGGACTGCTCGCCTACCTGGAGGCGGCCGCCGACATCGAGCAGGGACTGGCACCCGGGGAGGTGGAGGTCGCACCTGACCGCGTGCAGGTTCTCACCGTCCACTCCGCGAAGGGCCTCGAGTGGGACGTCGTCGCGGTGCCCCACGTGACGGCCGGGGTGTTCCCGTCCACCACGGGCACGTCGACGTGGCTCGGTTCGCTCGCCGAACTGCCACCGCAGCTGCGCGGCGACCGGGTGCGGCCCGGCGACGAGGACGTCGACGGGGTGCCCGTCCTGGAGCTCGAGGACATCTGCGATCGCAAGATGCTCGAGACCGAGATCGGTCGGCATCGCGACGCGTTCAAACGCCGCAAACTCGACGAGGACCGTCGCCTGTTCTACGTCGCGGTCACCCGCACCCAACGGACCCTGTACGTGTCGGGGCACCACTGGGCCGACACCGGGTCGGCGCCGAAGGGGCCGTCGGAGTTCCTCGTCGAACTCCACGCGCTGCTCACCGCGCAGCCCGACCTCGGCGTCGTCGAGATCTGGGCTCCCGCACCGGAGGAAGGTGAGCAGAACCCGATGACGATCACCCCGCACAGCGCCGTGTGGCCGCGGGATCCGCTCGGTGTGCGCAGGCCCGACGTCGAGCGGGGCGCGGCCCTGGTGCTCGAGGCGATCGCCGCCGGTGACCCGCCACCCGACGACGCCGCACCCGACGAACCGGACGACCGACCGGACGACGATCCCGACGGCTGGGCGGCCGACGTCGATGCGTTGCTTGCCGAACGACGGCACCGCGCCGAACGCGGTGCCGAGGTGACCTTGCCGGCGCAGCTGTCCGTCAGCCAGCTCGTCGATCTCGCCGACGATCCCGACGCCCTGGCGGCGCGACTGCGGCGTCCGCTGCCGTTCCAACCGAACCCCCTCGCACGTCGCGGCACCGCGTTCCACGCGTGGCTCGAACGCAGGTTCGGCGCGACCCGACTGCTGGACCTCGACGAACTGCCCGGCGCCGACGACGAAGGCGGCGACGAAACCGACTTCGATCGTCTGCAGGAGATGTTCCTGAGGTCGCCGTGGGCGACCCGCAATCCCGTCGAGGTGGAGGTTCCGTTCGAGACGTCGTTGGCGGGCACCGTGATCCGCGGACGCATCGACGCCGTGTTCGAGGAGCCCGACGGCGGTTGGACGGTGATCGACTGGAAGACCGGCGCCGAACCCGACGACGAGAAACTCGCGTCGGTGGGTCTGCAGCTCGCCGCGTACCGGCTGGCGTGGGCGCAGTTGATGGCGGCACGGTCCGCCCGCATCACCGGTCGCCCGCAGGAACTGCCGCTGGACAAGGTGCGGGCCGCGTTCCACTACGTCCGTACCGGGCGCACCGTCGCACCGGAGAACCTCCCCGGTGCCGACGATCTCGAGCGGCTCGTGCGCAGTGCCGGCGCAGCATCCGTCGAGCGTCCCACGGCGCCGCGCTGACGGAAGACCCCACCCGTCACGGGTGGGTCAGCGCGAGACCGGCCGCCACGGCCACGATCGTCGTGATCAGCGTGCCGACGGTGTTGCCGAGCGCGGGCAGGTACCGCCGTTGCTGCAGCAGACGGACCGTGTCGACGCCGGCGGTGCCGAACGTCGTGTAGCCACCGCAGAATCCGATACCCGCGATCGTGGTGAGCGACGCGGGTGCACCGCGGAACAGGACGAGTCCGGTGAGTACCCCGAGCAGCAGGGACCCGGTCACGTTGATCACGACCGTCGCCCACGGGAAGGTCGACGGTGTGCGGGCCCGAAGGTAGCCGTCGACGACGAATCGGGTGACCGCTCCGGCGCTTCCGGCCAGGCCCACCCACACCGTGAGGATCATCGTGCCGTGCCCCCGTCTGTCGTGCCCCCGTCTGTCGTGTCCCCGTCTGTCATGCGCCCGCCCGCGGAGTCCCCGCCCGTGGTGCGCGCGCCCGGGAACCGGGCCCCGAGTGCGATACCGAGCGCCGCGGCGAACACCCCGGCGACGACGGTGCCGACCGCGTAGGTCGCGGCAGCGACGGAAGCGCCGGTGCGGACGAGCAGGTCGACGTCGAGCGCGAGTGTGCTGTACGTGGTGAACGCACCGAGTGCTCCGGTGCCGACGCCGAGCCGGGTGAGTTGCCGGATCCCGGTGTCGGCGCCGGAGCGGATCAGGGACTCGAGGAAGACACCGAGCAACAGTGCACCGGCGACGTTGATTCCGAACGTGGCCACCGGCCACGCACCCTCCCCGCCGGGAGATGCGAGGGTGAGCAGATACCGGGCGGTGGTGCCGACGAATCCGCCGACGGCGACGGCGGCGATCGCCGCGGGGCGCAGATACACCGGAACGGGGTGGTCGGACACTCGGCGGACTCCTTCCTCGAGTGGGCAGGAACCCTCAGCCCGTGCGCCGCACCTTCCACGCCTCGGTGATCAGCGGGATCTGCAACGGCAGCCGCACGAGGGCACCGGCCTTCGCGGCGGGGGAGATCCGATCACTGCGCAGCCACGACACCGCCATCTGCACGTTCGCGGGAAACACCGCGACGAACAGCGCCGCGGCGAGGGTACCGCCGAGTCGGCGTGTGCGTGGAACGGTGAGGGCAGCGGCGACCGCGAGTTCCGCCGCGCCCGACACGTACGTGTAGGTGCGGGCGTCACCGGGCAGCGCGCGCGGCACGATGCCGTCGAACGGAGCGGGCCGCACGAAGTGCAGCACACCGGCCCCGGCCAGCACCGCGGCGAGGCGCAGGGCGGGACGACGAGAAGGATGCGTGGACATGTGCGCCACACTAGCGGCCGCGCGTAGGCTCCCAGTGCTGCAGACGGACAGACGCCGCCCGGTCCCGGGCGACGTCGAGAGCGCGGAACGAGGTGGGACGTACGATGCCGCGGAGGTCGCGTCCGGCCGGACGGTTCCGGATGGAGGCGCCGCGTGCGTAATCACACCGTCGTCATCGGGTACGGCACCAAGGGGCGGACCGCCGTCGATGCGATGCTCGGGGACGGGATCCCCCCGTCGGAGATCGTGGTGGTCGACACCGATCCGGCGATCCTCGAATCCGCGGCGGGGCAGGGACTCGTCACGGTGCAGGGTTCGGCGACGAAGTCCGATGTGTTGCGGCTGGCGGGTGTGCAGCACGCCGCATCGGTGATCGTCGCGGCGAACCGCGACGACACGGCGGTGCTCGTGACGCTCAGCGCCCGTGAGATCGCTCCGAAGGCGAAGATCGTCGCGGCGATCCGCGAATCGGAGAACACGCACTTGCTGCGCCAATCCGGGGCGGATTCGGTGGTGATCTCGTCCGAGACGGCCGGCCGTCTCCTGGGTATCGCCACCACGACACCGAACGTCGTCGAGATGATCGAAGACCTGCTCACCCCCGAAGCGGGATTCGCGATCTCCGAACGGGAGGTCGACGACAGCGAGGTGGGGGGGTCGCCGCGGCACCTGAAGGACATCGTGCTTGCGGTCGTGCGGGACGAGCGCATGTGGCGGATCGGGTCGCCGGAGGTGGACGCCGTCGAGGCGGGAGACAAGCTTCTCTACATTCGCCTGGTGTCGGGCTCCGCTCCGGGGCCGATGCGGGATTAGGGTGCAGGCGTGACCAGTTTCGCATTGTCGGACACCCCGTTGTTGTCGCGCACCGTCGTGGATCGAGCCGAGGAGCTGCGTGCCGACGTCGGGGCGCTGCGCGCGGGATGGGCGACCGCGCAGCTCCTGCGGGTCGACCGGCGCGGTCAGGTCCGCGTGGACGGCACGGATCCGGTGTTCGCGGATGCCGTGGAGCTCGGCGCCGAACCGGTACCCGGCGCGGTGTTCCTCGGGGTCCGCGACGGCCGCCACGTGTGGGCCGTGCGAGTGTCGGTCCAGACCGGCACGGTCGCGGACCTGCGCCGGATCGGTGACGGTCTCGGTGCGGCCGACGCGGGTCTGATGGTGGCGGCGGTCGCCTTGCTCAACTGGCACGACCACGCCGGATACAGCGCCGTCGACGGTTCGCCGACCGAGCCGGTGATGTCGGGGTGGTCGCGGATCAGCACCGCGACGGGCCACGAGGAGTTCCCGCGAACCGACCCGGCGATCATCTGCCTGGTCCACGACGGCGCCGACCGGGTGCTGCTCGCCCGCCAGGGGGCGTGGCCGGAACGCCGTTACTCGGTGCTCGCCGGATTCGTGGAGGCCGGTGAATCCCTCGAGTCGTGCGTCGCGCGGGAGATCCGCGAGGAGGTCGGCGTCGACGTACGCGACGTGCGTTACCTGGGCAGCCAGCCGTGGCCGTTCCCGCGGTCGCTGATGCTCGGTTTCGCGGCGCTCGCCGACCCGGATCAGCCGTTGTGCTTCCTCGACGGGGAGATCGCGGAGGCACACTGGTTCACCCGCGACGAGGTGTGCGCCGCGCTCGGCGCCGGTGACTGGAGTTCACCGGAGGACGCACCCCTGTTGCTCCCCGGATCGATCTCGATCGCGCGCGGCATGATCGAGAGCTGGGCGAAGAGCTGAGTGTGCAGCCTGCGTATCCGGCGCTCCGGCTGATCCGCAGGTCGGTGTCGGCAACTGCACACCCGGCGCAGCCTAGAGACCCAGGGCGCGTTTGACGGCCGACAGCGGCGGGTTGGTGGCGGTGGTGCCGTCGGCGTACTTCACGGTCGGCACCACGTGGTTGCCGTCGTTGACGCTGCCCACGAACTCGGCGGCTGCGGGATCGGCCTCGATGTCGATCTCGGTGTACGCGATGCCGTTCTCGTCGAGCTGCTTCTTCAGGCGCTTGCAGTATCCGCACCACACCGTGGAGTAGACGGTCAGGGCGGCGTTCTCGGTGGTCGTCATGATCGCGACAACACCACATCCCTCGCCGTCTGTTCCTGCCGGGGCCCGAATGTGCCCTGCGACACAGCCGGGACGTGCGCGACGACTCCGGTCCGACGGACTGTCGGCGCCCACTGCCATGATGGAGGCCATGCGTGCGGATGCGGCGGTGGAAGGTCTGGACCCTGAACAGGCAGCGGCGGTACTCGCGCCCCGCGGTCCCGTGTGTGTGCTCGCCGGTGCCGGCACCGGCAAGACGCGCACCATCACGCGGCGCATCGCCCACCTCGTCGCCGGCGGACACGTCGCGGCCGGTCAGGTGCTCGCCGTCACGTTCACCGCGCGCGCGGCGGGGGAGATGCGTTCGCGGCTAAGGGAACTCGGTGTCGGTGGGTCGGGCCCGCAGGTACAGGCCCGCACCTTCCACGCCGCGGCGATGCGCCAGTTGCGCTACTTCTGGCCGCAGGTGGTCGGCGACATCCCGTGGCATCTGTTGGACCGGAAGTTCGCGGCCGTCTCCCAGGCCGCGCACCGTGCCGGGATGCGCGCCGACACCGACACGGTGCGCGACCTGCTCTCGGAGATCGAATGGGCGAAGGGCTCGTTGATCGCGCCCGAGGACTATCCGGCGGCCGTGGCCCGCGCGCATCGTGAGCCGCCCGCCGACGCCGAACGCGTCGTCGCGGTCTACACCGGATACGAGGCGCTCAAGAACCGCGGCGAGGACGGCATCTACCTCGACTTCGACGATCTGCTGATGCACACGGCGGCGGCGCTCGAGGAGAACTCGGCGGTCGCGGAGGAGTTCCGCGACCGCTACCGCTGCTTCGTCGTCGACGAATACCAGGACGTCACGCCCCTGCAGCAGCGGGTGCTGGACGCGTGGCTCGGCGACCGCGACGACCTCACCGTGGTCGGGGATGCCAATCAGACCATCTACTCGTTCACGGGAGCCACCCCCGGCTACCTGCTGGACTTCTCACGGCGGTTCCCCGACGCGACCGTCGTGCGGCTCGAACGCGACTACCGATCCACACCGCAGGTCGTCGACCTCGCGAACCGCGTGATCGGGCAGGCGCGGGGCAGGATCGCCGGTACCCGTCTGAAGCTGATCGGCCAGCGACCGGCCGGTCCGGAACCGGCCTTCGCGGAGTTCGACGACGAACCCGCCGAGGCGACGGCCGTTGCGAAGGCCATCGCGAAACTCCTCCGCGACGGCGTCGAGGCGTCGGAGATCGCGGTGCTGTACCGGATCAACGCGCAGTCCGAGGCCTACGAGCAGGCGTTCACCGAAGCGGGCATCCCGTATCAGGTGCGGGGAGGCGAGGGCTTCTTCCAGCGGGCGGATGTGCGGCAGGCTGTCAGTGCCCTGCGGCAGACCGCGTCCCGCGACGATCTGCCCGACGACGCGGTACGCGGACCGGGTCTCGTCGCACTGGTGCGCGCCACACTCGTGCCACTCGGCCTGACCGAGACCGAACCTGTGGGCACTCAGGCCCGTGAGCGATGGGCGTCGTTGACCGCCCTCGTGCAACTCACCGAGGAACTGCTCGAGCACGAACCGGACCTGGGCCTGGACGGGCTGCTCCGCGACCTCGCGGCGCGGGCGGAGGCCCGCCGACCACCGACCGTCCAGGGCGTGACCCTCGCGTCGTTGCATGCCGCGAAGGGCCTCGAATGGGATGCGGTGTTCCTCGTCGGTCTCACCGACGGTGCGTTGCCCATCAGCCATGTGACCGGCGACAAGGACACTCCGCCGGACGAGGCGGGCATCGAGGAGGAGCGGCGTCTGCTGTACGTCGGTGTCACCCGTGCCCGCGTCCACCTGCAGCTGTCGTGGGCGTTGGCGCGCACGGAGGGGGGTCGACGCAGCCGACGCCGCTCGCGGTTCCTGCACGGGCTCATCCCGGACAGCTCACCCGCCTCGCGGATCGTGGAGCCGGCGCCGTCGAAGAAGCGGCGGCCGCAGTGCCGCGTGTGCGGCAAGCCGCTGATGGGGTCGACCGCCACGATGCTCGGCCGCTGCGAAGGGTGCCCGTCGAACCTCGACGAGGATCTGCTCGTCGCTCTCAAACACTGGCGACGCGACCGCTCGAAGGAGCTGAAGGTGCCGGCGTACGTGGTGTTCAGCGACAACACACTCGTCGCGATCGCCGAACAGCAACCGTCCGACGACCGGGAACTCGTCGCCATCCCCGGGATCGGAGCCAAGAAGCTCGAGCAGTACGGTGCGGAAGTCCTGGCGCTGGTCCGCGGGGATCGGACCGCCGACACCCTCGACATCTAGGTCCGGCGGCGTCTCACCGCCACCGGCCGGGCTCGGCCGTCAGCGGGTCGCCAGGGCCGGCGCAATGGTGGTGCGCCAGGCTTCCCGCAGCTGATCCTCGAACAGTGCCCACGTGTGGGCGCCGGTGTCGCGCATCGACACGGTGGCCGGGACGTTCGCCGCGTTCAGCGCGTCGACGAACATCTCGGTGCAGCGGTGGACGAGTCCTTCGACGACCATTCCCCCGATCGGGGGAATCGCACCGGCGGGGATCCGGTCGACGGCACCCGTCGCACCCCGCGAGGCGCTCACGTACACCGCGGTGCCACGCAACTTCTCGACGTTGAGAGCGGGATCGTGCGCGCGCCATGCGGCGCTGCCAGGAAGCCCCCACATGTTGAAGGGGTTGTTCAGGCCGCTGGCGATCATGGTCGAGATTCCGAACGACGCGAGGAAACTGCTCGGCGCGGGGCAGCCGCTGAAGGAGGCCGCGGCCCGGTACCGGCCCGGCGCCTGGATCGCGAGGTCCAGGGCGGGTCCACCGCTCATGGACAGGCCCGCGACCGCGTCGAGGCCGGTGCCCGAGAAGTGCGCGTCCATCACCGGCGGCAACTCCTGCGTCAGGTACGTCTGCCACATGTTGACGCCCAGCACGGGATCGGCCCGGTCCCAGTCGGTGTAGAAGCTGAACCTCCCGCCGATCGGCAGGACCACCGTGACGTTCTTGTCGGCGAAGAACGCCGGCGCACCGGAATTGTTGATCCAGCCGACGCCGTCCTCGTTGCCGAGTGCCCCGTTGAGCAGATACAGGGTGGGAAGCGACCCGCCGGTCGCGGGGCGCAGCACGTCGTTGGAGATGACGCGTCCCATCGACGGTGAATAGACGTCGACGACGCTGTGCGTCGGTGAGATCTCCCGGATCTCGACGATGCGCGCGGAATCCGCTGCGGCGTCGACCGCGGCGGTGGGCTCGCTGCCCGGTGCGGTCGCACCGTCCGGGGCCGGCTCGGCACCCGCCGGGACGGCGAACCCGAACGACAACGTCGCAGCCACGGCCGCAGCGGACATCACACGCAACATGAAGCACACAGGTCTCTTCTGCACCACGTTAGCGTTGCATACGAATCGCTCGTCGAGGTTGCGTGACGGTCTGCGGTGCGTTGCAGATCGGTCTCGACGTGCGCCCGTGCGGATCCGTCGGCAGGATCGTCGGGCGGTCGGGGTCGTCGTGTTCGACGGCGACGGAGCGGGTGCGTCCGCCGGGGCGGCACGCCCCGCGACCGACGAAACCGCAGGTAGAAAATAACTTGTGCGCCTCACCGCGATGTCGTTACCCTGGATTCCGATGTCACGGGAGACGCCCGTGCGCGCACCGAAGAGGAGGTGGCCCCCGATGCTCGCCATGGATTTCTACGCATCCGCGGCCGCCGTCGCAGCCGGGGCACCCGCTGCCCCGCGCGTGCGCGCCGCCGTATCGTCCGTGGCCGACCGGCTCCGTCGGGAGCGATCCCGCTAGACATCGCGAGTCATTCCAGGCCACGGACACCGCCCAGCGGACCGTGGCCTTCTTCGTTCTTCGGCCCGGTTCGCACCTTCACCATCCGAACCATCGCAGAGGAGCCCTCGTGCCGAGCGACATGATGTCGACCGTCCCGCGCGATCCCGACGCCCGGCAGCAGGACCGTCGCACCCTGCTGCCGTGCCACGACAACGATCCCGACCTGTGGTTTGCCGAAGCACCGGCGGACCTCGAACACGCCAAGACGCTCTGCGCGTCGTGTCCCGTTCGCGCGCAGTGCCTCGCGGCGGCACTCGACCGGGAAGAGCCGTGGGGTGTGTGGGGCGGCGAGATACTCGATCGCGGAGTCGTGGTCGCGCGTAAGCGGCCTCGGGGTCGTCCGCGCAAGCACCCCGTCGTCGACCCGGTCACCGGTGCCGGGACGGACGCCCCCCGGGAAAAGGAGCTCGTCTGCGTGTGACCAGGTGTCGCGCGCGGACGGGTTCCGGCCCGGGGCCGGCCGTCACTCGTCGGCGAACCCGGGCAGCCACTTTGTGAGGATGCGCATGTACGGTGCGTACGCGTCGAGCTGGGCGCAGATCCCCACCGAGCCCAGCAGCACCCGGAACACACTCAGGTACTGGGGCGGCAGGTTCAGGGTCCGCGCCGTCTTGAACTGGGGTCCCGTCAGATCCGTGGCGGCGCCGGCTGCCTTCTGCAGCCACGCGCGGGTGAAATGGAACGACTCGGTGTGGATCGGGTCCGTGAACGGCCGCAGGTAGTCGGCGATCTCCCGATCCGTGACGGTTCGTCCCGGAAGCACGAAATCGTTGTCGTACAACAGCCGAGTCAGTTCGTCGAAGCGCTCGTCGAGCGCGAGCCGTACCATCCGACCCAGCACGGGTGGGAACCCGTCGGGCATCGGTGCGGTCGCGCCGAAGTCGAGCACACCGAGTCGGCCGTCGTCGAGCAGCATGAAGTTGCCCGGGTGCGGGTCGCTGTGCAGCATTCCGACGCGGGCGGGGGAAGCGAAATGGAACTCGGCCAGTAGTTCCCCGGCGCGGTTGCGCTGCTCCCGGGTTCCGTCGTGGATGATCGCCGACAGGGGAGTTGCCGAAAGCCATTCGGTCACGGTGACTTTCGGGGAGCTCGCGACCACCCGGGGGACGAGGACATCCGGATCGCCGTCGAACGCCGCGGCGAAGGCCCGCTGATTGTCCGCCTCGGTGCGGTAGTCCAGTTCCTCCTCGGTTCGGGCCGTCAGTTCGTCGAGTATCGCGCGGACGTCGGTTCCCGGCATCACGGTGGCGAACAGCGACGCGAACCGCGACAGGGTGCGCAGATCTGCGCGCAGCGCCTCGTCGGCCCCGGGATACTGCACCTTCACGGCCACATCCCTGCCGTCCGACCACACGGCACGGTGGACCTGGCCGATACTGGCCGACGCCGTCGGAACATCGTCGAACGAGGTGAACCGCTCACGCCAGCGGGTGCCCAGTTGCTGGTCGAGCACGCGATGGACGGATTTCGCCGGCAGGGGAGGTGCCTCGGCCTGCAGCTTGGTGAGTGCTTCACGGTACGGCTCGGCGAACTCTTCGGGGACCGCCGCCTCCATGACGCTCAGAGCCTGCCCGAACTTCATGGCACCGCCCTTGAGCTCACCCAGCACACTGAACAATTGCTCGGCGGCCTTCGCGGTCATCTCGGCGTCGATCTCCTCCCGGTCGCCGCCGGCGAGACGCCTGCCGAAACCCACCGCGGCGCGCCCGGCGATCCCCAACGGGATGCTCGCGAGTCTGGCGGTGCGGGAAGAGCTTCTGCGAGGGATGTCGGTCACGATGACCATCATGCCTGAACGCCCGACCGCGACGTTCGGCACGAGCAGTCGGGGTGCGGTCGCCACCTGCGGGTTTCGAAACGGTACGTCCGCAGATCCACCTCGACGGTCCCGTCGACCGCCGTCGGTGTCGACGTGCGCCCACCGCCGAGGATCGGATCGAGTTGGCGAAGCGCCAGTGCCGCCGTGACCTGTGTGGTGGCCCGGTCCGCGTGCCCGATCCGACGCCACAGCTGCGCGGCCAATCGGGGCCACGCAGGATCGGCATCGGTGCGGGCGAGGTCGGCGCAGCGCAGACAACTCGTGCGGCCCGGTGCGACGAGCGGTCCGACCAGCCCGCGGCCGTCCCGGACCCGCACCGTCAAATGCGTGATGTCGTGGGCCATCAGATCCCGGACCAACCGGGGATCGGGTACCTGATGGTCGGCGAGGATCACACACCCGAGACCGCCCCGCAGCTCCGCGTCGTCCGTGTAGCGCGCGGCCCGCGACCAGTCGGCATGTGTCCGGGACAACTGGTCGCACAGCGCTTCGGTGAGTGGACCGAGCCCGTACACCCGGAGCCTGGGTGCGGTGACCGGTTCGAGTGGATCTCCGCCCGTGAGGTCGGAGGTGCGCACCATGCCGGCGTCGACGAGCCCGTCGACCACCGTCGCGACGGCGGTCGGGTCGAGGCCGCGCCGACCTGCCTCGTCGAGGATCCGGTCGCGGTCCATACGGCCGTCGAGCATCCGGAGCAGTGCGCACACGTCGAAGGCATCGAGTCCCGCCGGCGGGACGAGGACGGCGCCGGTGTCCGGCCCCCACCCGAGTTGCACGGTGTCGTCGGGGCGGCGCAGTACGAGCAGTGCGGGGTCGAGGAGCAGTCCGGTCGGCGGCGGAGGCGTCATGCACGGCAGCCTCGCACGTGTGGCGGTCGCCGCCGATCGTCGAACACCGGTTGTCCACAGGTCGGCAGCCCGGTGACCTGGTGGAACGTCGGGTCAGACGGATTTGCCCGGATCGTCACCGGTGCCGTCGGAACCGTCCTCGCGGCCTTCCGTCTCCTCCCGCTCCGCGCGTTCCCGCTCCATCATGGCCTCGAGCTGTGCGATCGGATCGTCGAACGCACCCGTGTCGGTGCCGAGCACCCGCGCGACGAATCCGTCGGGGTTGTCCAGATCGGAGGAATCGGGCATCAGATCGGGATGCGCCCAGACGTGGTCGCGGGCATCGGTGCCGGCATCGGTGGTCAGGGTGCGCCACAACGCGGCGGCCTCCCGCAGTTTCCGGGGACGGAGCTCGAGACCGACCAGGGACGCGAAGGTCTGTTCGGCGGGCCCACCGGTGGCCCGGCGGCGCCGCAGCGTCTCGCTCAGGGCCGATGCGCCCGGGAGCCGGTCGCCGAGTGCGTCGAGCACCACGGTCTCGACCCAGCCCTCGATCAGGGCGAAGAGCGTTTCGAGCCGTTCGAGGGCCTGCTTCTGTTCCGGAGTGGTCTGCGGTTCGAACGCGCCCTGGCCGAGCAGTTCCTGGAGCTTCTCCGGATCGGCGAGGGCGTTCGGGTCGAAGCCCTGCGCGAGATCCTCGATCGCCGAGAAATCCATCTTGATGCCGCGCGCGTACTCCTCGACGGTGCCGAGCAGACGCTGCCGGAGCCAGGGGACGTGGCTGAACAGGCGTTGGTGTGCGGCCTCGCGGGCCGCCAGGAAGACCATGACCTCCTGGGCGGGCTGTTCGAGCCCGTCACCGAACGCCTCGATGGCGGTGGGCATGAGCGCCGCGGTGCCCTCGGGGCCGAGGGGAAGACCGATGTCGGTGGAGGTCAGCACCTCCTTGGACAGCTGGCCGAGTGCCTGACCGAGCTGCGATCCGAACGCCACCCCACCCATCTGCGCGAACATCCCCATCATCGGGCCGACCATCGCCCGGGCCTCCTCGGGCAGGCCCTGCACCATCATGCCGTTGACCTGCTCGGCGATCGGATTGCACAGACGCTTCCAGGTGTCGAGCGTGTTGTCGAGCCAGTCGACCGGGGTCCACACGACCGTGCGCGAGGCACCGGCAGGCAGTGTCGTCGCCGCGTCGAGCCACAGTTCGGCGAGGCGGGTCGCGTCGCGGACGGCATCGGCGGTCGTCGACGAGACCGGGGTGACGGATCCGATCTGCTGGCGGGCGAGTTTGACGGCGATGTCGTAGTTCACCGGTCCGGTGTCGCCGGACCCCATCGCCGACCCCATCCCGCTGAGCATCTGCCCGAACTGGCTGAGCATCTGCCCGAGCTGGGACGGGTCGAAGCCCTGCGCGCCGAACGGGTTCTGCCCACCCCCGAACGGGTTCTCTCCGCCGGGTGCTCCGAACCCGAACGGGAATCCGCCGGCGCCGCCACTGCCGGAGTCGCCACTGCCGGATCCCCCGTCCTTCTTGCGGTCGGGATCGTCGTCGGGATTCGAGAATCCGAAGGGCACGTCGCTCATACCGTCAACGGTACAAGGCCGGGCGCACCGAAACGCCGCACGCAGTCACGCTGACGGCGAACAGAGAGGTCCCGATACCCTGTCCGGGTGAATCGACGCCTCGTGACACCTGTCGCTGTGCTGCTCCCGGTCGTGGTTCTCGTGATCATCGCCTTCAACGTGCGGGTTCCGTATGTCGCGCTCGGACCGGGGCCGACCTTCGACACCCTCGGTGATGTCGACGGCACCCCGGTGGTGCAGGTCGACGGTGTCGAGCCGGACCCGACGACCGGGCAGTTGGTCATGACCACCGTCGGTGTCACGGACAGTCTCAACTTCGCGCAGACACTGACGGCGTGGGTCAGCGGACGGTACTCGCTCGCCCCGCGCGAACAGGTCTATCCACCGAACCGCAGCAAGGACGAGGTCCGGGCGGCCGATCACGCGCAGTTCACGCAGTCCGAGCGCAGCGCCGAACTCGCCGCGCTGCACCACCTGGACATGCCGGTCGTGCTGAGGGTCGCGCAGGTGGGGGAGGACGTCCCCGCATCGGGCCTGCTCAGCGAGGGCGATCGCATCCTGCGGGTCGGTGGGGAGGACATGGCCACGGCGGGTGACGTGCAGCGGGCGGTGGGAGCCGTCGCACCCGGCGGCACCGTCGACATCGTCGTCGACCGCGACGGTGCCGAGCAGACCGTGACGGTCACTGTCGGGGCTCGACCGGGGGCCCCCGACAAGGGCTTCCTCGGCATCGGTACGGAGGAGGTCCCGGACGTGCCGTTCACGGTCACGTTCAACCTCGCCGACATCGGTGGTCCGTCGGCCGGGCTGATGTTCAGCCTGGCGGTGGTCGACAAGTTGAGTCCCGGCGAGCTCAACGGCGGGATGGACGTGGCCGGGACCGGCACGATCGACTCGGACGGCGTGGTGGGGCCGATCGGCGGGATCACCCACAAGCTCACCGCCGCCGCCGAACAGGGTGCATCGGTGTTCCTGGTGCCGGCCGACAACTGCGCGGAGGCGCTGACCGGTGCCCCCGACGGTGTCCGGCTCGTGGAGGTGGAGACCCTCGACGGCGCGATCGACGCGCTCGCGACCGTCGCGGCAGGCGGTGACGCACCCACCTGCCGGTGACGTCGGCCGGGCCGGGTGTCAGTCGGGTCGGTTGTCGAGTGTCGCGTACAGGGCGGCCACGACACCCGGTGCGAGCTCGTCGTAGGTGCGCAGTTCGGCGCCGGCGAACGGGTCGTCGTCCGTGGGGCGCAACTCGAGCAGGCTCAGCGACGGACCGTCGCGCAGTACGCCCGTGATCAGGCGGGCCTCCCGGCCGTCGGGGCGGCGCAACGCCGCCTCCCGGGCGGTGGTGCGATGACGGTCGGTCAGTTGCGGCGCGGACGCCTCGTCGAGGTCGGACTCGGCGCCCGGTGGCAGCACCACGATCTCCTGCACCAGGGCGCATCCGGCGACCTGGTCGGGCCAGCTCGTGGTCGAGAGGAACTCTTCGAGCGCGGGACTGCCCCCCTCGACGTCGTCGGGCAGGAGTTCCTGCACGACCGGGGTGTATTCGTGCCCGTCGTCGAGTTGGTCGCTCAGCGTCGGTTCGGCCGCGGCGAGCAGCGCGGTGGGGACCAGCGCGAACAGCGTGGGCGGCCGGTCCCAACCCTCGGCGTCGACGAAGTCGACGATCTCGTGGACGGCGCGCGCGAGGGCGCTCTCGGACGGGACTGGCAGGTGATCGGTCACCGGTCCATCCTGACATTCGCCTGCATGCGAGCCGTGGCGTCCCTGGTTCCGTAGAGTGGGGCGAAACGGTCAGTCGAGGTGACGGACGTGGCGCCCCCGTGCGCCGACGGAAGAGTTGGGAGCGTGGCACGTGGGCATGAGGCCCCCGACCGGAATACCGAGTTTGTCGAAACGAACCAAGATCCTGCTGGTTCTGGCTGCGGTGGTCGCTGTGCTGCTGCTGCTCGGGCCGCGGCTCGTGGACACGTACACCAACTGGCTGTGGTTCGGTTCCGTCGATTTCCGCAGTGTGTACGTCAAGGTGCTGATGACGAGGATCGTGTTGTTCCTCGTGGTCGGCGTGTTCGTGGGTGTCGTGGTGTGGCTGGCGCTGCTCCTCGCGTACCGGTCCAGACCGGTGTTCGTCCCCACGGCCGGTCCCAACGATCCCGTCGCGCGGTACCGCACCGCGGTGATGACGCGGATGCGCACCTTCGGGCTCGGCATCCCGATCGTGCTGGGTGTGCTGTCGGGGCTGATCGCCCAGTCGAGCTGGGTGACGGTGCAGATGTTCTTCAACGGAGGTTCGTTCGGCACCACCGATCCGCAGTTCGGCTTGGATGTCGGGTTCTATGCGTTCGACCTGCCGTTCTACCGGTTCGTCCTGAACTGGATGTTCGTGGCCGTGATCTTCGCGTTCCTCGCGAGTCTGGTCACCCACTACGTGTTCGGTGGGATCCGCCTGGCGGGGCGCGGTGGCAGTGTGTCCACCGCCGCTCGTGTGCAATTGGCGATCATGGCCGGGCTCTTCGTGGCGTTCAAGGCGGTCGCGTACTGGTTGGATCGCTACGAGCTGTTGTGGAGCGGGCGCAAGGAACCGATGTTCACCGGCGCCGGTTTCACCGACACCAATGCGGTGTTGCCCGCGAAGATGATCCTGATGGCGATCGCCGTCATCTGTGCGCTGGCGTTCTTCGCAGCGATCGTGCTGCGTGATCTGCGTATCCCGGCGCTCGCGACAGCGTTGCTGGTCCTGTCGTCCATCCTCGTGGGCGCCGTCTATCCGCTGATGGTCGAGCAGTTCTCGGTCCGGCCGAACGCCGCCGACAAGGAGCGCGAGTACATCGAGCGGAACATCGCGGCGACCCGGGAGGCGTACGGGATCACCGACGACGTCGTCACGTACGAGGCGTATTCGGGTGAGGGCACGGTGCCGCCGGAGGAGGTTCCGGCCGACATCACCACCATCGCGAACACGCGTCTGCTCGACCCGAACGTGCTGCCGCGCACCTTCACGCAGCAGACGCAGCTGAAGAACTTCTACGGCTACCCCGAATCGCTGGACATCGACCGGTACGAGGTCGACGGGCGTGTCGAGGACTACATCGTCGCGGCGCGTGAGCTGTCTCCGTCGAGTCTCACCGGCAACCAGACCGACTGGATCAACCGGCACACCGTGTACACGCACGGCAACGGTCTGGTGGCGGCACCGGCGAACCGCGTGAACGCCGCGGTGAGTGCGTCGGCGGAGGAGGCCGCGAACAGCAACAGCGGCTACCCCGTGTACATGATCAGTGACCTCGCGTCGCTCGCTGCGGACAACCAGGTCATTCCCGTCGAGCAGCCCCGCGTCTACTACGGCGAGGTGATCGCGCAGGCCGACCCGGACTACGCGATCGTCGGCGGCCCCGAGGGATCCGCGCCCCGCGAGTACGACACCGACACCGAGAAGTACACGTACACCGGTGAGGGTGGGGTCGACATCGGGAACTGGTTCAACCGGTTGGCGTTCGCCGGAAAGTACGCCGAACGCAACATCTTGTTCTCCAGTGCGATCGGCAGCGATTCGAAGATCCTGTTCAACCGCGACCCCCGCGATCGCGTCACCAAGGTCGCGCCGTGGCTCACGGCGGACGGCGACGTCTACCCCGCCGCGGTCGACGGGCGGATCGTGTGGATCGTCGACGCGTACACCACGCTCGACAACTACCCGTACGCGCAGCGCAGTTCGCTCGAGGGACTGGTCGAGGACAGCATCGATCAGAACACCGGACGTCTGCTGCCGCGTAAGGAGGTGTCGTACATCCGTAACTCGGTGAAGGCGACGGTCGATGCGTACGACGGCACCGTGACCCTCTATCAGGTCGATGAGCAGGATCCGGTGCTCAGCGCGTGGATGGGGGTCTTCCCGGACGCGGTGACACCCAAGGACCAGGTCTCCGACGAGTTGAGTGCACACTTCCGGTACCCGGAGGATCTGTTCAAGGTGCAGCGCGAGATGTTGGCGAAGTACCACGTCGACGATCCGCGTGAGTTCTTCACCAACAACGCGTTCTGGTCGGTTCCCGCGGATCCGACGGTCGACACGACCGCCAATCAGCCGCCGTACTACCTGCTGATGGGCGACGAGACGACGGCCGAGGCGCGGTTCAGGTTGACGTCGGCGATGGTGGGTTACAACCGGCAGTTCCTGTCGGCGTACATCTCCGTGGAATCCGATCCCGAGAACTACGGCAAGTTCACGATTCTGCAATTACCTACGGACACACAGACATTTGGTCCGGAGCAGACTCAGAATGCCATGATCTCCGATACCCGGGTGGCGTCGGAGCGGACGCTGCTCGAGAGATCCAACCGGATCCACTACGGCAACCTGCTGACGTTGCCGATCGCGCAGGGCGGCATCCTGTACGTCCAGCCGATGTACACCGAACGCAACCCGACGGCGGGCAGCACCTCGACGTTCCCGCAGCTGTCACGTGTGCTCGTGAGTTATCGGGAGCCGGGTTCGAGCGGTGGTGTGCGGATCGGCTACGCCCCGACGCTCGCCGCAGCACTGGACCAGGTGTTCGGCCCCGGTGTCGGCGACATGGCGACGGCCCCGGGCGGGGAAGCGGTCGCGAGCGCCGAAGTGGAAGACGAGACCCGGACGGAGACCGCGGAGGGAGCCGCACCCGTCGTCACACCGGACGGTGAGGCGGAGGCACCGGCCCCGTCGGCGCCACCGGTGGGTCGGGACGCGGCGATCGCCGAACTCGATTCGGCTCTCGAGGACCTCGCCAACGCTCAGCGCAGCGGCGACTTCGGGCAGTACGGACGTGCACTCGACCGGGTGCAGCGTGCCGTCGAGAGCTACCAGTCGTCGGGCGGCTGACCGGCGCTCCAGGTGCAGAACGTAGGAACCCCGCGGCGGTGGCCGTGGGGTTCCTACGTTCTCGGGGGACTACTTTCCCGAACGGTTGCTCGAGCAGCGCAGGCCCGCAGAATCCGCGCCGATCACCGTGGTGGCGGACTGTGGATGTGGTCGGGAAGTGACGCCGGACACGCGAATCGTCCGGTGTCCGTACCGAATCGGTGCGCGGTGCAGGCGATTTGCTTTCCGTTCCGACGCTCGTGTAACTTCGTTCATGCAACGCGGGGTGGAGCAGCTCGGTAGCTCGCTGGGCTCATAACCCAGAGGTCGCAGGTTCAAATCCTGTCCCCGCTACGAATCAGGCCCGGGAAACCAAGGTTTCCCGGGCCTGAAATTTTCTAGGGATTCGACCCACCCTTCCGCGAACCCTCCTTTCGGGAGGTGGGTAGCGCCCCCGACCACCACTCGCTCGCGCCTGGGGGGCCGTCGCCGAGAGCGGCGCATGACGACATCACCCAACGCTCCCGAACAGCCGCCGGTCGACCCGAGCGAATGTATCGTCGACTCGATCGAGGGAGACGAACGGTACACTCGCTCATTCGCTCGGTGACCAGACGGCGCAACTCCCGCCGCACACTGTGCGACGGGAGTTGTCCGATCCCCCGATGGAACCTCCGAACCGCTACATCACTTCAGTTCGGAGGACGACTTGCCGAGCACCCGGCGTGCGACGATCAGCTGCTGGATCTGCTGGGTCCCCTCGAAGATGTCGAGGATCTTGCTGTCGCGGGCCCACTTCTCGAGCAGAGGACGCTCCGAGTAGCCGTACGTGCCGGCGAGTTCGACCGCCTTGAGCGACACCGCCGTTCCGGTGCGGCCCGCCTTGGCCTTGGAGATCGACGCCTCGAGCGAGTTCGGCTGCTTGTTGTCGGCCATCCACGTCGCCCGCAGGGACAGCAGGTATGCGGCCTCCCAGTCGGCCTCGAGTTCGAGGAATGCGGCGGCAGCGGCGTGCTGGTTCATGGCGGGAACGTCGTAGGACACCTCCACGCCGGCCTCCGACAGGATCGTGCGCAGTTCCTCGAGGGCCGCGCGGGCCAAACCGATGGCCATTCCCGCGACGATCGGGCGCGTGTTGTCGAAGGTCTGCATGACGCCCGCGAAGCCCTGCTCCACGTTCACCTCGGGCGAACCGAGGATGTTGTCCTTCGGGATGCGGCAGTCCTGCAGCAGCAGCACCGCGGTGTCGGACGCCTTGATACCGAGCTTGTGTTCGAGTCGCGCGACCGAGAGGCCGGGAGCCTCGCGGGGAACGACGAACGACTTGATCGCGGCGCGGCCCTTCGAGCGATCGACGGACGCCCACACGACGACGTGCGTGGAGCGTTCCCCGGCGGTGACGAAGATCTTCTCGCCGTTGAGGACCCACTCGTCACCGTCGAGTACGGCCGTGGTGGTGACAGCGGCCGAATCGGATCCGAAGCTCGGCTCCGTGATGGCCATCGACGCCCACACCTTGCCGAATCGTTCGAGCTGCTCGTCGGTCGCGACCGCCGCGATCGCCGAGTTGCCCAGGCCCTGGTAGGGAATCGACAGGGTCAGCCCGACGTCGCCCCAGCAGGTCTCGATGACGTTGAGCAGACCGGCCATGTTGCCGCCGTTGGCGTTTCCGGCGGAAGGCTTCTGGGCCTTGTCGTCGCGGCCGAGCGCTGCTCCCGCTGCGCCCTGACCGGAGTCGTTGAGCCCTTCGACCATGGCGGCCATCGTGTCGAGCTCGACCGGGTACTCGTGCTCGGCGAGATCGTACTTGCGCGAGACCGGCCGGAAGATCTCGGCGGCCACCTGATGCGCCTGGTTGGACGACGCCTTGAGCTTTCTGGGAAGTTCGAGATTGATCATCAGATGTGTTCCTGGTTCGGATCGGAGAAGCTCAGACGAGGACGACGCCCTCGGCGAGGCCGATGGCACGCAGATCCCGGTACCAGCGTTCGACCGGGTGTTCCTTGGTGAAACCGTGGCCGCCGAGCAGTTGCACCCCGTCGAGGCCGATCTGCATGCCCTTGTCGGTGGCGAGCTTGCGGGCCAGTGCCGCTTCGCGGGCGAACGAGAGTCCCTGCTCCGCGCGTGACGCACCCCGCAGAGTCACGAGCCGCAGACCATCGAGTTCGATCTTGATGTTGGCGACCATGAACGCGACCGCCTGTCGGTGGCTGATCGGTTCCCCGAACGCTTCGCGCTCGTTGACGTAGGGCACCACGTAGTCGAGCACCGCCTGGCCGGTTCCGACGGCGAGCGACGCCCAGCCGAGGCGGGCCAGGCGCACGGCGTCGGCGTACTGCTCGGCGCGCACGTCCGCGTCCTCGTCGCCGAGGAGTGCGGATTGCGGAACGGCGACGTCCTCGAGGAGCAGACGTCCGAGACCGGCGGCGCGCAGCCCCATGCTCGGGTCGGCCTCGACGATCACGCCCTTGCTCTTGGCCTCGACGATGAAGAAGGACGGCTTGCCGTCGAGCTCGGCCGCGACGATGAAGAGTTCGGCGCTTCCGGCCGCGGGAACGAGTGCCTTGACTCCGTTGAGGCGGTAACCGCTGGGGGACCGCACGGCCTTCGTCTCCAGTGCGAACGGATCGAACAGCGGACGCGGCTCGGCGACGACGACCGATGCCTGCGGGACGTCCTCGCTCGCGAAGGCGGGGAGGTACGTCTTCTGCTGTTCGTCGGTGCCCCACTGGGTGAGCGCCACCGCGACACCGCTCGGCGCGAGGATCGGCAGGGCGAGGCCCATGTCGCCGTGTGCGAGCGCCTCCGCGACGAGTGCGTTGGTGACGACGCCGCGTTCGGTGGCGACACCGTCGAAGGCTTCGGGGACGTTGACCATGGTGATGCCGAGTTCGGCTGCGCGGGCGAGCAGGTCGGCCGGGGCCGCTGCGGCCGCGTCGGCGTCGTGCGCGGCGGGGCGCAGGATCTCGGCGGCGAACTCGCGCACCGTCTCGGCAATCATCTGCTGGTCGTCGGTGGGGGTGAGGTCGAAGAAGTCGGAGTTCTTCGCCGACGCGAGGCGCTCGGGGCCAGCGCCGGAACCGCCGGAGACCTTCTTGAACGTCCGGGTCGCGGCGCCGAGGGTCTTGAAACCCGTCTTGGTGGACTCGTACGTCACGCGATCGATGGTCTGTCGGATGTTGTAGCGGTCGGCGATCTCGGATCCCGTGATCCGCGTGAGTACACGCATCGCCGCGCCCATGGCGTCGCGCTTGATCGGGTTCAGGCCGACGGCCGACGTGTCGCGAGGGGTGTTCCGGGCCACGCTGTCTTGCTTGCTCATGATCACCAGAGGTTTCTCGATTGCGGTGCGGACCCCACCAATCTTACTCTCGAGTAAGTTCATTGTCTACTTCGGAGTAAGAAGTGGTTGTGTTCCGTGGTCCGCGACGCCGCGACCAGCCGCATTCATCCCAGGTGACGCCCGGAAACCCGGTCGCGCGGGGCTCGGGGCGCGGGGCCGGGCGGTGCGACGTCGCGGATCACGCCGTGCGTCGGCCTCGCGCAATCGCCTGCGTCACGACGGCGTCGAAAGTCCTTCGGGATGCAGGCCCGCGAGGACCGCGGCGTGCAGGAACCCGTTCGTCGCGACCGCGCTGCCGCCGTGCGGTCCCGACACGCCGTCGAGATCGGTGAACGTGCCACCGGCCTCGCGGACCAGCACGTCCAGGGCCGCGAGATCCCACAGCGACACCTCGGGTTCGAGGGCGATCTCGAGTGCGCCCTCCGCAAGGAGGCAGTACGAGAAGAAATCGCCGTACGCGCGCACCCGCCACACGTCGTCGGTCAACGCGACGAACCGGTCGCGGATCTCGCGTTGCTTCCAACCCGACAGGCTCGAGAAGCTCAGGGACGCGGATCCGAGCGCGCGCACCCCCGACACCGAGATCCGGCGTGCCGAGCCCCCGTCGTACGACGTCCAGGCGCCGGCGCCCGCCGACGCCCACCAGCGTCGGTTCAGTGCGGGCGCGCTCACGACACCGACGACCGGGACACCGTCGTCGAGCAGCGAGATCAGTGACGCCCACACCGGCACACCCCGCACGAAGTTCTTGGTGCCGTCGATCGGGTCGACGACCCACTGCCGACCCCGCAGTATCGGGTCACCCCCGAACTCCTCGCCCAGCACCGCGTCGTCGGGTCGCTGCTCCGCCAGGGTTGCGCGGACGCCGCGTTCGACCGCGAGATCGGCGTCGGACACCGGTGTCAGGTCCGGCTTGTCGTCGACCAACAGGTCCAGGGCGCCGAATCGATCGCGGGTGTGGGCGTCGGCATCGTCGGCGATGCGCAGGGCGAGGTCGAGATCGGTGGTGTAGTCGGTGGCCATGCGTCAGACGCTAGCCCCCAGCCGGTAGCCTTGATAATCGTGCATCCCGATGTTTCCGCAGACCTGGCCGAGCTCGCGACGACCCTCCGCACGGTGGAGTCGGTCCTGGACGTGGAGGAACTGCGCCGGCGAATCGACGAACTCGAGCACCAGGCGGCCGACCCCGACCTGTGGAACGACCAGGAGCACGCCCAGCAGGTCACCAGTCAGCTCTCCCACGCGCAGGGCGAACTGCGACGCGTCGAGGAACTGCGGCAGCGGCTCGACGACCTGTCGGTCCTCTACGAGCTCGCAGAGGAAGAGGAGGGCGACGCACGGACCGCGGCACTCGCCGACGCCGACGCCGAGCGTGTCTCGCTGCGCGGTGACATCGAGGCGATGGAGGTCCGCACCCTGCTGTCGGGCGAGTACGACCAGCGCGACGCGCTCGTCAACATCCGTGCAGGCGCCGGTGGTGTCGACGCCGCGGACTGGGCCGAGATGCTCATGCGCATGTACATCCGCTGGGCGGACAAGCACGGGTACGGCGTCGAGGTGTACGACACCTCGTACGCGGAGGAAGCCGGTATCAAATCGGCGACGTTCGCAGTCAAGGCGCCGTACACGTACGGCACGTTGTCCGTCGAGATGGGCACCCACCGACTCGTGCGGATCAGCCCGTTCGACAACCAGGGCCGCCGCCAGACGTCGTTCGCGGAGGTCGAGGTCCTGCCGGTCGTCGAGACCACCGACCACATCGACATCGACGAGAACGACGTCCGCGTCGACGTCTACCGTTCGTCCGGTCCGGGCGGGCAGTCGGTGAACACCACGGACTCCGCGGTGCGACTCACCCACGTTCCCACCGGGATCGTCGTCACCTGTCAGAACGAGAAATCGCAGCTCCAGAACAAGGTGTCCGCGATGCGCGTCCTCCAGGCCAAACTCCTCGAACGCAAGCGGCAGGAGGAGCGCGCCGAGATGGATGCGCTCAAGGGCGACGGTGGCAGCTCGTGGGGCAACCAGATGCGTTCGTACGTGCTGCACCCGTACCAGATGGTCAAGGACCTGCGCACCGAATACGAGGTGAACAACCCGTCGGTCGTGCTCGACGGTGAGATCGACGGATTCCTCGAAGCCGGTATCCGCTGGCGGATGAGCGAGGAACAGAAGCAGTAGCGAGAGGGTCGGAGTCCGCCGTTCGGGGCGGCCGAGCATCTCCGGAGAGGACGACCACTGTTTCCCACGAGCAGACTGCTGGACTGGCTGACATCGAGCGGCCTGCTGATCGCGCTGACCGTGCTCGGAGCGGTGCTCATCGCCCGGTTCGTGTCGTGGTTCGGTGGTCGGATCACCGAGCGCATCGACAACCGGTACACGCAGTCCGACGACCTGGTGCGGTCCGAGGCGACGAAACATCGGCACTCGGTCGCGCAGGTCGTCACCTGGATCGCGATCTCGTTCGTCTACATCATCGCCACGCTGAAGGTCTTCGACTACCTCGCGCTGCCGATCGGCAGTCTCGTCGCCCCGGCGACCGTCGTGGGTGCGGCCGTCGGTTTCGGGGCGCAACGCGTCGTCCAGGACATCCTCGCGGGGTTCTTCATCATCACCGAACGTCAGTACGGATTCGGTGACACCGTGCAGATCTCGGTGACCGGATCATCGGAGGACGCGACCGGCACCGTCGAGGACGTCACGCTGCGGGTGACCCGCGTGCGCAGTGCGGCCGGCGAGGTCATCACCGTCCCCAACGGCCAGATCAACAAGTCCGTCAACCTGTCGAAGGACTGGGCACGTGCCGTGGTGGACGTCCCGATCCCGGTGAGCGCCGACGTCTCGGCCGTCACCGATCTTCTACGCGAGCTGGGTACCGCCGCGTACGAGGAACCGCGTGTCCGTGAACTGCTCCTCGACGAGCCGAGCGTGATGGGTGTCGAAAGCCTCGAAGTGGACAAGGTCAGTGTGCGGGTGGTCGCCCGGACCCTGCCCGGCAAACAGTTCCAGGTCGGCCGACTGCTGCGGGCACGTATCGCCGGTGCGCTGCGTGCGAAAGGGATCACGGTGACCCCGGAACTCGATACCGCGGCCGTTCTCGAGCGGAACCGGGCGAACAGCGAGGTGGGGTCGTGAGCGAGCAACAGAACGACTCGCCCGGGCAGCCGGAAGCGTCGGACGGGCCGGATGCGTCGCGTCCGCGCCTGCAGGTTCCGTCTCACCTGTTCCGGGGCCGGGTTCGTACCACCACGCTCGTGATGTGCGTGCTGTGGCTGGGCATGTGGGTGACGTACCTGATCCTCAACCAGCCCGACGACCACGCGCAGGCACCCCAGCAGGCCGTCCTGATCTCCGACACGCCCTACGTGCCGTATGTTCCGGCGGAGAGCACCACCCACGCGCCCGCACCACCGACCACATCCGGTGCACCGACACCGACGACGAGTGGGACTCCGACGTCGCCGGGTCCCGGTGCTCCGGGATCGACGTCGTCGCCCACCACGGACACCACCGGAATCCTCCCGTTCGAACTGCCCGAGATTCCGGGTCTGCCCGGATTCGACGGTGGCGACGACTCGGAGACGGGGGAGGATTCGGGACAGACGGGCGAGTCGACACCGTAGGTCGTCGTCCGACACAGGCTGGTCGGCTGCACCCCTTCGTCGGGTCCGGGGTCGTCGCCCGACTCGCCGCCTCGCGATGTACCGGAAACGTACCGGATTCGCCGATCCCCGAAACAGACCCCGCGGGCCACCGCCCGGATCGTGGCTGTTGGAGACGGTGTACCCCGACAGTCCCCGAGGGGCTTCGAGTCGGCACGAAACGGCTAGCATGGCCCACGTGATCCGCCTGGAGAATGTGTCCAAGTCGTACAAGACGTCGACCCGTCCCGCACTCGACGACGTGAGTGTCGAGGTGGACAAGGGAGACTTCGTCTTCCTGATCGGACCGTCCGGGTCCGGGAAGTCGACGTTCATGCGGCTGCTGCTCCGGGAGGACACGCCCACCAGCGGCGACATCCACGTGGCGGACTTCCACGTCAACCGGCTCCCGTCGCGGCGCGTCCCACGACTGCGACAGAACCTCGGTTGCGTCTTCCAGGACTTCCGGCTGCTCCAGACGAAAACGGTCGCACAGAACATCTCGTTCGCGCTCGAGGTCATCGGCAAGCCCCGCGCCGTGATCGAACGCACCGTCCCCGAGGTCCTCGATCTCGTCGGCCTCTCCGGCAAGGCCGATCGGTTTCCCAGTGAACTGTCGGGCGGCGAACAGCAGCGGGTCGCAATCGCGCGGGCGTTCGTGAACCGGCCGCTGGTGCTGCTCGCCGACGAGCCGACGGGAAACCTGGACCCCGACACCAGTCAGGACATCATGTTGCTGCTCGAACGGATCAACCGGACCGGCACCACCGTCCTCATGGCCACCCACGACCACCACATCGTCGATTCGATGCGTCGCCGCGTCGTCGAACTCGATCTGGGTCGGGTCGTTCGTGACGAGGCACGAGGTGTGTACGGCGTCGGCCGCTGACCCCTCCCACCTTCCCGTACCCGTTCGGCAACCGAAGGAACCCGACACCCGATGCGCGCAAGCTTCCTGTTCAGCGAGGTCGTCACCGGCCTGCGCCGCAACCTGACCATGACGATCGCCATGGTCCTCACCACCGCGATCTCACTCGGACTGTTCGGCGCGGGACTGCTCGTCGTGCAGGTGGCGGGAAAGACCCAGAAGATCTTCCTCGATCGCGTCGAAGTGCAGGTGTTCCTCACCGAGGACATCTCGGCGATGGACCCCGACTGTGCCCAGGACATCTGCCGCAACCTGCGGGCGGACCTCGAGAACACCGACGACGTGGTGACGGTGCAGTACCTCAACCGTGAGGACGCCGTCGCCGACGCGACCGACCGGGTGTTCGCCGACCAACCCGAACTCGCCGAACTCGTCAGCCCCGACAGCTTCCCCGCGTCCTTCAAGGTCAAGATGTCGGATCCGTCGAGCTTCGCGCTGATCCAGGAGGGGTTCGCCGACCGCCCGGGCGTCGACAGCATCCTCAACCAGCAGGACCTGGTCGAACGACTCTTCGGGGTGCTCGGCGGCATCCGCAACGCCGCCTTCGCGATCGCGACCATCCAGGCGGTCGCCGCGATCCTGCTCATCGCGAACACCGTGCAGATCGCGGCGTTCACCCGTCGCACCGAGGTCGGCATCATGCGGCTGGTCGGCGCGACCCGGTGGTACACACAATTGCCGTTCCTGCTCGAGGCCGTGGTCGCGGCCCTCGTCGGTGCCGCCCTCGCGATCGGTGGCTTGTTCGCCGCCAATTCCATGTTCGTGAAGGACATGCTCGCGGAGGTGTACGACGCCAACATCGTCGCGAGGATCACGACCAGCGACATCCTGCTCGTGTCACCGTTCCTCGTTCTCGTCGGAGTCGGGATGGCCGCGCTCACCGCCTACGTCACGCTGCGCCTGTACGTGCGTGAATAACGGTTTGCATGGATTTCCTATGCTGGACATCGTTCAGTTCGAATTCCCGAGGACCGGAAGGGCCTGCACTTGAAGGAAAAGGGCCGGAAGGTCATCGCCACCAACCGCAAGGCACGACACCACTACACGATCATCGACACCTACGAAGCCGGTGTGGCGCTCGTCGGTACCGAGGTCAAGAGCCTGCGGGAGGGTAAGGCCTCACTCGTCGACGCCTTCGCGACCGTCGACGACGGTGAGGTGTGGCTGCGTGGCCTGCACATCCCCGAGTACGGGCACGGCTCGTGGACCAATCACGCACCGCGCCGCACCCGGAAGCTGCTCCTGCACCGCCGCGAGATCGACGCGCTGGTCGGCAAGACCCGCGAGGGCAACCAGACCCTCGTCCCGCTGTCGATGTACTTCTCCGACGGCAAGGTCAAGGTCGAACTCGCGTTGGCGAAGGGCAAGCAGGACTACGACAAGCGTCAGGACATCAAGCGCCGGACCGCCGAACGTGAAGTGACCCGCGAACTCGGTCGGCGGGTCAAGGGGATGCGCTGACCGCGGTCCTGCTCGCCCTCGTGGCCGCCGTCGGGTACGGGGTCAGCGACTTCGTCGGCGGTGCCGCGTCCCGCCGGGCGACGGCGCTGAACTTCGTCGTCGCCTCCTACCCGCTGTCGCTGGTGATCGCGCTGCTCGTCGCGCCGTTCATCGCAGGATCCGTCACCGCCCCGGCGCTCGTGTGGGGCGCGGCCTCGGGTGTCTTCGGTGGGTTCGCCGTCTGGTGGTTCTATCGCGCACTCGCGGCCGGGCCCATGTCGATCGTCTCGCCGCTCACCGCCCTGCTGGTCGCCGGAGTCCCGGTCTTCGTCGGACTGGCCGCCGGGGAACGACCCGGACCCCTCGCCTACCTGGGTATCGTCGTCGCGCTCGTCGCGGTCGTGCTGGTCAGTCGTGAATCGCAGGAAACCGTCGGTGGTGACGAGCACCCTCGCTTCACGCCGCGCGTCGCGTGGTTGACGGTGGCGTCGGGAATCGCGTTCGCGTTCACGTTCGTGTCCCTCGATCAGGTACCGGCAGGAAGCGGCCTGTGGCCGCTGGTGATGTCGCGACTGGCGGCGACCGTGGTCGTGTGGATCGCGGCGCTGGCAGCGCGTCAGTTCGCGGGTCCACCGAGCTTTCTGTATCCGCACGTGGTGTTCGTCGCCGTCCTCGATGTCGTCGCGAACGCCGCGATGCTGTACGCCTTCCACGGCGGGATGCTGTCGGTGGTCAGTGTCATCGGCGCGCTGTATCCGGCGGCCACGGTCCTGCTGGCGTTGGTCGTCCTCGGCGAACGGCTCGGTCGCGGCCAGTACATCGGGATGATCGCGGCGCTCGGCGCGGTCGCCCTCATCACGGTCGCGACCTGAGCGAAAACCTCGGTGATCGGCGTCACCGCGACGCGCCGGTAAAGGGAATGACAATGGGGGTCCGTGACGTTACAGTGGGTAGTCCTGCGATGGTCGCGGGTACGTACGGGGCTGAACGGTTTCGACTGCGTACGTTGAGTCAAGGGAAGCGTGTCGGTGCAGGCAAGAGACCACCGTAAGCGTCGCTGCAACCAATTAAGCGCCGATACCAATCAGCGCGACTACGCTCTCGCTGCCTAAGTAGCGAAGCGTGTCTGTCAGTCCGATCTCGCCCTCGGATCGGGTACTGGCATCAGCTAGAGGGCTTCACCGTCCGGCTCGGTCGCGGAGTCGTACGGGACATCCAACAGCGACTGGGATCGTCATCTCGGCTGGTTCGCGAGACCGGGAGATCCGAGTAGAGGCATAGCGAACTGCACACGGAGAAGCCTTGGCGAGGCGGCGGAGGACCCGGGTTCGATTCCCGGCAGCTCCACCCTCGGGCCCCCGATCTGGACACCAGGTCGGGGGCCTTTTTCATGCCCGTCCACGTGAGCCTGCGGGTGCCGTGCGCGTGCGCAGGCAGAATGGTCACCACACCGGAGCGACGAGGAGAACCCATGGCGCACGAACGAGCAGGGCAACCGGCGCGACCCGAGGACCTCGTGGACCTCGCTCATCTGGTGACCGCGTATTACACCGTCGCGCCGGACCCGCGGAACTCGCTGCAGCAGGTGGAGTTCGGCACGTCCGGTCATCGCGGTTCCAGCCTCGACGGCGCGTTCAACGAGGCGCACATCCTCGCGACCACCCAGGCCATCGTCGAATACCGTGCGGCGCAAGGTGTCACCGGGCCGCTGTTCCTCGGCCGCGACACCCATGCGTTGTCCGAGCCCGCGTGGACCACCGCACTCGAGGTGCTCGTCGCCAACGGGGTCGAGGTCGTGGTGGACGCCCGCGACCGGTTCACCCCCACGCCGGCGGTGAGCCACGCGATCCTGCATCACAATCGTGCGGCGGGTGCGCGCGCCGACGGCATCGTCGTGACCCCCTCGCACAATCCACCGCGCGACGGCGGATTCAAATACAACCCGCCGCACGGTGGACCGGCGGGCACCGACGCGACCACGGTGATCGCGGCCCGGGCGAACCGACTGCTGGCCTCGGCACTCGACGGTGTGCGTCGGGTACCGGCCACCACGGCGATCGCGAAGGCAGGGCGGTACGACTACCTCGCGGCCTACGTCGACGACCTGCCGAACATCGTCGACCTCGACGCCATCCGCGGATCCGGGCTGCGGATCGGAGCCGACCCGCTCGGCGGTGCTTCCGTCGACTACTGGGGTGCGATCGCGGAGCGGCACCGCCTGGATCTGACGGTCGTGAACCCGCTGGTCGACGCGACATGGCGGTTCATGACCCTCGACACCGACGGCAGGATCCGGATGGACTGCTCGTCGCCGAATGCGATGGCCTCGCTGATCCGTGCACGCGGCGACTTCGATCTCGCCACCGGCAACGATGCGGACGCGGACCGGCACGGCATCGTGACACCCGACGGGGGGTTGCTCAACCCCAACCACTACCTCGCCGTCGCGATCGACTACCTGTTCCGGAACCGCCCGCACTGGTCGCGGTCGAGCAAGGTCGGCAAGACCCTGGTGAGTTCGTCGATGATCGACCGGGTTGCTGCCGGCCTCGACCGGGACGTGCTCGAGGTGCCCGTCGGATTCAAGTGGTTCGTCCCTGGCCTGATCGACGGCAGCCTCGGTTTCGGTGGGGAGGAGAGCGCCGGAGCATCGTTCCTGCGCCGCGACGGGTCGGTGTGGTCCACCGACAAGGACGGCATCGTCCTGGCTCTGCTCGCCGCGGAGATCACCGCGGTGACCGGGCAGAGTCCGTCCCAGCGGTACGGCGACCTCACCGCGCGGTTCGGGGATCCGTCGTACGCGCGGGTCGACGCTCCCGCGACGCGTGAGCAGAAGGCGGTGCTCGCCGAGCTCTCACCCGACCGGGTGTCGGCGACCGAACTCGCGGGCGAACCCATCACCGCCACGCTCACCGCGGCACCCGGCAACGGCGCGGCCATCGGAGGGTTGAAGGTTACGACGGAGAACGCGTGGTTCGCGGCGCGACCGTCGGGAACCGAGGATGTCTACAAGATCTATGCCGAATCGTTCCGCGGTGACGACCATCTCGCCCGGGTGCAGGACTCGGCACGAGAGCTGGTGGCATCCGTGCTCGGCTGACGACCACCGGCGACCCCGGTCGTGCGCATGGCTAACATTGCCCGCATCATGCGTACACGTGAGTCGGCACTGCCCCGGGAGATCTGGGTTCTCGTCGCCGCGAGCTTCGTCATCGCGCTGGGATTCGGTCTCGTCGCACCGGCACTGCCGCAGTTCGCGCGCAGTTTCGACGTCGGGATCACCGCCGCGAGCGTGATCATCTCCGCGTTCGCCGCGATGCGGCTGCTGTTCGCGCCTGCCAGCGGTGCACTCGTGCAGAAACTGGGGGAGCGGCCCGTCTACATCACCGGGGTGCTCATCGTCGCGGTATCGACCGGGGCGTGCGCGTTCGCGGCGAACTACTGGCAACTGCTGGTGTTCCGCGGTCTCGGTGGCATCGGTTCGACGATGTTCACCGTCTCCGCGCTCGGCCTGCTCGTGCGCATCGCGCCGCCCGACGCACGCGGTCGCGTGTCCGCGCTCTACTCCACCAGTTTCCTGCTGGGCAACATCGGTGGGCCCCTCGTCGGCGGTGCACTCGTCGGTCTCGGACTGCGTGTCCCGTTCATCATCTACGCAGTGGCGTTGCTCGTCGCGGCCGCCGTGGTCGGTGTGAGCCTGCGGTCGTCGCACCTGGCCCAGCCGGAGGCCGGCACCCACGCACCGCCGATGAGGTTGCGCGACGCCCTCGCGGTGCCCGCCTACCGGGCGGCCCTCGGATCGAACTTCGCCAACGGATGGGTGGTGTTCGGGGTGCGCGTGGCGATGGTGCCGCTGTTCATCGTCGAGGCGTTGCGGCAACCCGACGGATTCGCCGGTGTTGCGCTGACAGCATTTGCATTGGGCAACGCGGTGGTCCTGATCCGGTCCGGCGCCTGGTCGGACCGGTACGGCCGCCGCCCGTTCGTCATCGGCGGACTCGTGGTGTGCGGGGTGAGCACCATCGCGATGGGGCTGACCGATCATCTGCCGTTGTTCCTGGCGGTGTCGTTCGTCGCGGGCCTCGGATCCGGCCTCGCGAATCCGTCGCAGCAGGCCGCGGTCGCCGATGTCGTCGGCAGCAAGGCCCGCGGTGGCCCCGTTCTCGCCGCCTTCCAGATGACCTCCGACATCGGTGCGGTGGTCGGTCCGATCGCCGCGGGCAAGATCGCCGACGAGTTCTCCTACGCGGCCGCGTTCACGGTCACCGGTGTGATCATGCTCGTGGCGACGATCCCGTGGATCCTCGCGGGCCGGGTCCGGGTCGCCCGGCCCGGCACCGATGTGACGGACTTTACTGATCGCCGATAGGAACGTCGGTACTGTCGCCGGGGTGTGGGTACGAATGGTCTCCCTGGCGGCGCGTCTCGGTCTCGCCGCAGTGTGGCTGATCTCCGGATGGATCAAGTTCACCGACCCGACGCAGACGGTCGTCGCGGTCCGCGCCTACCAGCTGGTGCCCGCCGACCTGGTGCGCCCGTTCGCCGCGGTGTTCCCGATGGTCGAACTCGTTCTCGGTGCGTTGCTGCTGATCGGTTTGGCGGTGAGACCCGCCGCGATCGCCAGTGTGCTCCTTCTTCTCGCGCTGATCGCTGCGATCGTGTCGGCGTGGGCGCGAGGCCTGTCGATCGACTGCGGATGCTTCGGCGGTGGTGGCGTCGTCGAAGGCATCGACAGTGGCGACTACATCCGGGAGATCGCCCGCGACGTCGGGTTCATCGCGCTCGGCGTGTGGCTGACAGTGTTCCCGCGCACCCCGTGGGCGCTCGGGCCCGGTTCGCGGACCACCTTCTCAGGGTCGGCTCAGCCCGCGGTGCAAGAGTGAAGCCGGTCGGAGTGCGAATCCACCACAACACCCCAGAGACGACGAGACGAGGACAACTCCCGTGAGCGCCAAGAAGATCAAACCGGTCAAGTACACGCCGGAGCCGACGTCGAACAAGTCCACCTACATCCTCGGCGGCATCGCGTTGGTGGTCATCGCGGTGCTCGTCATCGGGGGTGTGCTGTGGCAGTCGCGGAGCACGGAGGCGCGCAACGAAGGCTACGGGGCCGTCAGCAATTCCGCGGTGGAGGTCACCCTCGACGACGACGGCACGATCCTCGTGGGGCTACCGTCGGCGTCCACGACGATCGACGTGTTCGAGGACCCCATGTGCCCGTACTGCGCGGAACTCGAACACAAGCACGGTCAGGAACTCGCGGAGGCGATCGACGGCGGCACGCTCGCTGTCCGCTACCACATGCTGGCCTTCCTCGACCGGCTCTCGGCGAGCGGTGACTTCTCGACGCGCGCGGTCGCGGCGTCGCAGTGCGTCGCCGAGAGCGGCGACGCGATCGCCTTCTCCCGGTTCCACGCGGACCTGCTCTCGCCCGACAACCAGCCGGCCGAGGGCGGAAGCAGCGACCACAGCAACGACGACCTCGCGCAGATGGCCCGCGATGCCGGAGCGTCCGACGACACGGTGGCCTGCATCGCGGACGGCACCCGGGTCGAGCAGGCCGCGGTATCCGCGGAGGCCGGTCGTCAGCTGCTCGCCACCACCGGTGCGACGGGCACCCCGGCCGTGATCCACGACGGCACCGTCGTCGATACCTTCGGCAACGAGAACTGGGTCACCGACCTCGCAGGCTAGTGCGCATGGTCGGCGGTGGCGGGCGGTGTTCTCGCACGCCACCGCCGATGACCAGGCGATTTGTTGGCCAGGAGGCCGATGGTGTAACTTTCTTTCTGCGCGAGGGGCACGGCCCCGAGCGTGGAGGACACCCGGTGACGGGAAAAATGAACACGGGGCTATGGCGCAGCTGGTAGCGCACCACACTGGCAGTGTGGGGGTCAGGGGTTCGAGTCCCCTTAGCTCCACAGAAGTAGCAGGTTAGGCCCGGTCAGCGACCGGGCCTAACCTATTTTTCTGTTCTGGCCCCCCGTAAACCCCCCGTTTTGGCTGCGTGTTCGACGGATGCCGTCTGCGGACCACCTTGTCGCGGTTCCGATCCGCTGCGACCGACGATGTGTGAGCAGTCGGCATCCTGTTCGGGCCGTACTGGTCGTGGTCTGGGCGCCGCCATCGCTGGCGTCGGGGCCAAGTCCTCCTGGGACTCGCGCCCCCGCACCGGATTGTTGTGCCTGTTCAGTACGCCACTGCTCTTGTCGGCCTGGGAGTTTCTGTAACCGACGGTGCGGCCCAGCATTCGCCAGCCGCCGCCTACGGGGATCTTGCCGAGTTTCTTCGCATCGAGGTGCACCAGGTCACCGGGATGGTCGTGTTCGTGGCGGCGCACGACCCGTGCGGTGGCCCGGTACAGCCAGCGCAGCCAGGCGAGCCGGTATCGGGTCAGGACCTGGTGGACCGTGGAGGGATGCAAGCCCAGCAGGCAGGCGATCCGCGCTGGTCCCACCGGCGTAGCAACCGGACCTTGATGATGCGGCGTTCGGTGCGTGTCGGGGTGCGGCTCGGGCTGCGACGTGGTCGGCTGGACCGGTCGGTCATCCCGGCTTCGCCCTGGTCACGGTAGCGGTCGGCCCATCGTTTCGCGGTCGTGGCCGATACCTGGAATCGTTCGGCGGCACGCCGCAACGGCCACCGGTCCTCGACGACACAGCGAGCCAGCCGCAATCGGCCCAGCTCCGACAAGGACGCATTACGGTGGGACACGAAGACCTCCGCTCGGTGGGGCTGTGTTTGCTTGGCAGCTCGCACTCCACCCGGAGGTCTTCGTTTTGTCACCTCGCCACGCCGTCACCAACGTCGATGGTCAGTACACCTAGGCCAGCTGAGTCCGGGAGATGCCGAAACCTCACGGTGTACTCGATTGGTCATGAAATCGGCGTAGCGTTTTCGCAGGTTCCCGAAATTTCTCGACGTTCCCGCCTTTTCACCGTCAATGCAGGTAGATAACCGTCTGGCGCTCTTGAAACTATCGGAACATTTCCGAAAGTTGCTGTGTCAATCCGCAAGCAAATCGTAGAAATATCGTAGAAACGTCGCGATAAAGGCCGGTGTGGCGTGATCGGGCGTGATTGGGGTGAGTTGCCGTGGATCATCCCACCGACAAGATCCCAGATAGGTCGGACTCTCAACCCGATCCACGGCGACCACCTTATGAATTAACGCGGTGCTGCCATAACGGCGTGAGATGCCAAAACAGACCAGCAGATCGCTATTCGCTGCTGGACAACCTGGACCTGCGGCGTCCGGATCCAGGCCGACATCGAGGAGCGCTTGGCGGTGGACGGAGTCCATTCCCATGCTCGGGTTGGTCGGTCGCGGCGGCGTGTGGGTCCCGCGGCGATATGACCTGACCTGTATTTCGCCTCAGAGCGGCGGGAGCGGTGGTTTGCGTTGCTTTTGTAGCTAGGATGATTGTTGGCGCGCCCGGCCTCCTTCATGTCCTCGGCCTCGCGTGTATTTGCCCGGCCGTCGACAGGTGCGTCATGAAGTTGACCGCCAACCCGCGCTGCAACCGAAAATGAGGATGATCCCCGCCGAACGGCCGCCACTCTGCGGCATGAGTCCCGCAGAAACCTGGGCCGATTACCTCGATGCCTCTGGGAGAAACTCGAGCAATCGTGTGGTCACTATTCACCCGGCAGAGCACTTCACCCTCCGGCTAACCCACGTCCACACACGCAGGCGTAAGTCTCTGCACAGGTTCGGTGCCGTCGAGGACCCGCATACCCTGGGGGATCATATCTATTCTATATCGACGATGTGCTGGGCGAAAGCCAGACACCGAAGGCGCCATGGACGCTGTCGGCGTCGGCGATTGGGCCGGCGAGCACGCCGGTTCTCATAGGGTGCGCTATTACCAGGGTTAGGTAGAAGGAGACCGGACTGCACCAAGCTGGCAAACCTGGGCAGTCCGGTCACACCGCGGCATATAGATGCCTATGCGCTCGGAGTAGTTAGTTCTCAGTTACCGGAGTGGCCCGGCTCGTCATCGACAAGTCGGAGACGGCGGGCCTGGTCCGAGACAAACACCCGTTCCGGGTCAACAGCGTCACGTATCCTGCGCCACTCCTCAAGTCGCGGGTACATTACTCGAATCATCTCCGGCGTGGTGCGTGAATCCTTGGCGAAGTAGAGGCGCCCTCCTGCGTCCAGCACTCGACGATCGAGCTCGGCGCAGAACTCGTTCAGGCCTGCCTTCACCGGGAAGTCTAGGCTCAACATGAATCCGGGGTGTGGCCATGATAGCGGAGCCCGGCTGCTTGGCCCCATACGCTTGAACACGTTGAGAAACGATCGGTGTCCTGAGTGGGCGATGGCTCGGACAGTCTCGGCCAGTTGGTCTTCGGCACCGTACGGAATCGAAAACTGATATTGAAGAAAACCTCGGCGACCATAGCCGCGGTTCCACTCCCCAAGCAGATCCAGGGGATGAAGGAATTGAGTAATGTTCTGGATCAGGCCTCGGCCGTGCTTCGCGAAGGTGCGGTGGGTGACCGCGCCGCCAAGCTGAGTTGTAAGATTGTTTACCATTCCATTAGGAAAGACATCGGGAACCGTAAACAGTTGTGGAGCATTGAAATACAGGGGATTCTTGCGGAGCTTGGCGGGCAATTGATCGACTGTGGCGAGGTTGCCGCGACTGAACCCCGCGCGCCCGAGCTTCGTGTTGGTGCTAATAGTATCGGGCACTGCCACTGAGTACTCATAGCCGTCATCAGAGCCGCCGGTTAGCAGCTCCATCGTTTCATCGAGGCTGTTGGTTCGGTCGCTGTCGACGAAGAAGTACGCGGTTTCGGTGCGCTTCATCTTGATTCGGGCACGTGTGACGATGCCGGTCAGACCCATACCGCCTACGGTCGACCAGAACAGCTCCGTGTCACCTTCGTCAGGCCTGATCGTGTGGAGAGTGCCATCGGCGGTCAACAGGTCCATCGACAGTACGTGGTTGCCGAAACTGCCCTGGGAATGATGGTTCTTGCCATGAATATCGGAAGCGATCGCGCCGCCGATGGTCACCTGCCGAGTACCCGGCAGCACGGGTACCCACAGACCATACGGCAGGGCAGCCCGCATCAGCGCGTCCAAGCTGACGCCCGCCTCGACATCGACTATGCCGCTGTCCGGGTCGATCGAATGAATGCGGCTGAACATGGTCATGTCGACAACAAGCCCGCCACTGTTCTGCGCTGGGTCCCCGTAGCTGCGCCCCAGCCCTCGGGCGATAACACCACGTGGCCCTGCCTTACGGACAGCCATGGCGACCGTGTCGAGGTCGGGGGTGGAAAGTACTTGCGCGACAGTCGGTGCGGTGCGTCCCCAGCCAGTCAGTGGACGCTGATCGATCACCGATTCTCCATTCGTGAAATACACCCTGTCACCGTAGCCGCTGACCACCAACTCTCGACAATCACGGCCGTCACCAGCCACTCATCTCTACCTGGCCGCGCGCCCGAGGCCGTGGGGGGCCCGCCAGGGCCCCGTAGTTGTTGACTAGCGGTGCCATGACCTGGGGTTTCGGTGTGTTCGGGGGCGGGTTGAGCGGGCATGGGGACAGGGATTGATCATGGGTGTGTCTTACGCATCCAGATCGTCCACGAGGAGTCACCCATGCCCGCCGGGACAGTGTCCCCGATCGACCCCGACCTTGACCAGCTGACCCGGTTCAGCCGGGCCGCCGACGACGACACGCAGATGTCGGGACTGCTGGCCGTGCTCGACCAGGTGCCCGATCCGAGGGCGCGGCGGGGTCGCCGCTACCGGCTCTCGTCGCTGATCGCGGTGGCGTTGTGCGCGGTCGCTGCCGGTGCCTGCTCGTTCACCGCGATCGCCGACTGGGTGTCGGGTGTGCCACGACAAGTGTTGCAGCGGTGTGGTATTCGTTTCCGGGTGCCGTGCGAAGCGACGCTGCGGCAGGTGCTGTCCCGGATCGACGGTGATGCTCTGGACGAGGTTCTGGGCCGATGTCTGTCCGGTGCCGGCGATGATGTCGTGGTCGGGCGCCGGGCTGTCGCGGTGGACGGCAAGACGATCCGTGGGGCCCGCACCGCGGCGGGACGGGCCCCGCATCTGGTGGCCGCGGTGACCCACGAGGACGTCGTGGTGCTCGGGCAGCGGCGGACCGCGGACAAGTCCAACGAGATTCCCACCGTCCGAGCACTGTTGCGGGGCCTCGACATCGCCGGGGCGGTCGTCACCGTCGACGCTATGCACACCCAGAAGACCACTGCGCGGTGTGTGCGGGAGCAGTGCCACGCCGAGTAGGTGATGGTCGTCAAGGCGAACCAGCCCGGCCTGCTCGCCCGAGTCGGAGACCAACCCTGGGACCAGGTTCCGGTGGTGTGGTCCGACCCGCCCGAACGCGGCCACGGCCGTGAGGAACGACGTGACTACAAGATCGTCACCGTCACCCGTGGCCTGCGGTTTCCCTACGCCTGCCAGGCGGTTCAGGTCACCCGACGCCGCCGGGTGATCGGCGCCGACGCCTGGAGCATCGAGGTGGTGTACGCGATCTGTTCCCTGCCGGCCGAGCAGGCTCCACCGAGGCAACTCGCGGCCTGGATCCGCGGCCATTGGACGATCGAGAACAAGCTCCACCACGTGCGGGACGTGACGTTCGACGAGGACCGCTCGACGGTGCGTTCCGGTCACGGCCCGCAGGTGATGGCGACCCTGCGGAACACGGTTATCAGCCTCTGTCACCGGGCCGGTCACTCGAACATCGCCCGCGCCTGCCGACGCCTGGCAGCAGACCCGTATCAGGCCGTCGGCCTGATCCTGGAAGGATGAAATAGCAGGTCACCGCCCTGACGGTCAACAACTACGGGACCCTGCGGCGGCGTTAGCCTCTTCCCGGGTGGCGAATGCGGCGCCGATAGCGTGTTCGGGTGGGCTGTAGATGGTGTACAGCACCAGTGGCTCGTCCCCGGTGTTGCGAAAGTTATGCTGGGCGCCGGCCGGTACCGCGCACTGGTCCCCGGCATCGATGGGATGCGTGTGGCCGTTGAGGTCGGCTTCGCCGGTTCCGGAAACGAAGGTCAGGATCTGATCGGTGTGTTCGTGGACCTCGTCTCCGATCTCGCCACCGGGCGGAATGGTCATCACCACGATCTGGGTGTGTTCTCCGGTCCACAGCACCTTCCGGAAGTCAGGATTATCCCTGGCCACGTCCGCGATGGTGAAATGCTCGACGTTGTCGCCCAGGGTGAAGTTCTTCTCGCTCATAGTCGGTCTCCTCTGTTTCGTGTGTTGATTTCGCTGTTCGCGTCGTTGTTGTGAGTCTTCGAGGTGCCCGGTGCCCCGGGGCGGGCCTACTGGCCCGGGATGGGCGTCAGGCGGCTACCTGCTCCGCAGCTGTCCCGATGGTGCGTTCACTCTTTGGCGTCGTCGTGGAGTATCGGGTGTTTCGCAGCAGCCGCATCGCGTTGGCGATGACCACGAGCACCGAGGCTTCGTGGACGAGCATGCCGATCGACATAGTCACTCCGCCGGCGAAGACTCCGGCCAGGAGCAGCACCACGGTGACCAGGGCGATTGCGATGTTCTGCTTCATCACGTTCACGGTCCGCTTGGCCAGGCCGATGGCCTCGGGCAGCTTGAGCAGGTTGTCGCCCATCAGGGCGATGTCCGCGGTCTCCACGGCCACGGCCGAGCCTGCCGCACCCATCGCCACGCCGATGTTCGCGGTGGCAAGAGCCGGAGCGTCGTTGACGCCGTCCCCGACCATCGCGATCGTGTGGCCCTGGCGCTGTAGCTCGGTGACGGCGTCCAGCTTGTCCTCAGGCAGTAGGGAGGCGTGGATCTCGTCGATCCCGGTGGCATTGCCGACGGCCTCGGCCACCAGTTGGGTGTCACCGGTGAGCATGACGACCTTCTCGACGCCGGCCCGGTGCAGTCGCGCGACCATCTCGGGTGCGTCCTGGCGGACCTGGTCCGCGACGGCGACGACGCCGATCACTGTCTCGTCAACAGCCACGATCATAGGTGTTTTCCCGGCGGCGGCCAGATCCTGGGCGGCCTGCGCTGCCTCGGCGATGCCCGAGGCAATGCCGTACTGCTCCAGTAGCGGCGGGTTGCCGATCAGCACTTGGCGGCCATTTACGTTCGCCACGATGCCCTTGCCGGGGACCGGGGTGACGGTGCCGGGGATGCCCTGCGGGGCAACTCCCTCCTCGCGGGCAGTCTCCAGGATGGGGCGGGCCAGTGGGTGTTCGGAGCCGGCCTCGGCGGCCGCGGCCCAACGCAGCACCTCCGGACGGTCGAGCGTGGAATCCAGGATGATGACGTCGGTCAGCTGGGGACGTCCCTCGGTGAGAGTGCCGGTCTTGTCCACGGCGACCGCGGAGATCTTCGCGGAGGTCTCCAGGAACTCGCCGCCCTTGATGAGGATGCCGTTGCGCGCGGCGCGGCCGATGCCCGCCACGATGGCGACCGGGATAGAGATCACCAGGGCACCGGGGCAGCCGATGACCAACAGGGTCAGGGCCAGCACCACGTCTCCGCTGATGAGTCCAGCCACCAGGGCCAGGACCATGACAGCGGGCGTGTACCACGTGGAGAACCGGTCGATGAAGGCCTGGGTCTTGGCCTTGGCGTCCTGAGCCTCTTCCACACGGTGGATGATGCGGGCCAAGGTGGTGTCTGCGCCGATGCCAGTGGCCAGGACCTGTAGGAAGCCGCCGCGGGAGACGGTGCCGGCGAACACCTGCCCGCCTTTAGTTTTCTCCACCGGGATGGACTCGCCGGTGATGGAGGCCTCGTCGATGGCGCCGGTGCCGGAGACGACCTGGCCGTCCACGGGGACCTTCGCGCCGTTCTTGACCAGGACGATCTCGCCCATTCTCACCTGTCCGGCAGGGACTTCCTGTTGCTCGCCATCGCGCACGACGATCGCGGAATCAGGGGCGACGGCGACGAGTTCGGCCAGTGCCGAGCGGGTCTTGTTCAGGGTCGCAGCTTCCAGCGCGTGGCCGATCGCGAACAGGAACGTGACCGCCGCGGCCTCCCAGAAGTTGCCGATGATGACCGCGCCGATCGCCGCAACCGACACGAGCAGGTCGATGCCGATGATCTTGGCGATCAGCGCGCGCACCGCCTTCACCACGATCCCGTAGCCGGCAACCACGGCCGCGGCGATCATGAAGACATCTCCGAGGGTGAAAGCCGCGCTGGCGTGAGTGGCGTGGGCGCCGGCGTCGAGCCACCACTGGGGGCTGACGGTGAGGTTGGCGGCACCCCCGGCCAGCCACTGGATGGCGAAAGAGATGATGATGAGCACGCCGGACACGACGGGAACTGACCAGTTCCCATAGACCCATTTTTGGAGCCTGTTCACTTTCGGGTACGCCCTTTCTGGTCTCGTGCCAACAGAGCGGCAGAGGGAATGTGGGGAGGATGTCCGCAGGCGGCCCGCGGGGGCCGTTGGTCTCAGAAGGCAGACGGTGCGGCCTTGTAGCCGGCTTTGGCGATGGCGGCGACGAGGTCATCCACGGAGGTGCGCTCGTTGTCATGGTCGACCTCGATGCGGGCGGAGGCGAAGTGGACCTTCACGTTCTTGACACCCTTGAGTCGCCCGACCTGCTTCTCGATCTTCGCCACGCACGACGGGCAGGAGAATCCCTCCGCCCTAAGGACCGTGTGAGTGGTGGTGGGGGTGGAGGTGGCCATTGTGGACCCCTTTCGTGATGCGTTCCTTATTGGTACCTTCACGATAGGTTTGCGGCGCCCGGAACTCCTTGACATAGATCATGTTCGGCGCGCGCCTGCTACCGAGGCGTAGCTGACGCTGCCCGGTCCCATGGCGCTGATGCCGACTCCGCCCTGATCCACCGTCGTTGATTCCAAGGGTGAATCCTCGCCGAGTTCCGGTGGGTGATGGCGTTTGGGCATGGGTGGTCCGCCGGTCTACCCGGCCTTTCCACTTGGTTCTCCGGTCGTACCCAGTCAGGGCGGAGGGTCAGGTTGTCGCGGTCGCGGTGCCGAAGAGGTTGCGCCACGCCAACTCCCACGGCCACCGCGACGGCAGGTGCAAGGTCAGCCTTCGTCCGGACGACGCGATCCTCGCGGGGATGTTGATCAGGTGAGTACGCAGCGTCGCCCACCGGGCGCGGGCATGACGTGGTGAGGCGGCGACACCGGCGGCGCGGGCGAGGCCGAAACGCGATCACCGCGTGCGCCAGCCACGCCGCATTCGCCGCGTACCTCCCCGACGGCAGATGCGCCAACGGTCCGTCCTTGAGCTCCGCGATGACCTGCTCGACGATCGCGTGGTCGCGGTGCCGGGCGTCGGCCTCGATGGTTGTCAGCGACGAGTTGGTGACGAACGCGTGATGATGGTGGGCGTCGAACAATTCGCCCTGCCCGGCGTGCGGGTTCAGGCGTTTCACGCGACGCACCACCAGCCGGCAGATCACATGCTCCTTCTTCCGTCGCGAGGTGAAGACGGTGACCTCGGTTTCGGCGACCTCGGCATCGGAGATCCACCGCTGCTCGTCGTCATCCCAGACGGCGTTCGGGTAGGTGATCGCCGTCCACGCCGTGTCGTCGATCGACGCGATCGCCGCCCGGATCTGCGGGTTCATCCTCGCGGTCACCGAAAACCACGCCCCAGCCCGCTGCGCGGCGGCGACGAACGCGTGCCCGAAGTAGGCCGAGTCGGCGCGGGCAAGGATCTGGCCGGATGCCCCGGCGGCGCGGGCGCAGCCGATGGCCTGGGCGAGCAGGCGGCCGGCCCCGGCGTGGGAGGAGACGTTGCCGCGTCGCAGTCGGGCGGCGGCGATCACCGGCGCCGCGATCGGGGTCGACACGATCGCGACCTGCGCGTTCAATCCACGGACACCGGTGTAGCCGAATGCCGCGGCCTGCTTGGAGTAGCCGTGCACCTCGCGGATCGTGGGGGTACCGCCCTGCACGAAGTGCTTGGGGGAGCGTCGACATCGACGAACGTCATCTGATCCGCCCCGTCGAGCAGTCCGGGGACCTGGTCGGTCAGGCCGGTGAGCAGGCGTGCCGCGACGGCGTCGAGTTGCTGGACGTGACCGTGCGTGAACGACCGCAGATACGTGCCCAATGTCGACGGCGCCCGCACCCCGGCGAACAGCTTGCCCATCGCCCCGTGTCGGAGCAGGTCGAGGTCGTCGATGCTGTCCGCGCCGGCGAGCATGCCTGCGACGATGCTGCTCGTCTTTACGGTCGGGTTCGGAGAATCGACACTCAACCGCTCGTCGAGCAGGTCGTGCAGGCCGGCGGTCTCGGCCAGTCGCATCACCGGCACCAACCCTGCGGCCGACACGAGGTTCGGGTCATCGAAAACGGGCGTGACGGTGTGAGATGCTTTCACCTGCGAGATGCCTCTGTTCTGGTGCCGGAATCTTGGTGTGGTAACTCAGATTCTCCTGCCCTACAGGGGCTCTCGCGTTCTACGACACGCTCACACCGTCACATCACCGGTGGATCCGGGCTCCGGTAGACTCGCCACATGCCCCTGGACGATCTGTGCATCGGCCGCGTGCCGATCTTCCAAGGACTCACCCGCGAGGAGCAGTTGCGGGTCGCGGAGTTCGTCCGCCCGGTGCATGTTGCCAAGGGAGAGACGGTCTATTCGCCAGGACAGTCGGCCTCGCGTCTGTTGGTGATGCACAGCGGACACCTCAAGGTCAGCCATGCGGCGGCCAATGGCCAGGAACAAATCCTGCGCACCGTGACCGACGGTGATGTCGTGGGCGAACGGGCCTTCCTGACCGGCCACCTGCCCAATGACCTCGTCGTCGCGCTGGAAGACAGCCGGATGTGCGTCTTCGACCACACCGACCTCTCGGCCCTGCTGCGCGACTACCCTGATGTCGGTCTGCGGATGCTGCGGACTCTGTCCGACAGGCTCGCCTCCGTCGAACGGTTGCTGGCCGCCATCACCTCCAGCGATGTCAGCGCCCGCATCGCGGCCTACCTGCTCGATCTGCCCGGCAGCATCCGAGACGGCGTGCCCACAGTGTGGCTGCCGATGGCGAAATACGAAATCGCCTCCTACCTGGGCACCACGCCAGAAACCCTGAGCCGACGCCTTGCCGCTCTCGCCGCCTCCGGTGTCATCGAACTCCACGGACGCCGCGACGTCTCGATCCTCGACGCTGATGCACTTGAACGCGTGGCCACACCTCGTTAGACCCGGTACCGTGACGGATTGACGCCGGGGTCTCCGGAGCTGGTGATGAGCCGAGCGCCGTCGTCCGTTTTGCTGGAGTCTTAAGTCAGGACCCCGCACCGGAGGCGATGCCCTTGCCGCCCCGCTCGGGCTCCTGTTTCCGTCGCTCGACGTAGTGGAAGATCGTCCAGTACAAAACCCCGATCATCACACCGCCGCCGACAATATTTCCCAGCGTGACCGGCAGTAGGTTGTCGAGGTAGAACGCGGCCCAGGTGAGGTCGCCGTACGCCGCTTGGTCGAGCCCCGCGTCCGCGAAGAAATCGGTGCTCGCGGTGTCCTTGATAAGGATCGCCAAGGGGATCATGAACATGTTCGCGACAGAGTGCTCGAAGCCTGTGGCGACGAACAGGGCGATCGGCATGGTGACAGCGAGGATCTTGTCGCTCGTGGTGCGGCCGGAGTAAGCGGCCCAAATCGCGAGGCAGACCATGAGGTTGCACAGGATGCCGAGGACGAACGCCTCAAGGAACGTGTGCGACACCTTGCTGAGCGTCGAGTTGAGCACGACGGCACCCCACCCGCCGTCCGCCTGGCGCCACGTCCCGCCGACGTAGATGAGCACGACGATCGTCAGCGCGCCGAGGAAGTTCGCGACGTAGACGATCGCCCAGTTCCGCAGCAGCTGCAGCCAGGTGATCCGGCCGCTCGCGCGGGCGGTCAGCGTGAGTGTCGAGGAGGTGAACAGCTCCGCGCCGGTGAGCACGACAAGCACGAGACCACTGGAGAAGACTAGCCCGCCGAGCACCTTGGCCACCCCGAACGGCAGCTCGGCGGCGCCGACCTGGCTGGTCGTGTAGAAGACGAAGCCTAGAGCGATGTACCCGCCGGCGGTGAGACCCAGCAGGAAGGACTTCAGCGGTCGCCCGGTGACCTTGGCGTAGGCGGCGTCTTCCGCCGTCTGCGCCATCTGTGCCGGGGTCGGCATGGTAACGGGCTCGTGGTTGTCGGCCATCTCGGCTCCTGGGTACGCTCGGACGAAGTGGTGTGGCGTTGATTTGATCGTGTGCCGTCGTGCCGTTCGTCTCCGGGCTGCCGTCCGCCGTTTAACGGCTCAAGTGAGCGAGTAGTCGCCGGCCTCGCGCAGCGCTTGGTCGATGACGGCGGGGTCGAGCACGACGTCGTCCTTGTGCTTGAGGATGATGCGCGACTCGTGGTCCTCGATTTCGGTCGAGAAGCCCCCGAGAGCAATGATCAGAACCTGTGGATCCCGGGAGGACGCACCTTCCCGGATGATGATCGACGAAGTCACAGGAATCTGATCAAGACCAGCGTTGGCGCGCTG
>Ga0209612_1000181_pt1 | contig 71917 bp, 69 predicted proteins | sample BioC12SIPDNA_FD_185746 | JGI IMG/M metagenome (GOLD analysis project Ga0209612, IMG submission 185746) | Anaerobic biogas reactor microbial communites from Washington, USA - Biogas_R1_B C12 SIP DNA (SPAdes) (version 2) | ecosystem: Engineered > Bioreactor > Anaerobic > Unclassified | place...
CGTCAGCACCTCGTAGGTACCATAGGGTTGACCCTCCGCCCGCATGGTGAAGGTCAGATTGGCCTGGGGATCCATGTCCACCATCAACACCCGGCGACCTTTCCGGGTCAAAGCCGCACCGAGAGCCCCGGCCGTAGTAGTCTTGCCGGTTCCGCCTTTTTGGGTAGCTATGGTAACGATCTCGCTCATAACTCACTCCCCTCTGCCTGTCCCTTGTTCCCAACACCCTGTTATCGTATTGTTTGGAAATCGAGGTTTTAGTCGAATTAGTATTATTATATTGTTTTTTCGATTCAGATACAGGTAATTGTCTGTTATTTCCCTCAAATCCAGAATATTATGGGAAAAACCCTTGACATATTTTGGACAGTAGTTTAACCTAGCCTTAACTCTTGAAAAAGGCAAACTCGTCGAAAGGCGAGGACGCAAAGCTATGGGTCTAAGGCCGCAAGGTTATGACTGCCAGGTTGCCGGGAAGATGTAGGGTTTATTGAACCTGCAGCGCAACTTGTGCGTCGGCAGGTTTTTTTGTTTCCCTTTTTTAAGAGCCGGTGCCGGTTGGCCATCCGGGTAATGACCCGGTTATTAAGGGAGAGGAGCGAAGATGCCATGGGTACGCAGTTATTAAGTAACGAATCCCAGGAGAGTGAAATGGAAATGACCGGAATCGATCCAGAATACATAGTTGAGGTGGAGGCTCTGCAGGCAGAGATCATGCAGGCCCGCCAAAAGCTGATGGAATCCGAAGCCAAGATGATGGAACTGCAACGAAAACTGGATGATTATGTGGCCAAGGAAAGGCAAATCGCCGAAGTGATGATCGCCGCCCAAATCAGCGCCCAGAAGACTGAAGCCGCGGCCCGGGCCCAGGCAGAGGTTATCCTGCAGGAGACGGAAGAGACCTTAAGGCTTAAGCAACGGGAACTTGAATTGCTGCAACTGAAAGCCCAGTCATATAAGGAAGACATCGTCGACAAACTCGAACTGTACAAGTCCTCGGTCGAGAAAATCATGCCTGGCGCTGATGATATGAGCTTCACACCTACTCTATTGAGTGAAGAAAACCTAAGCACCCAGAAACAAATCGTTTAGAGAACATTTGACACTGAAGGGGTAATCAATAGATGGGCAGCGTAACAACCTTAAATAAGCATTCCGGCCGACCGGCCTTGATAAATGAAATGTCGGCCGAGCTTCAAGCTATTATGAATCGGGTGCAAACCGTGGAGCAGCAGTCAGCCTATCTGACGGAGCAAATATCCATCCATGCCCAGCGGCACGATTTCTTAAGTTCCGCCTTGCGGGAGAGCCGCAAGGTTGCCGACGAGATCAGCAACAGCGCTGAACAACGTGTCAATGCCGTAACAGCACGAGCCCAAAGCATCGTGGCACCCCAGCAAGAGCAAATAACCGAACTGAACCTGCAAATCGCCCAGCTGGAGAGCCAAGTCGCGGCCCAGCCATCGCCTGCGTCCGCACCTGACGTGCCGGCCGGCTTTGAAATAACGCCGCTGACCACCGATGTTGACAACGTGATCGATTTGACCGCCTATTTGCATTCTCCCCAACAACATAAGACCGATGCGGCTGCCGCCATGACTGGCACCGAAGCCGATCCTGATTCATCGGACGGTGGGCAGCCAATGCCAGCCGAGGCCGCAGTCGAGGTTGACGATGCGGTGGTGGCAGGCGACAGCCCAAGCGAAACCACTAGTCAAGTCCAGACCGAATCACCTATATGCCCTAGCGATGGCGATGCGGTTGAGACTATGAATTTTAATATCGAGATCAGGGTATACCACACCCATTCCGGTGCAGGTTGGCACCGACCCAAACATCGTCACCAATGGAAACTGCAGATACTGGTGGAAGTCCCGGAAGACACTGTCGACGTTGTCTACATTCATGTTTCGGCCGCGCTAACAGCTACCCTGGCCCGCTTCGACGATGTCCTGCTAAACCGGATGTTCCCCTTCGATCTTATCGAGCCTAGTCATGAAAACATGGCGGCTTATTTCTTCAACTGCCTCGAAGATACTCTGGCACTGAAAGAACTGATTCTCAAAGAAGTGGTTGTGGTGGAAGATGATACCCCGCAAATTACGGTAAACACCCGTAGTACCGACATCGAAGAAATGCTGAAGGGCGAGGACCTGATTCAGGATATACGCGCCAGTCTGCTGGACAAAGCAAAGAATGGGCATGTTGCCGCTGACCGGCCGGCCAAGAAGAAGTTCGGTTTCTTCAAGAGACAGGACTAGACAGGTTCGTTAACTTCCGGCCAATCGAGGAGAATGATCATGCAGCTTGATTGCTTTCTGGAGTTTAAACATCACCCCAATTATCAAGACAGCGTCATACCGATCCACAAGCATCGCTGGCAAATACGGGTTGCGATCGCCAGCAGTAAAGGCGATAAGGTCAGTTACAGTGCTTTATTCACCGTAGTCAACTCGGTTTTGAAACGCTATGACCGGGTGGTCATAAACGATGTTCACCCCTTTGACAGTATTCGTCCAACCCATGAGAACATCGCCAAATATCTTTTCAATACCATCGATGACGGTGTCAGGAACCTGGGAGGACAACTGAGTAACATCAACATCTGGGAAGACCTGGAGCTGATAAACCAAATTGAACGCCGCTGCCCGGAATTCGACAGTCTCGATCAGCTTGCCGACCAGGATAAACCAAGCAAGGCGGTTCTAAGTGCCGGCAGTTCTGCCCGAGGCAAACTGGCCAGCCTGATGCTCAATATCACTCCCCCCTTGTGATAGGTCTGATCCCTCCGCCCACAGCACAAGTCCGCAGCCATCCCCTGGCTGCGGACTTGTATTGTTCCTGCTTTAATCTTTTCCTGATGGTCTGTCTTACAACTGGTATAGGCGCCTCATTCCTTGCCATTCCAGCAATAGGTGCATATCTTATCCTTGTCTATGCCGATAGCATCCAGCATATCGTTCAGGTCTTGGTATTTGAGACCGGAGAAGTTAAGCTTCTTCTTGATACACTCCACCATACATTCGTATTTGGGATTGGCCGGATCACAATAATCAGAAAATGACTCCGGTTCCTTGCCTTCCAGGTCTATGATCGCCTGCCGGGCTACCAGGTCCATCTCCGAACGGGAGGTGGAGAAATTGAGGTATTTGCACCCGAATACCAAGGGTGGGCAGGCCGACCGGATGTGGACTTCGCGGGCATTGCACTTGTATAGCAGGTCTACCGTTTCCCGCAGCTGGGTGCCGCGAACGATGGAGTCATCACAGAACAATAACCGCTGCCCGGTCACCAATTCCGGCACCGGCATAAGTTTCATCTTGGCCACCAGATTCCTGATGTTCTGATCCTGGGGCATAAAGCTCCTGGCCCAGGTAGGCGTGTACTTGATGAAGGGGCGGGCATAAGGCACTTTGGATTCGTTGGAGTAGCCGATGGCATGTCCCACCCCCGAATCGGGAATGCCGGCCACCAGATCAATCTCCACGTCATCATTCCGGGCCATCAGGGCCCCATTGCGATAGCGCATATATTCCACGTTAAGGCCTTCATAGGTGGAAGAGGGGTACCCATAGTAAACCCAAAGAAAGGCGCATATCTTCATTTCATCCCGGGGCGGGGATACTGGCTGGATACCCTCTGGGGTGAGCAGAATGACTTCCCCCGGTCCCAGTTCGTACCGAAAAACATATCCAAGGTTGGTGAAGGTACATGATTCGAAGGATGCGCATAAGGCACCCTCTTTCTCCCCCACCACGATCGGGGTTCGCCCATATTTGTCCCGGGATGCATAAATCCCCCGCGGGGTGAGCAGCAGGATCGAACAAGAGCCCTCGATCAACTCCTGGGCTCTGAGCAACCCGTCCTCAAAAGACTCTTCCTGGTCAATGATTACCGATACCAGTTCGGTGGGATTGATGTCCCCTTTGCTGGTCTCCAGGAAGTGCATATTGCGGATATTGAAAGCCTGGTCGGTCAACTGGGCCAGATTATTGATCCTGCCCACAGTGCATATGGCATATTGACCCAGATGGGAACGCACCGTCAAGGGCTGCGGTTCGGTATCACTGATACAGCCTATACCCATATTGCCCTTCATGGACGCCATATCAGCCTGGAACTTGGTTCTGAACTGGGTGTTCTCGATGTTGTGGATGGAGCTGTTGAATCCGCTGCCGGTCCAGATGGCCATCCCGCCCCGACTGGTGCCCAGGTGCGAATGGTAATCCGTCCCGAAAAACACATCCATAACACAGTCTTCTTTAGAAACCACCCCGAAGAATCCACTCAAAGCTATTACTCCCTCAAAAAAAGATTTAATTAAGGCATTTTTCTACCAGCCTTTTTATAATACAACACTGGTATCTATTTTTGTTGTATTCAATTGTATTATCTTTAAGATTAAGTCAACCGACGCGGTCGTTTCTTTATCCGCAGGCCTGCTGCGGCTCCTGCCAATTTTTGCAGACATCGATCCAGCCCCGGATGGAGGAATAAGTCTCCAGTTCCGGCAAGCTTAGTTTTATCGCCGAATTACCGCTCCCGCAGGCCGGATAGACATATTCGAATCTTTGCAGCGACACATCCAGGTACACCGGCAAGTCCCTTGCCAAACCGAACGGGCATACCCCGCCCACCGGGTGTCCGGTATATTCCATCACTTCGTCGGGTTTCAGCATCCGGGCCTTGAATCCAAATACCGACTTGAATTTGCCGTTGTCCACCTTGGCGTCCCCGGCTGTCACCACCAGCATAGCGCCGCCATTGCTGCTGAATGACAGCGTTTTGGCTATCAGCGCTGGCTCGATGTTCAACGCTTGGGAGGCCAGTTCAACGGTTGCGCTGGAGATATCGAATTCCATAATATCGTTGTCCCGGCCATATCTCTGAAAATATTGGCGAACCTGCTTGATTCCCACTCCTAAATCCCCCATTGCCTAATACTCATATTTGCGGCCGGCAGGGTTGCCCGGTTGCAGCCGTCTGCAGCGACAATCTCCGGCTATGTCCTACCCTGCCTGAATACCATCTTCAGTTATTATACCGATTACCAGCCGGATTGGTATAACTTCGACACCAGTCGCCTTTTCCTAGTGTAAGTGGCACAGTTCTTTCGAAACGCCGGCGCTGCGCACCAGGGTGCCGAAAAACCATCCCTCTGACCCCGCTTGCCACTGGTAAAAAACTTTTTAAATAAGTACAGACAAAAAACCGCCCTGGAACAGTTCTTCCCAGGGCGGAGGACCTTTTGTATCAACTATTTGGCCGACTTAACCTCCGTCCAGATACGATTATACATCTCGATAGCCGGGCCGGGATCCACGAACACCTCGCACTTGGCCAGGATCTCATCACTCGGGTAAGCGGCTGGGTCCCCTGACATTTCAGGATCCAGCAGGGCCAGAGTCTCCACATTGGGAGTGGAATAGCCAATGTATTCCACGTTGCGCTTGCCAATTTCGGGCCGGGTCATAAAATCAATAAACTTGTGGGCCAACTCCACGTTCCTGGCTCCCTTGGGGATGACCATGCTGTCAAACCACAGGTTGCTGCCTTCTTCCGGCACTACATAGGTCAGATTCTCGTTTTCTTCAGCCATGAACACGGCATCACCTGACCAGGCTACCGCCATGGCCGCTTCTTCGCCGATCATCATATCTTTATAATTGTCGCCGGCATAAGCCAGCACCAGCGGTTTCTGCTGCAGCAGGGCCTGTTTGGCCGCCTCCAGCTCAGCGGGGTCGGTGGAGTTCATGGAGTAACCACTCTTCTTGAGTGCTACCGCCAGAGACTCGCGCTGGCTGTCGATCATCAGAATCTGCTTGGCATATTTGGGATTCCAAAGGGCATCCCAACTGCTTATCTCCTCATCGATCATGCTGGTGTTGTATATAATCCCCATGGTTCCCCACATGTATGGCACCGAGTATTTGTTGCCCGGATCCGAAGGCAGGTTCTTAAAACGATCATTGATCTTGCTGAAATTGCTTATTTTGGCCAGATCGATGGGTTCCAACATATCTTCTTTGATCATCTTTTCGATCATATACTCGGACGGGATCGCTATATCATACTTGGTGCCGCCCTGCTTGATCTTGACGTACATATCCTCGTTGGTGGCATATTCATCGTAAACAACCTCGACTCCGTATTCAGCTTCGAAGTCGGCTAAGATAGTCTGGTCTATATAGTCGCCCCAGTTGTAAACATATAGCTTCGCTTTCGCCTTGGGTTGTTCAGTCGTTGGAGTACTTCCGCACCCAGCCATGGTACCCAGTGATAAAACCAAGATAAGTACCATCAATATCGTCTTTTTCAATCCATCTCCATCCCTTCTAGTTATTTCGTTTCAGCCCTCGCGGATTGATTTTAACATAATATCAATCCAGTTTGGGCGTCAATCCAGGTGGCCAACTGATAAAGGGGACCACCGCTGTCACGGCAACAGAATTCGACTGTGGCAGCCTTCCGATAGCACTGATAATGCATAGAACCCCTCCAAGGCAGGCATAAAATACAGGCGTACGTTAAGCGGCAGCGTGGAAGCCAGAATACATATATGCATACCTTATATCAGCCCTTTTCAGCCCTCGACTCGTCCCTTAGATCGGACTAGCCGCTCCCCGCACCTGGAGCCGGCAGATATGGCGTCTCGCTTTCCCCTTTGCGGGTGGAATCCTTATTCATACGCAGATTAATTATCAGCATCATGGTCAGGACCGATACAAACATCAATGTGGACAGAGCATTGATGGTCGGTTTGATACCCCGTCTGGCCATGGAGTAGATCTCAATGGAGAGGTTGGTAACCCCGCCACCGGTAGTAAAGAAGCTTATCACAAAATCATCCACTGACAAGGTGAAGGCAATCAGGAACCCGGTCACTATGCCTGGCATGATCTCGGGCAGAATCACCTTGAAGAACGCGTATCCGGGCGTCGCCCCCAGATCCATGGCTGCCTCCAGTATATCCTGGGGTAGCTGCCTGAACTTGGGCAAAACCGACAGGATAACAAAGGGGATGGCAAACGTAATATGGGCCAGCAGCATCGTCATAAATCCCAGCGGCATATTGATGAAGGTGAACATGGCCAGCAGGGCGATACCGGTGACTATGTCCGGATTCAGGATAGGGATGTTGTTCAGCGCCAACACGGCCCGTTTGGGCCAGGCCCGCATATTGGTGATTCCGTAGGCGGCAAAGGTGCCTATCACCGTAGCCACGGCCGAGGCGATCAAGGCCACGCTCAGGGTATAGTAAAGGGCTTTCATTATCTGCCGGTCGTGGAACAGCTCCACGTACCATTGCAGCGAGAAACCGGCCCAATTGGCGGTGGACTTGGAAGCGTTGAAAGAGAATACGATCAGGACCAGTATCGGTGCATAGAGAAACAGCAGCACCAGGAACACATATAAGCGCTTGATCTGCTTGCTCACCACATGCTCGTCCCCCCTTCGCGCTCGTCATAGCGGTTAAGGATGCTCATGGAAAGGAGGATCATGACCATCAAGATAATTGATATGGCTGAACCGAAATTCCAGTCATATACCGTCTGGAATTGGTCCTTGATCAGGTTGCCGATCAGGGTTATTTGGGAACCGCCCAGCAGATCCGAAATAACAAAGGTACTGACTGCCGGCATGAACACCATCATGATGCCCGAAATCAGCCCGGGGATGGAAAGCGGAAATACTATGCGCCGAAAGATTACCAGGCGGTCAGCACCCAGGTCCTCGGCGGCCTCGATCAGCTGTCGGTCGATCTTCATTAATACGGTATAGATGGGCAAAACCATAAAGGGCAGAAAATTATACACCATACCCAGTAGAACGGCGTTCTCGTTGAATAATAGATTGAGCGGAGCCACCCCCAGTGAACCCAAGAGTGAGTTTATCAGGCCGTTGCGGCCCAGGATGGGGATCCAGGCATAGGTGCGCAACAGGAAATTCATCCACATCGGCAGTATTATCAACATTACCAGTATCTTCTGATAACGGGGCTCAATCCGGGACAGGATCAAGGCCAGCGGATAGCCCACCAGCAGGCACAGCAGGGTGGATTTGAGGGCAATCACAATCGAGCGCCATAATACTTCCAGATAAAGAGGATCGGCAAATTTGCGGTATCCCTCCAAGTCGAGAGCGTAACCACCGCCCGGGGCTGGTGAGAATAAGCTATAGAAGAGCACCATAAAGACGGGGACCAAAATGAACAGAACGGTCCACAGCAAGTAGGGCGAGGCACTGAAGCGTCTAAGCATCGGCCGGCCGCTCCTGTTTTTTCATGATGTGAATGTCATCGGGGTTGAAACGGATCCCTACCTCGGTATCCTCCCGGGCCTTGAGGGTGCTATGGATGAGCCATTCCCGGTTTCCTTCCAGCACCACCATTTCATAATGCACGCCTTTGAATACGATCGAGTCAACTATCCCCCGCAGCATGCCCTCCTCGGCTGGAACCAGCTTGATGTCCTCGGGACGGATGACCACTTCCACCGGTTGGTCGACACCAAAGCCGGCATCCACGCACCTGAAACGCTGGCCGGCAAATCCGACCTCATAATCGCCGTACATGATCCCGTCCAGGATATTGCTCTCGCCGATGAAATCCGCCACGAAGGCGTTAACCGGTTCGTTATAAATGCTTACCGGACTGCCGAACTGTTCAATCTTCCCCTTATTCATAACGATGACCTGGTTGGACATGGTCAGAGCCTCTTCCTGATCATGGGTGACATATATGAAGGTGATGCCCAGTTCCTGTTGCATGTATTTGAGCTCCACCTGCATCTCTTTTCTCAATTTGAGGTCGAGAGCCCCCAAAGGCTCATCCAGCAACAGCACCTTGGGTTCGTTGACCAGCGCCCGGGCGATGGCCACCCGCTGCTGCTGCCCACCGCTCAGAGAATCGATGGCCCGCTTTTCGAAACCGCGCAGATTGACCAGTTCCAGCATCCGCCCCACCCTTTTTCGGATCTCCTGCTCCTCCGCCTTCCTAAGGCGCAGGCCGAAAGCTATGTTTTCGTAAACGTTCATGTGGGGAAAAAGCGCATACTTCTGGAAGACTGTATTGATCGGTCTTTGATAGGGCGGGACCGATGTGATTACCCGGTCTTCAAACAGGATGTCGCCCTCGGTAGGCATCTCAAAACCGCCGATCATGCGCAGCACAGTCGTCTTTCCGCTGCCACTGGGGCCCAGTATGGTGAGGAAATCCTCGGACATGACGCAAAAGTTGAAATTGTCCACCACTCGCTGCCCGGAAAATTCCTTGGCCAGGTTCCGGCCTTCGATTACCCTTTTCTTCACACCCAATCCTCCGCCCAATAGCTATGGAAACGCCTGGGGATGCCCCGACGACTTTCTTCGACCAAGTTTCATTTTCATTTATTGCAGCAGTCACGTCAAGAAGAAAGGATGATTGCAGCCATGTTTTTTGCGATTGCCAAATGGTCCCAACCCAACTATCATTCTATTAGCAAGATAATTTGGCAATGATGGAGTTGAAGGTTTTGGCTGCATTTGTAGTGCGATATTATTATTCTTTAAAAGACGATTCCGATTGCATTGATTCGCTGGCAGACATCCTGACTCAACATTCGTATACGGCGATCACCGGTGAGGCTGCCCCGGATTTTGCCAATCCAGGCGGTTTCTTTGGCAGGCTGACTGATTACTCAGGAAAAATGGCCATCCTGGCGGTCAAGACCCCGGATGCCACAGGAGACTGGGTAGGGTCATTACGCCATCTGCAGGATCTGGAAAAACAGTCCGACATGTGCTACGACGACCTAATGGGCCAGCTTACCTTATTGGCTACCGGAGATGGCAATTCAGCCCAATTATTGGAGGAGGCTCTGCCTTTGCTGCCCTGCCGGGAGTTGGAATTCCCAACCGGTGAAGCTCCCCTGTTCAAGTTGCATATCGACAGGAACGACACGGAGGCGGTTTATGTTTACCGCTCTGGAGAAATTGGACCCTTGACTCCTCTGCTGGTTCGCCGCTTACCCAACCTGCACGCCCAAATGATCTATCTCGGCGAACTCAATGGGCTGTTGCGGGACCGGGCCAACACCATCTGTCTGGAGAAAGATGCTCTGAGCAAGAAACTAATCAGCATCCTCCATACCCAGTTGGTAATGAACCAACCTTCCGTTGATATCAACCAGGCATTGGAGGATCACATCAAGGAATTGGCCAGCGCTTTCGCCAAACTAGTGGCTGACGAGAGACTGGTGATCGATGGAGTCCAGCGCTTGGAGACCATGCTCAAAGGAGCAGAGAGGCGATTCCGGAATGAGCCGGCCCTGCGTTTGGGGCCGGAACAGGTTAGGGAAATGCTGGCGGAATACTATAAACGTTTGGAAGGTCTGGAGGAACTGCGGGAACACCTCAATATGGTGGAACAGAACTATCATGAGGCCATCGCGGTTGTGCAGGGCAGGATACAGGTCATGAACAGCCGTACCAATTTAGAAACCCAGAACAAGATTCGTGAGTTATTGGATGTAAACCTTGAAATGCAAAAGAAAAGCATGGTCTACCAGTTTGCGGCCGGACTGATCGAATTCATAGTATTGGCTTACTACAGCCTCTCCATCTGGACCAACGTGGCACCGGTGGCGGCCGCCGTGATTCCCGGTTGGATCAAGCTGGTCTTCGTGTTCCTTTTCTCCGGTACCACTGTGTTGGTTACCCATTTTCTGTCCGAATACCTCCAGGGCGAAATCCACGTGCGCAGAAGACTGATCGTATTCGGCTTGATTCTGGCCGTCATCCTGATAAGCATATTCCTGGGTACCTGGTCGGCCAATCTCACTCCTGGGGTGCATGCGACCGTCCCCGCTCACTGATCAGTCCAACAAGGTGACGGCCTTGAGTCTCTCTTTTAGTTTCTTGAGGTGCCCGGCCTCTTCGCGGGCTATCTGCTCCAGCATCAATCTGGTCTCCGGGTCTTCGACTTCCTTGGCCAGGTTGGTATAGCGTTCCATGGCATTCTTTTCGGCTTCTATGGACAACTCCAGGGCTTCTTTGAGGTTCATTGATTATTCCCCTTTCCAACGCATTCTGGATTAATCGGCTTATTGAGATTATAGCAGGTTACTGGAGAAATACTTAACCTTAGGGTATCCCCAGAGTACAGTACTATCCGCCCGATTTCTCCAGATAGGTATCACTGAGGATCCTCCCGTCACTTATTTCCACCAGCCGGTCACTGCGGTCGGCCAGTTTGCGGTCATGAGTCACCATGATCATGCTGGTACAATACTGGCCATTCATCTCTCGCAGCAAACTGAACACCAATTCTGTATTGGCGCTGTCCAGATTGCCGGTAGGTTCATCGGCCAGTATGATGCGGGGTTGGTTTATCAGGGCCCGGGCAACCGCAGCCCGCTGTTGTTCGCCGCCCGAGATGGCGTTGGCTCGGCTATCGCGGCGGTGACTCAGACCCACCCGCTCCAGTAATTCCAATGCCCGTTTCTCCATGGCCGGGGTGGCAAATCCGTCATAAATCATGGCCGGGATGAGGACGTTTTCCAACACCGTGAACTGGGGCAGGAGAAAATGGAACTGGAATATGAAGCCGATAGTGCGGTTGCGAAACAAGGCCAGCTCATCGTCATCCAATCGGCTTAAATCGGTTCCGTCTATCATCACCGTTCCCCCAGTGGGACGGTCCAGGGCTCCGATTATGTTGAGCAGGGTGCTCTTGCCGGAACCGGAAGCACCTATCAGTGAGGTAAACTCCCCACAATGCAATTCCATATTGATCCCCTGCAGGACCCTGGTGCGGATCGCTCCTTCTCCGTAATCCTTAACCAGATCAGTAATCTTAATCAACTGATCAGCCATTGCGGATCACCTCGATGGGATTAATCTGCGATACCTTTCGGGCGGGCAGATAGGCTGAAAGTGTCGCGGCTACAATGGTAGCTGTCACGATTACCGCTGTGGTCACCGGTTTGAGCAGGAGTGTATACTCCTGTTTGGCAAATACCACAAATGCCTGGCTCATGGCCAGACCCAGACCGAAACCCAGCAGCGTCCCGAAGATGCCCAACACCAGTCCCTGGAACAAAAAAGCCCTGGATACGCTGGCTGTGCGTATCCCGATGGCCTTCAAAATACCGATTTCCTTGGACTTCTGTACTGCACTGATGGCCAGCACCGAAGCCACTCCCAGTATGACCGCCAGGAGCACAAATACCTGGATGGTGTAACTGGAGCTGCTCTGACTCTTCAGAGTGGAGACCAGGGAGGCATTACTCTGCTGCCAACTCTCCACCTGGTAGTCTGGCAACCGGATCCCCCATTCACGTGCCAACGAATCGGCCCCCAACACATCATAAACCTGCATCTCAATGGTGTTGACCCTATCCCCGGTGCCCAAGAGCGCAGCCGCTCGACGTTGATCCATCACCAACCAACGCTGGTTGATGGCCGCCGCTCCCAGATCGAAGACGCCGTCCACCATCACGATCAGGGGCTCCTGGCCGGGCAATTCCAGCTGTATCGGGTCTCCCGCGGTAATACTCAGGTCTTCGGCCAGGTTCTTGCCGATCAGCACCGCACCATCTACCGCATTGCGGTTTCCAGCGATAATGGAATTGTTTATGTCGTAGATCCGGTTAGCCTCCTGAAGATCGAAGCCCCGCAGCAGTATGGCCCGGCTCACTTGCCCGCGACGGATGAGTCCAGAGCCGTCCACCACCGGCAACACCGCTTCTATCCTGTCATCAGCGGCCAAAGCGGTTACTGCGCTGCGCCAATCGACGATGGGCCGCAGGGTCTTCTGGGTCGCGTCCATGAGCAGGACCTGGCTGCCATTCATGTCGGTAACTGCATCAGCGGCCGCGTATTCTGCATTACTGATAACGATATGAGGCGAGCGGCCCACCGTTTTTTGGATAAGATCGGCCTGCAACCCATCAATCAGGGCGCTCAGAAAAACCATCACCGCCACCCCTATACCTATCCCAACGATGATAAGCAAGGTCTGTCCCCGGCTCTCGGCGAGAAACCGGCGCGCCAGCTCCATTTCGAACAGCATGCCCCGCTTCACGGCTTATCCTCGCGCGGAGTTACCCGCTGGTTGGGGGTGCGTCCCTCGGGCGCGACGGCCAGATCTCCTGTTTTCAAGCCCTCGGTAACCACTACCCCATCAGCGGTCCTGATGCCGGTTTTTATTGGAGTAAAACTGGTTCGGTTGTTGTTGGCCAGCCATACGCCGTTTTCGCCATCCATTACGGCCAGAAAGGCATCGGGAACGATAACGGCGCCTGGCTGTACCGCCCCAAAGATCTGTACCGACAATAATTGTCCCGGGGAAAGCGAAGGTGCCGGCCCGACAAACTCCAACTCCGCCGTAATAGATCCCTGTTCAGCATTAGCCAGCGGCTCAGTATAAACCACCCGGGCCTCCCATTTGGTGTCCGCCGCGTTGGTAACCCACACCTGAGCCCGGTTGCCGGTCACCGCCAAGCTGGCATAACGTTGGTCGGGCTGAATCTTGATCCGTATTCCCTGACCGTTGGCGACCAGAGCTACTTGGGTACCGACCGCAGCCAATTCACCCGGACTGACGTAAAGGTCCAACAGAACTCCGTCCATCGGAGCCACGATGCGGGATTGCGACAATCGCATCTCCTTTTCGGCCAGGTCCAACTGGCGCTGCTTTAGCTCCGCTTGTAAAACGGCCAGGTTGGAACCGCCCTGTTCCAGCGATTCCATCAGGACTCTGGCCGAATTGGCCTTCTCCTGGCTAATGCTCCGGTTGCGTTCGGCTTCTTCCAACTGGGCCATGCTGATGGCGGCGCCATCGAAGAGAGCCTTCTGGCGGTTATATTCGAGTTCGGCTTTATCCCGGGCCAGATCGGCCTGGACACTGCTGGCGCGGGCCTCCTCTAGGGTTACCGTAGATGCCTTTTGCAGCTGCGATCGGGCCATCTCCACAGCGGCCGCAGCCCGGTCCCGATCCAGGATCAACTGGCGGTCATCGATCCGGATCAGCAACTGTCCCTGACTTACTCTTTCACCTTTCTTTACCGGACAGTCCATAACCATCCCCGCAATCTGAGCCGAAAGGACACTGCTCTGCTCCGCTATCACCTCGCCGCTCAGCAGCAAGGAGGGTACATAATCCCCCTGTTCAACTCTGTATGCGCCTACCACGGGCGGTTTCAATATGAACCATAGGATTAATGCCAGCAATAGACCTCCAGTCAGGTAGATGACCGTTTTCTTGTGTTGGATGATGAAATTCATGATATCCTCCCGCTCCCAACAGAATCTCACTCGTCTTAGCCTGTGCCAGGCCGGAGCCCTTGACCGCCCCGCCTTCTCAAAATGGCAGCACCTTTATTGTTTCAAGGTAATAAAAAAGTGCATGTTCATTGTGAATAAATCTCATTGAACAAGCACATCCTATGGCCTGCCAGTACTTGATTTATTTGTAACATTATAAACCCAAACCAATTTAATCGACAGTAGTTAATTTATTTCGAGCCAAATATTTAGCCCGCGTTCATCCCGGCAGGCTCCAACTATATTGTCAAGAAAGAGTTCTCGATAACCCCTCCAGTGGGTTACTGGTCGCCTCTGAGCCCTTCCACAAAGGCCAGCACATTATGGCCCAGCACCACGTGATTATATCCGCCTTCCAAAATCCCGAAGCAGCCACCCTGGTTGCGCCGGGCGGCCTCATTCATGAGCCGGCCCATATGAGTATAATCCTTGGTCTTCAGCAGACCGCCCCAATCGTCTTCGTGATTGTCGAATCCAGCCGATGCGGCGATTATGTCCGCATCTGTCAATGCCAGCGCTTTTTCGACGGTACGCAGGTATTCCTCGCGGCTCCGGGTGTGGCCCGGGTTCAAGATAGTAACATAGCCTTTGGGATTCAAGATATTGACGTTGCCATCGCCGAAATGGAGATCGAAATCCAAGATGAAAGCTTTCCGGATTTTACCTTCCGCCTTTAGTCTCTCCAGGGCGATAGCCATATTGTTGAAATAACAAAATCCCCAGGCGTTGTCGGCGGAGGCATGATGTCCGGGCGGGCGAATTAATGCGAAGCAGGGCTCAGTCAACCCGATTTCCGCAGCCTGGATGGCACCGCCGGCGGCTAGCGCAGCAATGTCGTACAATCGCTTGCGCTCCACATATTCAACGTGTTCTTGCGTGTGCACCCGGAGAATGTCCTCCCGGGATGCCGGTACCGCTGTGACAAAGGAGACCTTTCCTTTAAGCACCGCATGCACGGCCTCAATCCTGCCATCCTTTGCAGCCGGGTCGGATGTGTAAACCTGGTTGAAGTCCTCATGATATACAACCTTCATTTTTACCCCTCCTCCTGTAATTCTCCCCTCAGATGTTCTGCCGGCCTCTTGGTTCATGTCACGCAGCCGATAGCGGTTGACATGTGCACCCTCGTTTTCAATGCCGCAACATGGTTTTCTTGCTGGCCGCCTTTATAACCTGTTTGGTTTGCCAGTAATCCTGCCAAGGATCATCGGCGCGCTCCAGCCGCAGGTGGGCGTTGGTAATATTCCAATGGTCACCCCCGGTCAGTTGAGAGAGTTCCTGCCAAGTGCAAGGCATCGAAACCCCCAGACCAGCCCGGGCCCGGGCCGAATAGGCAGCTACCGTGGTAGCGCCGCGGCCATTGCGGTTGTAATCGATGAAGATCTTGCCCACCCGGTTGCGGGGACCGGACTTATCGGTAAAGCGTTCGGGTATCACCCGGGCCAGGTGGCTGGCTACCCCCTTGGAGAAGGCCTTGACAGTCTCCCAATCGTCACGCCGTTTCAATGGCACTACCACATGCAGGCCCTTGCCCCCGCTGGTTTTTAGGAAACTCCTTAGCTCCAATTCCTCCAGCAAGGCCCGGGTCAGTTGAGCCGCCTCAGCGATCATGGCCCATTTCACGCCTTCGCCGGGGTCCAGGTCAAATACCATGCGGTCAGGTTTTTCGATTTTTTCCACCACTGCATTCCAGGTATGAAATTCGATTACATTCATCTGCACCGCGCCTATCAGAGCCTCGCAGGTCTCGATCGCCATCAGGGACGGGTGCCCCGGGTCCAGCTGCGGATCCAGGTGCCGCAGTCCGGTTATGTTCAGCTTTTCTCCATGTTTTTGAAAGAAGAATTCCCCGCCCACCCCTTCTGGAGCCCGCAGGAAAGAAACCGGCCGGTCCTGGAGATGGGGCAATATCCACCGGGCTGCGGCCCGGTAGTAATTGACCAGGTCCATTTTGGTCAACGATGTGGTCGGGTCCACCACCCGGTCCGGATTGCTGATTTTCGGCAAGTTCGGTGGCTCCTTCGCTTTATTTGGGGGGCTTGATACTATGTTGGGGCTGGCCGAAGGGTTGGAGAGGCTGGCTGGCTCTTCACGGGTAATGGCGGTAGGCGCCTTGTCGGTGCGCAGCCCGTGAAACACCCCATGTCTGACCCTTCCATCCCTGGTCCACTCTGCGAATGACACTTCGGCCACCAATTCGGGCCGCAGCCAGTTGGCCTGGATTCCTTTTGGTATTTCGGCCAAAGGGCTTTGCTCCGTTACCAGACGCTCCAACTGCTGCATTATCATCCCTGAATTCCTGGAATTAAAACCGGTCCCTACCTTGCCGGCATACCGGAGCTGGCCATTCCCATCGTGAACTCCCAATACCAACGATTTGAAGCCCCGGCCGGCAGTGGTCGGAGACGTATATCCAGCCACCACAAACTCCTGGCGCCGACTGCATTTCAGTTTTATCCAACTTTGAGTTCGCCCAGATACATAAGCTGCCCCTTTCTTTTTCCCCATTACACCTTCCAGTCCCATATCGCAGGCACTGCGCAAGATATCCTCAACGCTGCCGGTGAAGTCCTGGCTAAAGCGGAGCCGGGACGAGTCTGATTCCTCCATCACGTCCGCCAGCAGCAATCGGCGAGCAGTAAGGCTGGCCGAGCGCAGGTCGTAGCCGGCGCAGAAAGGCATATCGAAGACGTAATAGACGATCTCGCCGGTGCGCCCGGCTTCAAAGGCAGCCTGCAAAGCACCGAAATCAGGCGCCCCATTTTCTCCGAGGATAACTATCTCCCCATCCAGCCATCCCGGGGCTACCTTGAGCTTCTGGAGCGGTTCCACCAGACTGTTCAGTTTGCTGGTCCAGTCGTGCCCATTGCGGGTGAAGAGCCGCACCGATCCCTCTTGAAAATGAGTTAGAATCCGGTAACCATCAAATTTGATTTCATATATCCAATCGTCACCGGCGGGGGGCTTTTCCACCAGGGTGGCCAGTTGGGGGGCCAGCTGGGCAGGCACGGGGGCCGGCTTGGCGCCCGCCGGAAGAGAAAGCAGCATACTATCCGAACCAGCAGAGTCGACCGCCGGCTCGCTTTTTTCCAGGTTGACTGTCCCACTCTGGCCATCATGCTTTTCTTTGATGAGCAGCCAGTTCTTGTCTTCACCTGATTTACGGCGCATTTGCACCAACACCCAGGCTCCCTGCAGCTTCTCCCCATGCAAATAAAACTTGAGGTGGCCTTCATTTAATCCCTGGGCAGGATCACCGATGGGCTCCCAAATCCCCCGATCCCAGATAAACATCCCCCCGGCGCCATATTGGCCAACCGGGATGGTTCCCTCGAAATCCAGGTATTCCAGAGGATGGTCCTCGACATGCACCGCCAGTCTTTTTTGGCCCGGTTCCGGGCTGGGGCCTTTGGGAACGGCCCAGCTCTTGAGCGCCCCGTCCAGCTCCAGGCGCAGGTCATAGTGAGTGCTGCGGGCATCATGCTTCTGAATTACAAAGGCTCGCCCCGCCCCTATGCTGCCAGGACCGCCAACCGGTTCGGGGGTTATCGTAAAATCTCTTTTGTCCTTGTATGACCCCAAAGGGTCGGTCTCTTTCTTGTTTTTAGGCATAAATGCATCTCCACTGTCGACACTGTCTGTTTCCGCCTACAGTCGTCTCAGATCCTTATCCTTCTCTCCCGGTTTTTTCCTTTTGGAAGCTTGTTTTGCATGCTGGTCCTTTTTCCGGGCCTCCAAACTGCGGCGCAGCAGCTCCGTCAAATCGATGATCTGAGCGCCTTCTCCGCCCGTGGGACCAGCCTCACTGCCCTTAACAGCCTCGATATGACCGGTACGGGCTTTCTCCTCCACCAAGGCCATCACTTGAGCCCGGAATCTATCCTCATACTTCTCCGGCTGCCAGGGTTCAGACATTGTTTCCACCAACTGGTCGGCGATGGCCAGTTCCTTCTGATTTAAATCAGTTGCCTCCGGAAGTGCCAAATCTTCAGCGGAGCGGATCTGGTCGGCCCAACGCAAGAGCACCAGCACCAAGGCCCTTCCCTGTGGTACGATGGCGGCCAGGTGCTGCTTGGTGTGGATCACCACCCGGGCGATCCCGGCCCGTTTGGTGCGTACCAGGGTTTCCCGCAACAGGGAATATGCCTTGCCCGCCTGTCCCAGCGGGGATAAGTAGTAAGGGCGTTCATAGTACACCAGAGGGATGTCGGCCAGCTCCACAAAGGACTCGATATCGATGGTTTGGGTGCTATGGGCCAGGCGGGATTGTATTTCCTCATCGGACAAAACCACATATTGCTGCCGGTCATAAGCGATAGCCCTCACGATATTATCCGGCTCGATTTCTTCCCCGGTGGCTTTATTTATCCGCTTGTAACCTACCCTCTCCATGGTGCGTTTGTCGAGCAAGTCAAAGTCTACGCCGGATTCGCTGACGGCGGTATGCAAAGCTACCGGGATGTTCACCAGCCCGAAGCTGATGGCTCCCTTCCAAACCACCCGTTTACTTGCTGCCATTATATTCTTCCCCCCTCCCCAATAGTTCATGCTCGGCTAACCAACATATGCGTCCCACCGCCTGTACCAGAGCGGTGGGCAAATCATCGGCTGAATGAGATCGAAAATAGTCAGCCGTATCTTTATGTAAATCAATGCCATCACGCCTCAGCCCCACTGCCGCGATCAAATCCGGATGCAGCCAGAACAAGTCCGCCTCCTTGATTCTCCGCCGCAGGACCTCATTCATCGGCTGATCGGACGGGTCGGTTGTCCTGGTCGAGGGGTCGGGCTCCAGAGTACCATCATCCCCGCTTAACCCACTGGCGGCGATGACCACCGCGGGAATTTCAAAAGCGCGGGCTACTTGTGCATAGCGGAGCAGGCTGCCTTTCCCGCCGCAGGCAATCACTTCAATCCCGGCCCGGTTGAGATCCACTGCCAGGCTCCGGGCAGTCATATTGAACGCCAATTTGTCCAGAGAGTCGGCCACCAGCACCACTCCCCGCGCGAAAAACATCCGGCTGCGCTCCTTGTCCTCAAAATTAGACAGCGCCAATGCTTGCTTGAATTCCTCATCGAGTTGATCCGGGTTACAGGTTGTGATTCTGGTACCAGCCTCACCACGGCGCCGCACCAGGTGAATCTCCCCAGGCCTGGAAATATCGACGAAGTCGGGGGAATGAGTGACAATCAGGACTTGGTGCTTTGCACTCAAAGACCTCAAGGCGTCTCGGAAGTAGGCCATCTGGCGAGGATGGAGGAATATTTCCGGGGTTTCGATGGCCATTACTGCTCCTTCTCTTTTAATCTCTGCATAAGCCCTCAGAATGGCTATAACCAGGGCACTTTGCATTCCTGATCCAGCCGATTCCGCCATAGTGGAACTGCCCATTTGGTCTACCAGTAAGCGCAGGCTGCGGAAGGCATCCACCTGATCGGCCAAAGCCATTTTTACCGCGACACCGCTGTCCCCCCCGCCAAACCCCATTTGCTCCAGGCCCCACCCTATCTGGTCTTCGATCGATACCAAATCCAGGTGCCTCAAATAACCGAGGGCTTCACCCATCTTATACTCAAAGGCTTGTTTGCGGGTCATCTTTACTTCACCATCGGCAGTGAGCACCTTTACCGTAGTCCGGTCATGATTGACCGCGGTGCTGACATCATTGACCATCTTCCGCAAAGCCGACCATCGGTTAGCGGGATCCTGCCGATAATAATCCCTCATCTGGTCGATGTAAATAAAGGGGAGGCTGTCTTTGAACGCCTGGGAAACCTTCAAGTCATACCAAATCTTGGCCTGCTTGCCCTCCTGCAGGGGCTCGGCCGGGTACCGGACCGTCTCCCCCTTGTCATTGATGCAGGTGTAGTCCACCTTAATGGTACCCCGGGGAAGGCCCCGGTAAGCCCTTTTATAGGCATGACCCCGCAATTCGAAGCCCCATACCTTCAGACTCATGTTTTTCCACTTCTCCAGTACGGTATCGAAATAAACCTGAATCACGATGTCCTGTTCCGAGTCGTGGTTGTGGAAATCCTCCAGAGTGAAGGTCCGGTCGGTAGGCCAGGTTTCTCCCAGCACCAGATTCATGGCTTTGAGGGTATTGCTCTTGCCAGCATTGTTGTCACCGATAAGAATAGTATAATCGTCCGGGTAGAGGTCAAGTTCCCGGATGCTGCGGTAATTTTCGATATGGACCCGGGTGATACGCATCGGCAAACCTCCTTGCGTGGCGTCGATGGCGGTCAGCGGGGAGCTCCCATGCATCCCAGCCAGCCGCGCTCAATTATTGACCGGGCTCTGGTTTGAGGTTGTATTTATCTTATATATAACAATAGTACAGCATTTTGGCAAATCAGCGGCAAATCCGCAACTAGGCTTTTTCGCTGTGGCTCCAGAATGACTGCAGGGTCTTGGAGATGGCCGGGGGATTCTTGATCTTCTCGTATTTGCGCCAGTGTGGCGGGAACAATTCCTGATAACTCCGGTGTCCGTAGCGCTCATCGATTAGCAATACCGCACCCCGGTCGCTCTCCGACCGGATAACCCGGCCGGCAGCCTGCAAGACCTTGTTCATTCCTGGGTAGCGATAGGCATACTCATATCCCCGGCCATGCTTTTGCTGGAAATACTCCATGATGGTATCCTGCTGAATGTTCAATTGAGGCAAACCCACACTGACCACCACCGCCCCGATCAAGCGGCTGCCCACCAGATCGATGCCTTCGGCGAATATTCCCCCCAACACGCAGAAGGCAATCAAGGTTCGCTGGGGCTGCGCTTCGAAGCCGGCCAGGAATTCCTCACGCTCCGATTCGGCCATATCGCTTTCCTGCACTACCGTTTCCACATCCGGAAACCGAGAGATGAATACTTCATAAACGTCCCGCATATATTTGTAGGATGGAAAATAGACTATGTAGTTGCCGGTTTGGGCAGATGCCAGGCTAGCGATCAGGCCGGCTATCTCTTCCCGGCTCCGATCCCGGTCCCGAAAACGGGTGGAGACCCGATCGGCCACCAATAGACACAGATTACTGGGATCGAAGGGAGAGTCCAAGGCCAGCAAGCCGTCTCCTTCCCCCCCGCCCAACATATCCCGGAAATATGGCAGGGGGGTGAGGGTGGCTGAAAACATTAGGGCGGAACTTCCTCTTTGCAAACACTCAGCCAGGAGGTGGGAGGGGTCCAGGCAGAACAACTTTACCGCAACTTCATGACGGCTGGCGTCGACCAGGGTGACATAGCGCTCGTCATACAGATCGGCAATGCTGATGAAGCTCAGGGAATCGAAATAGAGCTGCAGGAAGTCCTTGTCTTCTGCCAACTCCCGGTTTTCCTTCAGCAGCAATTCCGCACCGGATGCAAATTTGTTCACCAGCAAAATAAAGTCATCCGGTCGGGCCGGAACGGCCTGGCAACCGCTGTCGGGGCACTGCTTGCGCAGGTCGATCAGACAGCGATTGATCGAATTCAGCACCTTGTCCAGGGGCTTGCTGCGGCCCTTGTATTTCTTTTTGATTTGGAAGAAGTTGCTTTTGTTCAGCTGGGCCGAAAACATCTCCCGGGAGCGGTCGACCAGGTTGTGAGCCTCATCGATCAGGAAAACGTGATCACCGCCCCCTTCCGCGAAAAAGCGGCGCAGATAAGCCCTGGGGTCGAACACATAATTGTAGTCGCAGATGACGCAATCGGCCAGCAGGGCAAGATCCAGGGATAGTTCAAAAGGACATACCCGGTGACGACGGGCGTATTCCTCGATCACCGAGCGAGACAGGTCATCGCTAGCCTGGAAGGTATCCAGAATGGCTGTATTGATCCGATCATAATTCCCTTGCGCGAATTGGCAGTAGTCGGGGCGGCAGGCAGTCTGCTCACAGAAACAGATCTTGTCCTTGGCAGTCAAGGTCAGGGTCTTGAGCCGCAGTCCGCCCTCCCGCATCCTGGCCACGGCCTCTTCAGCCACGAGTTGGGTAGTGGTCCGGGCGGTCAGGTAGAATATTTTGGTGTTTATCCCCTCCCCCATAGCCTTAATGGCTGGAAACAATACAGATATGGTCTTCCCGACGCCGGTGGGGGCCTGGGCGAAAAGCCGGGTGCGGCCGGCTATGGCTCGATAGGCGGCTACCGCCAGCTGGCGCTGACCGGGGCGATAAGCGGGAAAGGGAAACTGCAGCAGCTTGATCGAATCATCCCGGGTCTTGATCCACTCCTCCGTCAGATTGGCCCATTCCGCGTATTGGGCTATGAGATGATTGACAAAGTCGCCCAGCTCAGTCATATCGAAGCGGCTGACAAAACTCTTGGACTCGTTGGTGTCCAGATTGATGTAGGTCAACTGTATCGATACCTCGGACAGATCATTCTGCACTCCGAAGATATGGGCATAACATTTGGCCTGTCCCCAATGGGCCGGGTCGTAATCTTCGCCGATCAAGCCAATAGGCAGCGCAGTGGTCTTTATCTCTTCGACGATATAAACCCCGTCCTGGCTGAAAACCCCGTCGGCACGTCCCTCCAAAAGGTATTCCTGGCCGTCGCAAAAGTAGCTTCCGGAAAGAAACGCCTCGCTGCGGTAATCCTTATACCTCTCCCGATTGGATTTCTGCCAAGCGCGATGAACCCGTGCGCCTTCCTGCATCCTGTTCCCGGACACAAATCGGTTGTCTATATCGCCGCTGCGCATCATCAGTTCAACCAGTTGCCGGACTGGAAGTTTGATCACCGTCTGCCTCTCCATTCCATAGAGATGATTCTCACACAATCAATTGCATGATAGCATAAAGCCCCGCTCTAGTCAGTTGCCGGGGGCAACCAGCGTTTTCCAAACGCTCCGGTAACCATAATATCCGATGCAAATGGATAAAATAGAATCGAAAGCGAGGTGAACGGATTTGCCCCAAATTGGAGATCCCTTTGTAGGGAACATCCCTAAAAAGCTCAATCAAGCAGAGCTGCTGCAAGCCCTGCGGTTCGATATTGCCGCCGAACTGGAGGCCATCATGGGCTATGAAGCCCACCTTCAGGCCACTGATGATGAACGGGTAAAAAAGATACTCACCCATATCGCTAACGAAGAGAGGCGTCATGTGGGGGAACTGCAGCAGTTAATGATGATGCTGGACCCCGGCCAGGAGGACTACGTTAGGCAGGGGATTCAGAAGATCCAGGATCAACAGAATCAAAATTTCCAGCAGCCCATGCAGTAAGTGCCGTTATGATGAGGGGATGGCTCCGGACCTTCGGTCCCGCCATCCCCTATTTCAAGCCAGTATCCAGCTGATTACCAACGATGTACTCCTGAATCTGCAGTCAACACCGGCCACAACCAATTACCTTGCACCTGCAGGTTAATCCAGTGAGTGTTTCTTCAGGGGCTTGGCCCCCAACGTGAGCCTTGAGCCGATTCCCCCCACACGGAGCAGAAATACCAGCGAAACAGGCCTTGATCCTTAAGCCGATTCTGCCGGTACCATCTTGGTCGTATATACAATCCCGATGGTCCCTAATCCAGTATGTAATCCGATCACCGGTCCAATGGTGCAGACAGTGATGGGGCAACGATATTTGTCTGACAGCTGTCGTTTGAGTTGAGCTGCCCTTTCCGGCGCATTTATGTGATGAACAATGATTTCCCGCAGCCCATAGCGCAGGTCATCCGCCGCCAGCAATTCCAGCATCCGCTGCACAGCCGCCGCTGTCCCCCGGGCTTTACCCCACAGATGAGTCATCCCAGCTTTCATATCGACGGTCAGGATAGGGCGGATCTTGAGTATGGTGCCCAGCAGCGCCGAGGCGGTGCCCATACGACCGCCCTTCCTTAGATATTCCAAGGTTTCTGGCACAAAGTAGAAATGTACCCGCTCCCGGATCATCTCCGCCGCCCGTATGGCCTCCTTGATATGCTGCCCGGCTTTGATGCAGCGCGCCGCCTCCAGAACCTGCATCCCCAGAGCCATGCAATTGGTGCGCGAATCCAGCACCTCAATGCAGGCGCCCGGTATTTCCTGAACTAGTTGTTCTTTAACACTCACGGCAGTTTGGTAGGTCCCGCTCATGGCGGAAGAAATAAAGATAGCCAGCACTTCATTGCCGGCCTGTATTATTTCCTTGAAAGCATTATACATATCACCCACCGGGGGTTGAGAAGAAGTAGGTATTTCCCCCGTTTTTTCTATCTTTCCATAGAAATAATCATAGTCGACCTCGGTCTCCACAAATGATTCATCACTGAAATGCACGCTCAAAGGCATGACCCGGATGCCCAATTCCTCCTGCTGGTCAATACTGATATATGCGGTGCTGTCAGTAAATATTTGCACGGCCATGCCTGGTTCTCCTCTCACCCATTATCATGACGGGAAAAGCAGGGTCCAGCCCACCGCACCCCGCTTGCTCCAGTTTCAATCTGGTTATTTCATGCGTTGCTCCCCAAACTGCCAAACCCTTCCTGAATATGATTATAACCCTTTGCTGACGAAAGCCTCAAGAACCCATCGGTCTCAAGTGTGCACCCACTTTGTAAATCACAGGGCGCTGCGGGCAATCTTGAAGCCGGCCTGCTCGGCAGCCTGGAAATCGAACACCTCGTCCAGGTGCATGCAGCAGACCCGGGAGCGCATTTCCACGGGGATAATTTGACAGAGTTGGCTGAACGAGAGGTGGGGATTGTTTTCCCCGCCGAAGCTGGATACATCCTGGTACAGCAGTTGGATTGAGCCCGCCCGGAATGCACCTAGGATCTGCTCCGGAATCGCCTTGGCGTCACCGCTGTAATAAAAACACCAGGATCCGTCTGCCGGTCTCACCACGTATCCATATGGGAAAACCTTCTCTGAATGATCGACGTCAATGGCTTCCAGTTCCCAGCAGAGATCCTGGGTGTCGATCACGAATCGGCCCCCGCTTGGATTCAGGAACTGGTAATACTCCTGGCTCACCCCCATCGGCCCCAATATGGCATCCACAACCTCGGGATGCTGGTAAACTATCGTCATCCGGGCCGATAATTGATGATGATTATATAGTATAAGATCACCGAGGCTGCCGACGTGATCGGGGTGAGTATGGGTTATTACCACCATGATGTCGGCCACACCCGACAACAGGCCACCCCGGACCATTGTGCCGAATACCGAACCGCCGCAATCAAACAATACCAATGACTTCCCCGCTTTATAATAGGCGCTGTTATTCCCCAGGGCAGCATTGAAGGCACTGCCGGTGGAAATGAACTCGAGCAAAACCCTAACCTCCCTCTTGTCATTTTGACAATAGTTTGCTTGTTATGAGGCCGGTATAGTCTCCGGCAATCAACAATCTGGCCGGGTCACAATCTGATCCACTACCTGGGTATCCATCCTATCCTTCGCCCTCTCTCCGTTTTCAAGGTGATAGCGAGGGTCACGGATTGTTTTTAGACCTGGTCTTGGAATATACCGCAAATCCCAGTGCTACTGCAGCCAGCAAGCCAACTCCATATATCGTCGGGTTAAGTTGGCCTGCCTCTGGTTGCGGTTCGGAGGTCCCGGTCGATGCCGATTGGTCTGTATCATTGTCCGGGGTTTGGGGAGACTCCGGAGTCGGATCGGGTGAAGTCTCCGGGGTCGATTGGGACTGAAGAACGGAGATCAGCTCCGCCTTCACCGCACTGTTACTGCCGGCCGCATTGCTCACGGTCAGGCGGACGCTATAAACGCCTGGCTCGATATAGGTATAGGATGGATTGGCGCTGGTGCTGTCTGTGGTCCCATCATTGTTGAAGTCCCAAGCCCAGGTGGTTGGCCCATTTGCCGATTGGTCGCTGAAATTGACGGTAAGCGGTGCCGGACCCGTGGTAACATCCGCCTTAAATGCGGGCACCGGCTGCACCGGGCCCTTCGGAGCAGGCTGGGAGCTGTTAATAATCAGTTCGGCCACGGTCTGGATGGAAAGCCCCGTGGTGGTAGGATATTTCTCCGCTCCGCTGTGGAAGTAGTACCAATATTGCGATTCTGCCGCCTGGTGCCAGTCCCAGTTGCCAAAGACATGCCAGCCCCAGGGATTGGTCGATGTGTCGGCAAACCATACCAAGCGCATGCCTTCTCTAAATCCGCTATCAGGATACTGGCCATTCCTGAACCAGCAGATCACCATGGGACCTTCCCGCGGGGAATACTGATAAACATTCTTACACGCAAAAGTCCGGCTGAATCCATCGGCAGCCTTGATTCTAAGCGTATCCCCCGGTTTCATGCCCCCTACCAATTCACACAGATCCTTAACATTATTACCTTTCAAAGCGCCCATATCTTTGGTCTCGATATTAGTGTCCTCTTCGGGATTCCAGCGCAGGGCCTGTTCGGCAGCCTCATCCGGTCCATCTATAAAAACCGGCCCCTGGTGGTAGTAATGGGTACTGCCATCCCCTAATACCGGTATGTTGGCGGGATTCATCAGCCAATGATAATCCACCGATTTCTGGGCCAGGATGGTGGTGCCGTCCGCAGCCACTTTCTTTATAGTGAGGCTGGTAGTGGGAGCTGCCGCAGCGAGTGGCGGCATGACTAGTGATAAAGCCATAAACAGAATTAGGGTCAGGGTTGCCAACATCCAGCTCCGCTGGCTTTTTTTCTGTTGATAAATCAATGCTATTCCCCCTCAGTCCGATTGATATGTCGCAAGAAGACATGCAACCACTCAAAGTGCCGGTATTGATTGCAAGCAAAACCTCGCTCCTGGCAGGAAAAATGCGAACTACAATTTAATCATATTCTAGCCCCTAAACAGATGTACAGAGGAAGGAGCAATGGTTACAAACACTTCTTGACCCAGATCCAGCCCCATTCGGTCAAAGCTGGGCCGGGTCAACAGGCAAATCAGCTCGGGCGGCAGTTCAGCCTTGATGTTGACCAGGGTTCCCTTATTGACGATTCCGGTGATAACTGCGGGAAAGGTATTGGGAGTACCCTCGGTGGGGCGAGTGGCGGTTATGAAGACATTCTCCGGACGCACGGCGGCCCAACATTCGCCTTCAATATTGGTTGCTACTACCAGTTCAGTATTTCCGACCTTAAACCAGGTTGTTCCTTCTCTTCCTCTTTTGGCCACACCGGAAAAAACATTCACCGCCATGGTAAAGCGGGCAACAAACTCGGACTCGGGGCTGTGGAATATTTCATCCGGGGTACCCACCTGCCTGATGGTTCCTGCCCCAATGACCGCCAGGCGTGTCCCCATGGTAACCGCCTCCTCGAAATCGTGGGTCACATGCAGAACGGTCACGCCCAATTCACGTTGCAGTCTGGTCATCTCGTGGCGCACTTCTTCCCTGGTCTGCGGATCCAGTGCCCCCAAAGGCTCATCCAGGAGCAGAACTTCCGGATTGGTTATCAGGGCCCGGGCCAGCGCCACTTTTTGCTTCTCTCCCCCACTCAGGTTCTTGGTCCGGCGGGACAACAAAGGGGCGATTCCCAGCAGGGGTGCTACTCGTTCCAGTTCCCGGCTGATTTGTTGCTCCGGCTGGCGCCGCATCCTAAGTCCAAAAGCTATGTTCTCCCTGACAGAGAGGTGCGGGAACAGGGCACAATCCTGGTAAACCATGCCCACGTTGCGCTTCTCCGATTCCAGTCCGGTAACATCCCGGTCACCGATGCGAATCGAACCCGAGGCGATTTTGTGCAGTCCAGCGATGGTCTCCAGTAAAACTGTTTTACCGGAAGCTGACGGTCCCACCAGTACGAAATAATCTCCGCTATTGATCTGCAGGTTTACATCGCGCAGGGCAAATCCGGGCAGATGTACATTTATTCCCTCAATGCTAATCATAGTCCGGACTCCTTCGCAGAAGGGTTTGAATCCCTACAAAGACCATGGCGCTGATGACCAGCATGATGGCTGCCACCGGTATGGCCTGCGCCAGCCCATAGGTCTCGAACCGTTCATAAACCAGGATCGGAGCTACGGTAGGATGATAGGTAAGGATTATGATGGCCCCAAATTCACTCATGCCCCGCGCCCACATCATCATGCTGCCGGCCAGGATACTGCGCCAGGCGAGGGGGAATGTGACCCGGAAGAATACCTGCCAGGGAGAAGCCCCCAGGGTGCGGGCTACCTTCTCCAAGCGCACGTCTACCTTGCGAAAACTCTCCCGGGCGGCGCTGATAAGGATCGGCACGCTGACGAAGAGCATGGCGATAACGATTCCCGCCACCGAGTCGACGAATTGGATGCCAACCGCGCCGAAGGCCTCCCCCACCATAAAATTGCTGCCAAATACGAACAACAACGCGATGCCAGCAGCCGAATGCGGGACCACAATGGGTAAATCAACCAATGCTTCCATGATACCTTTGCCGGGGAACTGATATCTGGCCAAGAGATAGGCCAAGGGCACGCCCAACATGAATCCGATCGCCGTGGAAATCAGGGCGGCATAAATAGTCAATCCGATAGACCGCATGGTATCGGAATCCAACAGGGCCAACCATAACGCCTGCTTGTCGGAAAGGAACACCATCTTGAAAAGCGGGGCCAGAATAAATAACAGGATTATGCCACCCAGCACTGCCAACATCAAGGTGAAGCCATGGCTCCCCCAATGACGCTTCCCGTTTGGCTTGATTGGCTCCTTGTCTGGCTGCATATTAATCTCCTAAAACCAAGTTTGCAGGGTCTCTGGCAGGGCTTGGGGATTATCACACAATGGCGACGATAACAACGGCTGGTAGGACTGATCGAAAATACCCTGCCCGTCAGTACTCAGTATAAACTCTATGAAACGAGCCGACTCCTGAGGATGGAGGGCGTTGTTGGGTATGGTCAATCCGTATACTATCCGGGTGCCCTGGAAATTAGGAACTACCGAAGCAAAGCGCCTGAAATCGAGATTGACCTCCACCTGCTGGTATTGCGGTTCGAAATCAGGGCTGCTCAGGTCAATCCCGACCGGCAAGGCGAGAAACTTCAGCCCTCGCTGTTTGGCTACGCTTTCATACTCGAAGGAATAGTCCAAATCACCCGATTCCAGCAAGGCCATCAATTGGATACTGTAGCTGCGCAATTTTACCCGCGGCTGGGTGGTCTTAACCACCTCGGGAACATTTATGGTGTCAACATCCCCTTCGGTGCTGATCTTCATTGTCGGGTCCAAGGCTGAGCCTATAGTCCTTTCGAATATCGTGTCATCCTGGTAATAATCCTCCGCCAATTGTATCGCCATCAAGGTGCGGTAGCCCATGGCATCGATACGGGGGTCGGCCAGACCTATGGTTACGTCGGGCCGGGACATTATTTCATGCCAATTGTCGGCATTGATCTCTGCCGCATAGGCACTTTCATCCTTGTAAGCGATCCCCAACCGGTTGGTGGAAAACCTGATGGTCCAATCCGCATATGCCTGGTCACCGTCAGGCATTGCGCTGGAGTACATCATCAGCGGGATAAGCTGAGCGTCGGCCACTGCGGTTATATCAGCAATGTCCCCCAATTCGGTCACTGCTCTTATAACCTGAACGCTGCCGTGTCCCTCCATCTGAACGTCGATCCCGGGATTTTGCCTTTCGAATTCCTTTTCCAGGGATTGAAATGGCACCAAAAGACTGCCGGCAATTATCACCTTTAGTTTCACCTGGTCATCGGACGGCTGTTGACCTGGCCGCGAACAGCCCGCCGTTCCGGCCATAATAGCCATAATTAACAGGAGACACAGGTGCTTATGCATTTTTTGCATAAAGCCCCACCACCTTCTCACGTCTATTAAGCATTTCTTTCTTAAGGCGCTTTCAGAACTTCGAGCTTATTGACCCACTTGACCCAATAGTTGCCCTCGGTCAGGAGGTTGGGAGGGGAACCTACAATGGCAATGCGCAGGGGTTTGCCGTCTGCATCGGACAGCAGCCTGCTGTCCTGCTGGTACATCAGGATCGTCTTCAATTCCTGGTGCGGCACCTCCTTGAGTTCGGTGCTGTAAGTAATGAAATCGCCCATCACCTGTTCATAGCTTAGTACGGTAGAATATCCGTCCCGGGCCGAAACCATCAGGGCTTCATTAGGCTTGATCCCCCCCACTATATTGCATAACTCCTCCAAAGTTACCCCCTTGGCCTGGTAGGGCCCGAAAACGATGCCCACGGTGGAGAAAAACCCGCCATTCCCTTCATGGGCCGGTAACTCCCTTATATCCTGGAAGGACAACACCTTTTGATTGCCGTCACTGCCAACCACCGTCAATTGCCAGCCTTTGGTTTCCTCGTCAGGCCAGTTCTGCCAGGGTTGGATGTAAGCCAGTACTGATACCAGGATGAGCAAAACCCCTGTAAATAGTATAAGTAAAGACTTTCTATCTTTCATATCGTTTTTCTCCTCGCCCAAAAGTACCAGCCCACCAATGCCAGACCAACCAATCCCAGACCTATGGACAGCCAGGGCAGGCTCTGCTCCGGTTCAATTGCGTGGGATTCATCGGCTGTTGATAACTCCAGATTGGCCGGCACTCCCCCGCTGTAAATCCTTACTTCTTTTATCCATTTCCCAGATAAGCCGTTGGTACTGGGGTATTGGCCTTCGAAGAAGTGTTGGTACTTTTCCTGGGGCAAAGCCAATTTCATGTCGTTGTTGCCAAACACCGGTTTGCCGTCCTGGTTGGTCACGTCCGTCATGAATACGATCTGCATGGCACTGCCATAGGCATTGTTGGCCGGATATCCGACTCCATAACGTTCTCCCTCATCGGCTTCTTCCCCATTAAACCAGCAGATGGCTATTACTCCTTGAACGGGTAAAGGCTGATAGATATTGTGGTATGCAAATTCGGTATGCCAATTGTCCACCGAGATCAGCATTACCTCGTCATTCTCGGCCATCCCGCCGACCAGATCGCACAGGTCTCGGACCGCAGATCCTTTTACCGCGCCCTTGTCCTTAAGATTTTGCGTTTCTGCGGGATCCCACAAATCGCCTTCAAATACCGGCCCCTGATGGTAATAATGGGTCTTCCCATCCCCGTATACCTTCAGGTTTTTCTCCATCCACTGGTAGTCGACGGTTTTCTCCTCCAGGACAGTAATACCATCCTCCCCATACTTGACAATATGCAAAGAATCAGTGGCGCCAGCTCCCAATACCGATTGGGGCATGGAAAACTGGAGCATCATCAGGGTCAAAAATAGAATTAGATAATACCACCGTGAATAGACCTTGGCTGACATAATTACACTCCTCCGATAACCGGCTGGCAGGCCGCACAAAACAAAAAAGCATGCTCCCACTGCCAATGATTGCAACTTCTTTGTTCAGGATGTTAAAAAGAACTTCTCGAAGACCGTTCCGGCCGGCAATTCCTGTACCGTCCGGCCATCTTCCGAGATTATCGCCACCTGCACCACTTCAATGGTGGTTTTACGGGCATCAGGGTCTACGGTGACTCTCAGATAGCCCAGACTCCTCTCCAGGCTATTCTGATAACCGTCAAACTTAGAACTGTTCAATACATAATAGGGGCCACCCCCTATTCCCACCGACATATACATGATGTCGTTTACAAGATAACGTTCATAGGCGTGGACATCGCCGCTCCAAACTGCATCGACTTCATTGCGGATAAATAGTCCTTCCCATTCGTCTTTTAAATTTTCCCACCCCCCAAAGTGATTTGGTTCGGAGGTATAAAGAGGATGGTGGCAGAGGACAAATTTCCACTCCTTGTCAACCGCCAAGACCTGACTGAGCCATTGCTTTTGGTCCTGAGGATCGTTTACGGAGTCCAAAACGACAAACTGGGCATCGCCACACTCGAATGAGTAATAAGGTGGAACCGGGAACAGACCCTCCAAAGCTTCTCCATCATGGTTGCCGCGGGCCGGGTAAACAGTCTTCTTCGCCCCCATCTCGCGGCTGGCTTCAAAGTACCGATCCCAGTTGGCAGAATCCTGGCCATCGTTAACCATATCGCCAGTATTCAGGACGAATAGAATATCTGGATCCTTGGCGATTCGGTCCGCCACCAACTGGTGTCTGTCTGTCTGACTGAAGTTGGGCAGTTCGTCCTGGGTATCGCCATATACAGCAAAGGCAAACCTACCGGTCTCAGGCAAGGTTGAGAAACTATAATCGTTTGTTTCCTGTTTACCGCATATAACCTTGTAATGGTAGACGGTACCTGGTCCCAGGCCGCCGATGCCGATATGGTGCATCTGCCCGGTAATATCATCGCTAACCTTTTGGTCGTATTTCTTGTGAAGTTTGTAGTATTCCTCGCTGGCATAATGAACTTCGGCGGTAGTTGGCTCCACCGTCTTTATGCTGACAGTCGTACGGTCGGTACCGGTTCCGCTCATATAAGGACCCCAGAGCGGGGTGAATACCTGGGCCTCGGGTCCGTTCTCAAAAACGCTGGATGAGCAACCGGAGCCAAGAGTCATCAATGCCATCAGGACCATGGCTAAACCTAACCAGGCCATTCTATGGCCAAGAACCACCAAGCTCCTACTTGCCCGCATCCAGCCGCCCTCCTCCATCGTTCCTTATTGCCGCTAACCAGTCAGCTCCATGGGCCCTTAAGCAGGTTTGATAAGGGCGGTATCAGCCGCCCTTATCATTCACACAATCAACCTTGTATTCATTTTTCGAGAAACCCTCAGAGTGTGTTATTCAAGTTACTTTTTAGCCAAGGCATTGACAATCACAGTTACCGCTTCGGCCCGGGTGGCTTGACCCTGGGGATTGAACACATTGCCGGGGTAACCGGACAGGATACCTTCCTTTACCGCAGTGGCGACCGATCCTTTAGCCCAGGCCGCGATACTGCCGTTGTCGGCAAAGGTTGTTTCATCTGCGCCTGCCTCCAGCTCCAATGCCTTGATGATCATTACTGCCATCTGCTCACGGGTGATCTGGTCATTGGGGCCGAATCTGGAAGCGTCATAACCGCCGGCAATGCCTAAAGCAGTGGCGGTGGCGATAGAATCCTTGGCCCAATGGTTCGCGGTATCGGCAAATGCTGTACCGGTCTTGGGCGGGAACTGGAAAGCCTTGACCAGTATGGTCGCAAACTCAGCCCTGGTGATAGTAGCATTTGGTTTGAAGCTATTGTCGGGATAGCCGCTGACTGCCCCCATGCTCACCAGTTGTTCTATGTTGGCCTGGGCCCAATGCCCGTTGATATCGTTGAGAGCTGCGGGTTTAACCAACTTGATGCTTTCAATCTGGGAAATGGACATTGATCCGCTTACAGAGGGACCTACCAAACGAAGCGGCCAGTTTTCGTCAGATTGTGGTATGGCGACGCCGTTCAGGTTGTTGGCAATAATATAGTTGTTGTTGCGGATTATGTCCTTGCTGTTGATGGTGATGGAATGCTGGTCGGCAGCAGTGATTACCAGTTGATATCCTCCGTTGGCCAGAGCTTCATTAAAGGCATGGTCAGAGTGCTTATCAGCATCATCGACGAATCCGGCCAGGAACCACAGCGGCATGCCTTCCCATACCCGGCCCTTGGAGTCGGTGTAGGATGCTTTGTGGTTTGCACCGAATTGGCAGGCCAGGGCTTGCTCGAAATAGGTTTTGTTGACCGTTTCTTGTAAACCACCGACTGATTGTCCATCCAACTGCAGGTTCCAATCATTGACTGGCACCGAATATATCTTGATCTGGGTGATATACTTTGACGATAAACCAGCACAAGAAGGATATTGAACATTGTTATCATAGTAGTAGTGCCAGTATTTTTCCGGCAGGGTTTCGTGCATGTCCCATTGTCCATAGACATGGTCGCCATCGGGGGTAAACATCAACCGCATACCATCTGCATAGTCAGGAACATATTTTCCGTCCGCCCACCAGGCTATGATGGCATCACCTTGGCGTTTCTGTACAGCCGGATCGGTATAGATGGAGGAATAGGGAAGTCTGGTCTCATAGCCGTCAGCGGCTACCAACACTATTTCAGTACCAGATCCCATGCCTCCGACCAGCTCGCACAGATCCTGGATACGGGAACCTTTCACAGCATTTTCTATTTTATAGCCGCCCGGGTAAGTCTCGGCCTGATCCCAAACATCAGCCGGATTACCTGTAATTCCCTCATAGCGGTATACGGTCTTCCCGTCCCCAACTACGGCCAGATTCTTCTCCATCCACATATAGTCTACGGTCATCTCTTTAACGATAGTGGTCTGGTCTTCCGCAAACTTGATGATGCGCAGTTCGGGAATAGGCCGGGCGGTTCCAAATTCGGTCAGTTCGATTTCCGCTATGTTACCGACACTGGTCCCCCCCAAGCTGCCGTCAGCTTTGGCCACTCCCGAGCCAACCAAACGCAGCGGTGCAGAATCGGTAAGAGCCTTGCCGTTCATCTTGTTGGCGACGATATATTTGTCGCTGTTAGCCACATCTTTGCTGGAGAAATCCTTGGTATAACCATCGGCCGCTTTTACCAGAATGGTGTAGCCAGCCTGAGCCTGGCTGAAGTTAAAGGAATGGGGTTCGAGGTCATCAATCCAACCAGTCAGGAACCACAGGGGTATACCCGACCAGACGTTACCGTCCTTATCGGTCCATTCTACCAGGTGACCGGAAGAAGGACAGGCCAAACCCGCTTCAAATTCAGCCTGGGAAATAACGTCACTTATCTTGCCATTAAGAGCCAGATTCCAACTGCCAGCCGCTGCGGGAGGAGTCAAGAAGTCAGGTATGACTATCTTGGCGATACTGCCTATCGCCTTGCCACCAAGAGTCCCATCCTCCTTGGTCTTGGTAACACCGTTCCCCACCAGCCGCAGGGGGGCTCCTTCGGTCAATGCTTTGCCGTTGATCTTGTTGGCGATGATGTAGTCATCGCTTCCAGCGACAGCCGCAATATCGAATGTCTTGCTGAATCCATCGGCGGCAATGACATCGATTGAATACCCCGACTTGGCCAGGGCCTCATTGAAGGTCAGTCTGTTGCCTTGCTGGATGTCATCAATTGCTCCCAGCAATACCCACAACGGCACACCGGAATAGACGTTGCCCGTTTTGTCGGTCCACTCCCGGTAATCAGCCGAGGCAGGGTTGGCATAGGTGTTCTCAAATTCCTCCTGACTAATGTTTACGCCGACTTGTCCCATCAACTCCAGGGACCATGCTCCTGTAGCTGCCGGGAGGTCAGACAACTCGATGCGTACAATATGGCCAACCTGCTGTCCGCCAAATACTGCTGAACCTTTCAGGTGCAGCGGCCAGGAATCCTTGCCGGCAGCGGTCTGCTTAGGCAAGGGCTGTCCGTTCAGAGTGTTGGCAACAAGATACCCGTCATTGCGGGCAATAGCTGAGCTTTCGAAAGTTGCCTTCCAACCGTCGGCTGCAATAACATCAATCTTATAGTTCTTGGTGGCCAGCTCATCGTTAAAGTTGATGTGGTCGCTTCCCACGTCGGGGTCATCATCAACCATTCCTACCAACAGCCATAGTGGCACTCCTCCCCACACATTGCCGTCAGCGTCGGTCCATTGCACCTGATGACCTGAAGAAGGACATGCCAGGCCTTGCTCAAAGAAGGCCTTGTTTACAGAAGCTGACTTGACTCCTGATAGCTGCAGAGTCCAATCAGTGTTATCGCCTGATGGGGTTACCGGGGTTACGGGGGCTGCGGGGGTTACCGGAGTTGCCGGAGCTGCCCCGCCTGTAGATACTACAGTTTTCACCGCCGCCGTTGCGGCCGCTTTTACAGCATTCAGGTCATTGGAGTCCTCAATGCCGGCGGCGAAGTAGTATTCTACCTTGTCGCCATTTTTCAGCGCGATAAGATTCAGCGCTCCGGCGGGATTATTATAACCATCCTGGAATACGTCATTGACATATGCGTACCATTTGCTGCCGCCCTTGACGTAATTGTAGGTCTTGATATTGTCCAGAAGAAGCGCCCCGGATGTAGCGTAATTCTTGTCTGTTGCATCAAAAGAGATTCCAGCTGCTTGAAGTACGCCCAGAGGTGTCGCCTGGTCTACTGTGTAAGTGCCCCCTCCAGAGTTATAGGCGGTTACTGTAAAGGAAGTGCCTGGGGTAACATTTACCGTCCCATCATAAATCACATCAACGGCAGCGGCACTTGCTGCTGCCGGTGAGAATACGGCAGCAAAAACCATCAACATTGCCACCAGTATTACTCCCCAACGTTTTCTCCCTAATCGGTTCAAAACCAAATCCTCCTCTCAATCAAATTAACGGTTGCCAGATAAGGTAGTGATCACCCCTTCCCCGCAGAGCGATTGAAACAGCTGGGTCTGACGCCAACTTGTTTCCGCGCCTCGATAATCCTTTGCTGATGCATCCATCCCCGGTCTGGTTCAACCACCGGCCTGAAATAAAATGGCCGAGCCCGCTTATGCTGAAGTCTCGGCCGTTGCTATCGATTCGTTTCACTCTCCTTTCCAAATACAGGAGGTGCCGCAGTTTCCCGCTGCACCTATCGTCTCAGTCTTCATACCAAGTGGATTAGAAAGCTAAGATCGGAGAAAGTTATTCGTTATTATTGTATACATTTCGTCCCGTTATTGTTTATTCCTGCTCATCGGGCCAGGTTTTTTCACAAACTGGCACACGACGCCAATCTGCACCTTTATTCCGATTCCTTGAACTGCTTTGATAAACCCATCATGCTTTCTTTTACGCTACTCCTTGATTACCGTTAAATCAGATACCGGTTTGCGGGGCAGATGCTTTTCCGGGTCGGCACTATAGCCGGCCACGACTATACTGACCAGATCCAGATGAGGCGGTATGCCCAGGATTTCCTTGGCGACGGGAGTGTCATAGAGAGAGAACCAGAGGGTATTAACGCCTAACGCATGAGCCGCCAGCATGATGTTTTGGATCGCCGCACAGCAGGAATACGCGTAGCCGGTCCCTTGTTCCTTGATAAACTGGTCCGCGCCGGTATCCTTGGGATCGGCCGCTATTGCAATCAGAACCGGGGCCTGGACCAGGAATTCAAATGAATACTTTGAAACCCATTTCCAGCCGCTTCTGGCAAAGATGGTCTGAGCTGTCGCTTCACAGGATTCCTTCAACTTCTGCTTGAGGATTGGATTCTTGATGACATAAAACCTCCAGGGCTGCAGGTTCATCACCGAAGGCGCCCACCCGCCTGCCTCCAGGATCTTCATCAACGTACCGTCTTCGATTTCCTGGCCATTATAGTTCCGGCAACTCCATCTCTCTTTCAAGGCTGTAAAAATGTCCACGTTTGCTCGTCCTCCTTCTCCAATACTCTCCGTTGACAACAAGAGTGCTGGGGCAACTACAGGAATCATCCCATTGGAGGCCGTCCGGTTTTCCTTGCCGAGGCCTTCCCATACTTGCATTCTACGGTATTCGGCTATCAGTTACAAAAACAATTACTAATGATTTCGTAAACGCACATTTCAGAGTTCTGTATTCGGCAGAATGTATACTGTATATTGTCTTGCTACTGGCGACACCCTTTTATATGCTATAGGTTGAACAATATTTGGAACAGAGGTGTATTGATGACCAAGAGAATAAAAGCTGCCATCATTGGTTTTGGAAATGTAGGACGCTATGCCGTCGATGCGGTGTTGGCCGCGCCGGACATGGAACTGGCGGGCATTGTTGAGCCCACTGCTGCCGGTAACGGATCATCCCCTCACAATCTGGTCTCTACCATCGAGGAACTGGAGTCCATCGATGTTGCCGTACTGTGCATCCCCACCCGGGCAGTTCCTGAAGTTGCCGCCCAACTCCTGGTCAAGGGGATCAACACCGTCGACAGTTACGATATTCACGGCCAGTTGGCCGACCTGCGCCTCCAGTTGGATACCATTGCCAAGGCTCATGGCTGTGTAGCCGTCAATTCCGCCGGCTGGGACCCCGGTACCGATTCCATGGTCCGCTGCATGTTCGAATTCATGGTCCCACGCGGTTTGACTTATACCAACTTCGGACCAGGCATGAGTATGGGACACTCGGTAGCCGCCAAATCAATCCCCGGGGTGGAAAACGCCCTCTCCATGACAATTCCCGTAGGCACTGGTGTGCACCGGCGCATGGTCTATGTGCAGCTTGAACCCGGCGCCGATTTTGAACAGGTAGCCGCAGCGATCAAACAAGATGCCTATTTCGCCAAGGATGAGACAATCGTAAAACAGGTGGCCGATGTAGAAATGCTGCTGGACATGGGCCATGGCGTTAATATGGAGCGCAAGGGGGTTTCGGGCGCCACCCATAACCAACTACTCAAATTCGGCATGAAGATCAACAATCCCGCCCTGACCGCCCAGATCATGGTGGCCGCAGGCCGGGCCAGCCTGAAGCAGAAGCCCGGGGCTTACACCATGATCCAGATCCCCATCATCGATTACATGTACGGGGAACCAGACGAGATCATACGCCATCTGGTGTAGTTCATTGTCCAGGCCGTTTTTTACATAACATTGATTCCAATGATAAAAGAGACCGTCATAAGGCGGTCTCTGTATCATCTCTATCCTCTTATCCATCCGACTACAGCAATCAGTGATCGGTTCGTGATCTTAAAAGGTAGGCCGGGTCAGTGGCGGCTCCAATCTTGATCGCATATGATGATTTGCGGGCAATATCCTCATCGGTAACAATATGAATGTCCAGCAAGCCCTTCGAAGTGTAACCGGTTTTGAGGTAATTCATCTCAGCCAGGCTCAGGCTCCAGCCATCCATCCACAACATCAGCTCTTCTCGCTGTGATTCCGATCCCCGGAAATGAATTATCAGGTCTATATCGCTGCCGGGACCGGCCTCACCGCAGTTGGTGCTGCCAAATAGGTAGATGGCTTCAATTCCAAACCGCTCCATATCGGCCGTCGCAGCGATGCGTTCAGCCATGTAATGACGCCAGCGCCAGAATTTATCTTCCTTCGGACCTAAATCAATCTGACCCTTGACGGCGGTTTGTTGAACCGGTTCCAGGCCTTCTTCTCGTGCCAAAGGCAGGCCCAAATAGCCGATCGCCTCCCCTAGTTCCGCATTCATGGCAATATGCAAAACCATACCTTCATACTCGGCCGGAACATCGATGACCCGGACAACCTCCTGAAGATGGCTGTATTCTGGCAGTATCTGGGCCAACAAGTTACGCGAACCAAGGAAAAAGGACTCTTTGAATACCACCTGATCGTCATCCGGATATAGAGGCAGGTAGCGGATGTTGGACTCCACCAGATCCTGAAAGAAATGGGTGCCAAAGGACAACTCCGGCACATACTTCAACTTCTGGCGGGCGACCTCGATTAAAGCGGCGGTATTATTGATATCGGCATAATTAACCTGCACACCCAGGCGGATATCGCCCCGGCTGCCCCACCGGCCTGGCCCCATGAGCACGAAGTGGTGCTTGGGCAGAAGCATGTTGAGCTTGCCTACCGCCCGGCCCACATTGACCAAGTCTTCCAGTCTCTGCAGCTGGTTGTAACCCCCGGGGTCCACATACACGATATGGGAAATATCCCTAATCAAACCGTTGGATACGTAGCGATTGGCTGAAAACACCATGTCCCGGCTGGGGATGTCTTTGGGTATGGCGGCCGGCGCGATCTCTTTACTAAAGCTCTGGGGACGGCATTGCAAGAGATAGAAGTCTGTTCCGTCGGAGGCAAATTCGATATCCACCGGGGTCCCTAATTTCTCCTGCAGCACCTTGAGAATAAGATGTACTTGTTTCATGAACGGGGTGTCGGTTATCAGACCATCGAAGGTGACCAACAGCTCGTCACGGGCGAAGTCCACGCTGAATGGATTGGCCGGACGAACATAATCATGCTCATAAACCGATATGATTCGGTGGGCCTGGGGTATTAAATGGCCCCATTCCTTTAGAAACGCTGCAATCTCCACTGTTTCTACGATGTTTTTCTCCAAATTGATGACATCAGCCTTCTTGGGAGAATAGCGTCTGATCTCGTCCGGCACCGTATTTACCCTGAGCCGGGGCTGGCCGGGAGATACCAATACCGGGAAATCATCGGTCAGGCGGTCCACAGCCCGGGTGCCCAACCCCATGACCAGCCGCACCAAGCCGTCCTCCCGCTTGATCCGTGACGACCAGCGGAATTCGTTGTTGCTGAAAGCAACCCCGGAATAGGCAGGCACAAAGTATGGCCCTACCCGGGAACCTACCACTTCCTGAATCAGAATCCCCATTTCTTCCGGGTAGTCGAGCAATCCCCTTTCCGCTCGGTACTGGATGGAGTTGGGGCTGTAAACCGACGCATAGACCTCGGCGATAGCGTCAATGAGTTTTTCCAGGCGTTCCCGCTTGCTTCCCTGATTGGCCAGGAAGAGGCTCTTGTATTTGCCGGAGAAGGCAGCCCCCAGCTGGTCCTCCAGCAGGCTGGAACTGCGCACGATAATCGGTACTTCGCCAAAATCATCCAGGGCCATGGCCAGGCTCTTGACCAATCCGGCGGGAAACTCAGAGTTCTTCATGATGTGGACTATATTGGGATAATCAAGCCGGACTTCATAAAGGTCTTTGTACTTCTGTACCCTCAGCTCTTCCAGACGATTGAGGTGAAGGAATTCCTTAAGCGCATCCGTAGCGACATACCAGGACCGGGGCACTTTTATTGGGTCCAATGCCGGGTTTTCCCGGCTGCTTTTCTCGATTATTTGCTGGGCCAGAACGAGCCCGGTACCTTTGCCGCCGATCTTCCCGCGGCTGCCCTCGGGATAAATAAGGTGGTTGACGATTTCGTAGAAGTCACTTATTTCCAAATAGGGACGGGCGATGTTGATGAATTCGAGTTTGTCAGAAAGAAAACGATTTATTAAGGCTACCACCAGCCAGCGTTCCATGGGCGAAAAGCGCAGGGCCCCGCCTTCGCCCGAATTCCGGTAGCGAGTGATCAGCCGGCCGATCTCGGCCACGGAAGAATTTATGCGGTCAACCGCCTTGATCAAGGGGTAAGCCTTCTCCTCCTGAAGCCATTTCCTCAAACGCGCCGATATCTCCTCATCGCTCAGATGACGAGCCGCTATCTTGAAAGCATGATTGGTGATGTTGATCAAGTCACCCAGTGGAAATTTTTCGCTGGGGTAGTTCTGTTCGAGGGTGTCATTGTAGAGGCGGGCGCCTTCGCCGAACACCCACAGTACTTCCTCGGCCTCCCGGACCCCGTTAAGGTACAGGTAATTGATCATTTTCCGGCACAGGTGCCGCAGCATGCTCTGGTCAGTGCGTCCGATCAGATCCAGGATTATCATCCACTCGTTTACTGGCCCCCCGCCCATATATAACCCGCTGCGGGAGCTGTTCCATTCCTGGATGACTTGTTCCATATAGCGGTGCTGTATTGTCTGGCTAATGCGTTCGCTGATGGTGCGCAGCAGTTTGCGTTCCTTTTCCAGGAAGTAACCTTCCGGGTCGCGGGGTACCTGCGTCAGGTAAACCACCGCAATCTGCCCGACTTCCTTCCCGCCCACCTTAATGGGAGCGGTCAGCGACCACGGCGAACTTACGTACCCGGGTGTGCTGTAACCACAATTCTCATAGGTGATCATGGCCCGGCAAACATCCGGGAACTGCCAGCCCGAGGGCATCACCAACGTTATCTGCTGGAATATCTCCGGCAGGGACAGACGTTCGTTGTTAAGGATCTCATCAACCTGGTACAGGCAATTGAGTTCCTTGGCCCTCTCTCTGAGGCTGGCCAGATTGTATTCAGCGCCCAAATCGTGCTCATCCATATGCTCACCTGTGTGCCTTACGGCACGTCCTGGTAATAGATAGTATTCTTATACCCAGCCCCGCATTTTGGCAGCGTGGGCTACCCGGTTGATGGAAATCACATAGGCTGCATCACGGGTGTAAATGTTGTGGCGCTGTGCGATATCGCGTACCGCCCGGAAAGCGGAGGTCATCTTTTGGTCCAGCTTCTCCAGCACCTCGTCCTTTTCCCAATAGTAGTTGGCATTGGACTGCACCTGTTCGAAGTAGCTGCAGGTAACGCCGCCGGCATTAGCCAGGAAGTCTGGTATTACAAAAATACCGCTATTGCGGATAATCTCATCCGCTTGGGTATTGATCGGCCCGTTGGCACCCTCTGCGATTATCTTGACCTTCTTACTGATTTTGCCCACATTGTTCAGGTTTATTTGATTCTCCATGGCGGCCGGGATCAAAATATCTACATCCTGCTCGATCCAAGCATCACAGGGCTGCACCTTGCATCCCAGATCCAAAGCCTTGCCTTTATCGATGCTCCCGTAAGGATCGGTGATGTTAGGCAATTCCCGAGCGTCCAAGCCGTCGTCATTGGTGTATGAATAGGCCATCTGGTCGGCATGGTCCCAACAGGAAATCGCTACGATGTTGCCGCCCAATTCCTGATACAGCTGAGCCGCGTACTGGGCCACATTGCCGCAGCCCTGAATGCTGGCACTGGTGTTCTTGATATCGATCCCCATTCCTTCCAGGGCTTCGCGGATGGTGTATACGACTCCATACCCGGTAGCTTCCGTCCTGCCCAGGGAACCACCCATCTCCACCGGTTTGCCGGTAATAAAGCCAGGATATCTTCCCCCGTGGATGGTTTCAAACTCGTCCAACATCCACAGCATATGTTTGGCATTGGTCATAACATCCGGAGCGGGTACATCTATTACCGGACCTACATCCTGAGCCACCTGGCGAACCCAACCGCGGCATAGTCTTTCCTGTTCTCCTTCGGATAGATCGCGGGGATTGCAGATAACGCCGCCCTTGCCGCCACCCAGCGGGATGTCAACAACAGCGCATTTCCAGGTCATCCACATGGCTAGAGCCCGGACGGTGTCTACGGTCTCCTCGGGATGAAAGCGGATTCCGCCTTTGGCCGGGCCGCGGGCGTCATTATGCTTCACCCGATACCCATTGAAAATGCGGGTACTGCCATCGTCCATTCTTACCGGGATGGTGAAATGGTATTCCTTCATGGGTTGGCGCAGCAGTTGTCTGGTAGCATAATCGAGTCCGATAATTTCTGCTACCCGGTCGAATTGGGCCTGGGCGTTCTCGTAGGGATTGTAGGTCGATGATGTCATTTGATTGCCTCCTCAAAAGTCGAATAATCACATAAAAGTATAACTTAATTTATTGTACATTGTTGAATGTATACAGTATTATAAGGGGCCATGACAAGCGCATAATACCGGGCTTACTTGCATATTGGAGAAGTCGTATGGACATGATTTTTATCCTGGCAGAGGTCTAAATATATCGCTTTATTCTAAGGTTGTTGATTCCTAAGTCCCGCTGCCGGGAATATTAAAGACTGCAGACCGCTTAAATAATCCTCCAGATCTTCCGTAATCCAATTTTAGAATAATGGCCGAAATTAGTGTACATCCTAGTACTAGATTTTATTAAAGGAGCATTCCTGTAATCCCTAAGAAGGATCTTTGAAAAAAGAGACGCCAATCCCTACAATGAAAATGTGCTGAATCCCGCAAAGAAAGGCACAAATTCAAAGTTGAGGAGGCGTCCCTATATGAAAAGTACACAAAACGAGAAGATTTCGCAAATCAAAATTTCGACCCTGGTGGTAGGTATCGATGTGGCCAAGGAAACCCACTATGCCAGAGCCTTGGATTTCAGAGGCATGGAGCTGTCCAAGCTGCTTAGATTCAGCAACACTCGGGAAGGCTTTGAAGAGCTGGAGCAGTGGATGCAGGGCATATGCCGGCAGCACCAAAAGACAGACATTATCGTAGGCTTTGAGCCAACTGGACACTACTGGTTTACGCTGGGAGATTTCCTGAAGTCCCAGGGCCACAGACTGGCGATAGTCAATCCATTTCATGTCAAACGGACTAAAGAACTGGATGATAACAGCCCCAGCAAGAGTGACAGCAAAGATCCTAAGACCATTGCCATGTTGGTTAAAGATGGTCGTTACCGTGAAGTATACATCCCGGAAGGCATGTATCAGGAGCTGCGGGAAGTGGTGGCCGAACGGGACCGCCTGGTGCAGCGCCTGATATCCATCAACAACCAGGTGAGCAGGTGGATTGATATCCACTTTCCAGAATATCCAACCGTCTTCAAAGACTGGCGAGGCCAGGCCGGGTTTCTAACTTTGCGGCACTTTCCGACTCCGGAGAAGATCGCATCAGTTGGAGCAGAGAAGATAGCGGCAACCTGGAAAGGGTCCATGAAACGCAGTGCAGGGTTTAAACGAGCCCAGGAACTGTTCAAAGCAGCCCAGTCCAGCATCGGGAGGAAAACAGGTCTGGTAGCCGCAGAAGCCAGCCTGCAGAACCTGCTTACAGAATATGAGTTGTACAGACGGCAATACACAGAGTTGGAGCAACTCATGTTGGATCTCTTACAACAGGTTCCCAATGGTGAGAAACTGCTGGACATCAAAGGAGTGGGCCTGGTAACAGCAGCAACCTTTGTTGGGGAAGTAGGCGACATCAGCCGATTTAAGGATCCACGTCAGATCCAGAAACTTGCGGGATTAAACCTGGTAGAAAACAGTTCCGGTAAGCACCAGGGCAAGACCAGGATAAGTCACCGGGGCAGAAAACGACTAAGGCACGGATTATTCATGGCCATGATAACGATTCTGGCAACGAATCCGGAATTCCGGATGCTGCACCAGAAGAACCTGACCAGAGAGAAAAACCCGCTGACTAAAATGCAATCGATAATCGCGCTGTGCGGCAAACTGATCCGGGTATTCTATGGTCTGTTAAGAACTGGAACCGACTACAGTGCAGAGAAGATGCTGGGCGACATTGAACGGGGAATTAAAGCAGCCGCGTAAGCTAAGCAGGCCATCCGGGTTCAGAGTTGTCTAAGCCGCAACAGCTCCAAGGAACCAAAGAAACAAGAATGAATCGAAGCCAAGGAGATGAAGAGCCGGGACAGTCAGGTTGAATTTCACCCTCAGGGCGTTGACCCAGTTAAGGAGCATTACTGACGTTCCACCTCTTGGGTAAGCAGGACGAAGGAATTTAGGGCTTTAGACCCAGGAAGATATGGGAGGTTTGCTGCCAGGAGTTGATGTGGAATCCCAACGGCCGAAAATACCGTACTACCGCGGTTTGTTGAGCCACGCCCATCAACACTGGAACTTGCAGAAGATGCAGAAGCCAAGAGGATTTAGCTTCATTAATGAAATTGAAATACTGCGAAAACAAGAGAAATTGCATGAATATGAAAGTTTATTAAAGGAGGTAGGTTTGGAGTGAATCAGCTTTCCACCCGGGAACTTCTCTATCTGGAGGATTCCAGCAAGCTCTTCGAGTCGATCCAAAAGACATGCAATCACGCCATGAACGAATGCACCGATCCCCAGGTCAAGAATCTCATTCAGAGTATGAGCGGCCCGCACCGGCAGGTGATCCAGAAATCAGCTTCACTGGTGTCCGGACGCACCACAATGCAGTAAGGAGGAATGACAGTGTCTAAAGATATGGAATGGATGGGGATCATCTTGAATGAACATAAACTGGCCGCCAGCATGCTGACCAGTGGCGTTATTGAAAGTGCCAATCCCCAAGTTAGGCAGCATTTCAGCACCCTTCTCAATCAAACCCTGGACCATCAAAAACAGATTTTTGATTTAATGAGCCAGAAGGGCTGGTATAAGGTGGCCGCAGCTCCCCAGGAAGAACTTACCCGGATTCAGCAGAGCTTTTCTACCATGCAGCAGCAAATGCAGTAACGATTCCGAATACGATGAGGCTGGGGTAACTCATCCCCCGCCATCATTATTTAAGGAGCAAGACAGAAACCCGGCCTAACTGGGTTTCTGTTTTTTGTTTATTATTTTTGCTCAATCTCGGTAACACATTCGTTCTTGATCTTTCCCACCAGGAATTGCAGGGCATCGATCACGTGGGGCCTGATGTCGCCGCCGATCAATACATACATGATATCATCGCCAACCTCCAAATGCCCTTCATTAAGCCATACCCTGACGTAGAAAATACCCTCCATAGCATAGGTTTCCGCAATCACCGCGTCGACTTTGGCGGCATCGTAGCCAAATTCCATCCCCTTTACCGTGGAACCATCATCAATGCCTTGACGCACCTGGGCCTTGGGAGTCTCCCGCACCACACCATTATGGACTAAAAACATCCCTTGCTGGGCCGCTATCGGATGGGCTTTGGCTTCTTTTAACCATTCATCTACCGATGGTGGTATCTTCTTGGCCTTTCTATCACTCATAAACACACGCTCCTCCTCATTAGAATTCTCCTAGTTGGCGAAGGCCATTCCATAACATCATAATCCGGAGACGTGCAGTAATAAAGTAAATAATTGGAGGATTATTGTCTGCCTCCAGGAAGTGAATCCTTGTCCAGAAGTAAATCACTGCCCATACAGGCTGTACAAGCAGAATATTAGATTACCTTCCATCAAATACTAGGGAAAGCGTGATTTTTTAATTTGGCTGGTGAATAAGTGTGGGTGCAACTGGCAATATATCCGGTATTCTTGATAAGGATAAACAGGATCTGATCAACACCATTGGCCAAGGTCCGGACATAAGTTACCGGCACTTGACGATTCCGTCTCTTGATAATTGTCAAGCTCTTATTGTCTACGTCAAAGGCCTGGCCAATACAACCGAGCTGGAAGACTCAATAATCGCGCCATTAACCACCCCGGCTCCGGCACTGGCTCAAGATGCCCAGCAGAACCAATCCGATAAAGTGTCCGCTTTAATGAAATACGGCTTATCAATAGCCGATGTCACCCCGAGTAAACTTTGGGCAGATATCTGTGATCATATCGTATCTGGAGACTCGGTTCTTTTTATGGACCAATCCGATACTGCCTTGATACTGGCCAATCGAGGCTGGAAACAACGTTCCATCTCCGAACCCACTACAGAGGTGGAATCCCGGGGCCCGAAAGACTGTTTCTTGGAAGATATAATGTCCAATATGGGCTTGATTCGCCGGCGGATCCGGGATTACAATCTTCGCTTCGAAGGTTTTAAAATCGGTGACAGAAGCAAGACGGATGTCGTCATAGCATATATAGAGGACCTGGTTAGCGAATCGCTTTTAAATGAGGTGAGGACCCGACTGGGAAGAATCAAAACAGATGGGATCAGCAATTCTTCGGCTGTTGAAGAGTATATTCAGGACTCACCTTTTTCGATATTCCCGCAGACTGAACATACCGAAAGGCCAGACCGCGGCGCAGCCGCGCTTTTAGAAGGTAGAATAGTGATCCTGGTCGACAACGCACCCTTTCAGATCATTGTGCCAGCTACTTTCTGGAGTTTCATCCAGGTACCCGGCGACTATTACGCAAGGTATATTATCGGCACCTTCTGGCGATGGATCAGACTTTTCGCCATATTCCTAACCATATCCAGCTCATCGGCATATGTACTGTTGACTTCATTTCACCAGGAAATGCTGCCCACTTCCCTGGCCCTAAAAGTGGCGGCCGGAAGGATGGGGGTTCCCTTTCCCGCTGCGATGGAAGCATTTGTTATGGAAATCATATTCGAAATCATGACTGAAGCAGGTCTCAGGATGCCAAAGGCCTTGGGACAGACTGTCAGTATAATAGGAACGTTGGTTATAGGCCAGGGAGCGGTGATGGCCGGGTTGGTTGGACCAGCCCTGGTAATAGCGGTTGCCATCGGAGCCATCGCCTCGTTTGCCATTCCTTCATTCAGCATGAGCAATTCTATCCGTTTGCTGCGGTTTCCCTTGCTTTTCTCGTCGGCTGTCTTCGGACTTTTTGGTTACCTCGGGGGGGTCATATTAATCACGATATACCTGATGTCGTTACGGTCCTTTGGCACACCTTTTTATGCGCCAATAGGCCCCTTTATTAGAGAAGATCTAAAGGATACTCTCGTCAGAGTTCCCCGCTGGCAGATGATAACCCGGCCCTGGTTTGCCCGCCCCAAAGATAAACCCCGGCAGGCTCCAGATTTAAAGCCCAAGCCTGATCCTCGATGAAGAAGGCGGTTATTATGAAAACCATAGCCCTGTATGTACTCCTGATTAGCTTGCCGTTGCTGAGTGGATGTTGGGATATGAGGGAGATAAATGAGCTCGGATTGGTCATGGCGGTTGGAATCGATAAGTCATCGAACAATCCTGATCATTATTTGGTTACAGTTCAAGTAGCCAATCCCCAAGCAGGCGGTTCATCCGCTGATTCCAGCATAAACCGCCCGGAAACGATTTGGATATCCAGCGCCGAAGGCAAAACCATATTCGAGGCCATAAGGGAGTTAGCCCGCATTTCCTCCCAACGGATAATGTGGGCTCACAATAACGTGATTGTAATTGGCGAATCCTTGGCTCGGGATGATATAACCCCGGTTATTGACTTTTTTAGCCATAACCATGAACTGAGAATGAAAACATGGATGGCAGTCGCCAAAGGCAGCGCCACCGATTTCTTGAAGGCCAAAGCCGGAATGGGATCCATTCCCGGTCAATCGCTGGCGGATATGTTTCGATATCAGCAGTTTACCGGCCTGGATTTTCACAGCAATCTTCTAAAGGTTTACGGGGATTTCACCAGTGACACCACCAATCTGTTAATTGGTTCGCTGTCATTGGAACAAGCAACGACCCAAGCTGGTTTATCGAAAGTACAGGAAAACACCGTGGAACAAATACAGATGGATGGGATGGCCGTTTTCGACCAGAGGAGGATGCTGGGTTATCTGTCTGAGGATGAAACTCGCGGCCTGGCCTGGTTTCTGAGTGAAAATCCCAACATGGTGATCTCGGTGCCACACCCATCAGACAGTTCCGAATCGGTGGCAGTCGAAATAGTCGCTGTCAAAGCAAAGATCGACTCTCAACTCGATCAGCAAACCCCGTCATTTAGTATCCAGATTACCGGGACAGGACACATTGCGGAAGAGGACACCACCAGTGATTTATCAATAAATGATTTTAAACATCAGATGGAATTCCTGGCGGAGCAGCAAATCATTGAGGAAATCGAGCTTGGTTTGGACAAAGTTCTGAATGTTTATAAAAGTGATGTATTGGGATTTGGTAAGGTTGTCCATAGTCAACATAAGAAGGAATGGAACCAAGGCCTTAAAGACCGTTGGGTTCAGATATTTCCAGATGTTGAGATAAGTGTTGCTGCCGACATCGAAATTAAATCCAGTACCTTGAATCAGATTCCTTTACGTAATTATAGGAGGAGTTCCGTAATTGATGACTAAGGTTAAAATCAGCAGATTTCAATATTTTCTGCTGATTCCCAACCTGCTTTTCGCCAAGGCTATCGGCATCACCGCCGGAGTAACAGCTCGCTCCGTTGGCAGTGATGCCTGGACATCCATGTCCATCGGATTTCTGCTCGGAACAGCAATTATTCTGGCAATGGTCTACCTACACTCCAGGTTTCCGGAAAAAACTATAGTTCAAATCTCCGAAGAAGTTGTGGGCAAATGGCTGGGCAAATTAACAGGTATAGTTCTGGCGCTGTTTTTTATTTTGGCCTTTGGGGCTTCTGCCAATGTTATGACCATGCATCTCAAAGAGTATTTCCTGGTCGAAACTCCGTTTTGGTTGATCTGCTTCGTTTACACCCTCCTATGTATGTATGGGGTGTTCGTGGGGATAGAGAATATCGTCCGATTTTCACTATTTGGACTCTTAGGGTGTTTGCTTATCAATATCACCATGATTTTTGGTACCTGGGGCGATTTCGACCTGATAAATCTGCTTCCTGTCCTGGATCGCGGTCTTTCTGCCAATATTGCCAACAGCATATATATCTTTGGCGACCTGGCCATGGCTATTCTGGGAATTGGCATGATCTACCCGTTACTCAACAACAAGGATAAAACCTTTGTGATTTCATTTTGGGCCATGGTGTTGTCAGGCATCCTGATTTTAATTTGGCCCATTATGGAGTTAGGGGTCATCGGTTCCGGAGCCATGCAGCAATACGTAGTGGTATGTATGCAGCAGGTACGTTGTGCCCAATTGACGGGGTATCTGCCTCGCTACGAGCTAATTATGGTCAGCTTCTTTACATTTACGACCTTCGTCCAATCTGCCACCATGTACTATTGCTCGGTGCAAAGTTTTCAGCAGTCCAGCGGAATGCTGAAAAACCGGCAAATTATTATACTCTTATTGGCAATTGCCATGTTCTTGGCCACGTTTTTGATGGCCAATGATCACAATAATTACATTCATTTTTTGGCTTACCCTTGGGCCCAGATCTGCACCATTCTTAGTCTGGGATTACCGGTGGTTCTCATTATGACTGCTCTGATAAGAGGCAAACTCAAGAATAAACCAACGCCTGCAAAAACATGAATCATATAAGGAGGTGCGTCCGATGGCAAAAATCAACCATTTCCTGTTGTTTACTATTGTATTCTGTGTATTGTTCGGGATGGTCTTTATCACTGGTTATACCAGGAGTACACCAGCCGGACAAAGTCTGACCAATTGCTCCTCGTCGTGCGGCGAAATGAATTGCCAGGAGCCTATGAACAGGGGTGCTTGTTCCAACTGCACTTGTGAGGGTGAATAGTCTGGTGTACCGAGATTAGCCATCGGGGCAGCATGCTGGAGAACACTACCCCCTAGCTTCTCATATGCTTTATACTATAGGTATGCAGGAAGAGGTAGAACGGCAATGCCTCTTGCTTATGAAGATGAGAAGGAGGACTTCAAGATGGATGATAATCAACTAGCCCGGAACTGGGCCATGGGTTGCCACTTGGCGGCACTGACGGCTTTTGTGGGAATTCCTTTCGGCAATATCTTGGGACCGCTGATCATTTGGCTGCTGAAAAAGGATCAATACCCGCTGGTCGATGAGCACGGCAAACAGTCGCTTAATTTCCAAATATCAGTGATTATTTACGGTCTGGTTCTGATGGCGGCAATTATCATAACTGCCCTAACCGTGTTACTTATACCTGTAGCAGTTTTGCTCGGCGCTTTGCTGGCCGCCGTTATTATCGCTGATTTTGTGCTGGTCGTGGTAGCTGCTATAAAGGCCAGCAACGGAGAAACCTACCAGTATCCGTTTACGATACGGTTTATATAGTATATTCCGCTTTGGTTACAGAACGATATAGTAAGGACAAATATCTTCAAAATGGCCATCTCCCATGCGAAAGCCACCGGGAATAGTGCCAAGCTGTTGGAATCCAAGTCGTTCATATAAATGACGTGCTGGATCGTTCCCGGCAACTACGGCATTAAACTGCAGGATGGCGAAGCCATGCCGTTTGGCCTGAACCAGACTGTCCAGCACCAACTTCTCCCCGATATGCAATCCCCTGCTTGCGGAGCTGACTGCGTAACTGGCGTTACAGATATGTCCGCATCTTCCCACATTATTGGGGTGAAGAATATATAAACCTCTTATTATCTTGCTTTCACAGTCTTCGGCAACAGCACAATACGTTTGTTCATCGAAGAACGCCTGACCCGTTGCCTCTGTTAAACACTCATCCTGGGGAAACGCATTTCCCTCTTCTACGATTTCATTCCAAATGCGGATCATTGAAGGAAGATCCATAGTATTATATCTACGGATACTAATATTCATTTCTCTCAAATCTCCCCCTATGAATTAAGCTTCATGAATGTCCGATTACTATGTTCGCCTGTCCGATAACAAAAAGCATAAATATTCAATCATATTTCTTTATCTTAACAAATAAGCAAATCGTTGAGATGATATAGAAAATCAGGGCTGGAAGAATGACCATTCTTAACCCCAAAGCATGCAGCACACCCATCATGATTAAGAAGCCGCCATTAGTATAAGCATACGCAGCCATCAGTCGGGCAACGCCCTCGATATCGACACTGGCTCTTTTCCTTTCTGACATGGTGTTATATCCTGCAATCAGGAAATACCATTTGAATTTACCAACTGCCAATCCCAAGCCAATGAAGATAAGACCAATTATGATATAAAGCCACATGGTTACGGGTTAGTCTTGGTAGGCTTTATCTACTTCAGCTAACATGTTGTACACCGCTTCATAGGCTTCACAGGCATCACCTGGAACCTTGTAGTTATCGGTAATTGCCCGTAACTTGGAAAATTCCTCGCTTAATTCAGGTCTTTCCGACCCCGCTTCTTTTATCTTCTTGTTAATTGCATCAAATATTTTACGGACCTCATGAAATTCCGGGTGATGTTCTCCGTGAACACGCGCCACGATCGGAACATATTGTTCCAATGTCGGAAATCGATCTTTCTTGATTTCGTTGAATGTGGACATATTTTCTCCCTTCTTTCCAAGTATTGTTGGCTCTATTAAGACAATCTAATTGTATCAAGAATTCCAAGATTTGAAATTGATCCAAATCCAAAATTCTCAAGGCTGCCTTATTCTCTATATGCTTTCGTTCTTCAATACATCAATAATGTTCTCTGTTTTTATCTTGGAACCGGCATACAGCATTGTCAGACTAACCATGGCCAAAATCGCAATTATGGCCACGATTACGCTGCCCCAGGGAATAACAAAAGCCAATGTAAATGAATTGCTGATAGACCGGTATATGAAATAATACATCATGGCAAAACTAATGGGCAGCCCGTAGAACAGAGCCTTGAGCCCATAAAACAAGCTCTCATACCTGATCATTTTATTGAATCCCGCCGGTGTCATGCCAACTGATTTTAGTACAGCAAATTCCCGCCGCCGGAGCAATACGCTGGTGGAGATAGTGTTCAAAATATTGGCCCCGCAGATAGCCGCCATAAGTAAAACAAAGCCGTAGAAAAACACGTTGATGAAGGTATTAACCTGTGAATTTCGTTTGTTGGCCGCAGCCACATCATTAATAATCAGGTTGGCAATTGAGGTTTGCTGTTGGAATTCTTTAATGTCTTCCACCAGACTGCTAGGATCGGAACTTCTAATAAGCATATGGACATTGGTATTATCAATAACTTCGGGCAACTTCGCTTGCATGGCGGCATACACTTCCGCTGATACGAATAAAATCGCTTCGTCGGGATCCATCAGACTGGTCCCCCCCATCGGAGTCTTGTCTGCTACGGCAATAATCTGCAGCTCAGTACCATAATCACCGGGCTCACCGTTAATCTTATGAATAAATTGGAGACTCTCCCCTGCCTCGATATTAAAGCGGTTCATACGCGTGTATTTATTATCCGCCGATCTGATTGTCACCGTGTTAAACAGTATGCCGCCGGGATTCCTGGTGTCTTTTAAGCGCGTCACGTCCATCCCAGTTTCCTGGGCATATCTATTTAGAGCCGCGTCATCAATAGCCTTTATCTGAAATTGCATTGAAAATGGCTGGAGAGTTTGCTCTTGCTTGCCCGACTGCGCATTAGGATTCGTAGCGGCCGCCATTAAATCGCCGCTCACAACAGCTTCAGCTTCCATACTCTGCTCAATAACGGCATAATCTACATGTTCCATCCTGGTGATGACTCTGTAAAAATCCATTTTCTCCTGGGCTGTAGCCGAAGAAGTAACAAACACGCTAACATCATAAGGTATGCTGCCGGCCGCCAATTCGGCTGATTGTTGCGCTAGCATGGACAGGGATGAAACAGATAGGAACAGGACAATGCTGATCACCAGCGAGAAGATAGTCACTTTATAGCGACGTCTATGGCGCTTTAGGTTTTTCAGCCCCAACTCCGCTTCAAAACCAAAGATCAGCCGGGTTAACCTGGATGTTTTCACCGTCCGGCCGGTTAGCTTTACATCCTGAGTCTGCCGTATGGCATCGATGGGCGAGATCCTGGATGCACGCCGGGCCGGAATATAGGCCGAGATGAGGATGGTCAACATGGACAGTAAAACAGCGCTTATAATCGCATCCGAAGAGACTACCAGGCCCAGGTCAGCTTTGAATACGTCTGTCAGTAAAGGCTGTACCAATTCAAAGGTTATCCCCATCCCCAATGTTCCGAAAAAGACACCTAAAGGGATGCCGATAATTCCCACTACCAGACCTTCAAAAAATACCGAGTTTCGTTTTTGCCTGGTGGTCGCGCCCACACTGGCCAGCATACCCAGATGACGGCTCCGCTCGGATATGGAAATGGCGAAGGAATTATATATCAAGGCCACCGATCCAATAATAATAAGGACAATCATGAATGCCGCCAGGCTATATAGGGTGGAGAGCAGATTATCGTCAATGATTCCGTAATAGCGCAACAGAGCTCGATTATAGCTTACCTTATCACTGGAAATCTCCATGTCTTCGGCCAGCTCATTGGCGTGTATATTGGCCTCTTTGTTCACATTCTGCCAGGCCGTCGATATATTGACAGTTGCCCCTGCGGCCAATTCATTCTTATCAAGAAATGGTATGACTGTATAACCTGGCGCCCAATACTGCTCAAAGCTGGGTGGGCTTATAATCCCTGTCACCGTATATTCTCGAGTATATTCAGGAATAAATCTTTCACCGGTTGTATCTGCGCTCTGTTCCACATAACTGTGATCCTGTCCCAGCAAGAGGTCATTGCCGCCTTGCTCCAGGTGTCGCTGCCCAATCTCCAGTTTTATGGTGTCTCCAATCCTATATACAACCCCGCCATTTTCAGCGATGCTCGAAGATATGACAATATCACTGGATTTTTGGGGGAAACGTCCTTCGAGCAGTTTTAGGTTATAAGTGGCAAACCCCTGCTCATCAAAAGATTTTAGGAAAAGATAGGGTTTATCCTCATTTCTCGACCCATCCAGCCGGGCATATCCCATATCCTGGCTAAGTGCCGCGGATGCGGTATTTTCATCATTAACCACGATATCAATGTTTTGTCTGGGTACATCACTATACAGCACGTGCCAGTTGCCGGTATCGGCAATAACACTTCTCTGCATCATATCCAAGAAAGAGGCTACAAAAACAGGCACGGCGGTCAGCATGGCAACCGCCAATACAACCCCGATTATGGTAACGATAGTACGTTGCTTGTTTAGCTTCAAGTGACGAAGGGTCAGCTTATTTATAATATTCATTTGCGCATCACCTGGTCTTTGACGATACGCCCATCCTCAAGGGATATAACCAGATCGGCCTGTAAAGCAATGCGCTCATCATGCGTGATTATGATCAATGTCTGATTATATTTTTGGTTGGATAGTTTTAAGAGCTTTACTATTTCGGCACTGTTTTTACTATCCAGATTACCGGTAGGCTCATCAGCCAGCATGAGGGCCGGATTATTGATTAATGCCCGGCCGATCGACACCCGCTGCTGCTGCCCGCCGGAAAGCTGGTTAGGCAGGTGATTCATGCGGTCTGTCAGGCCTAGGGTGACGATTATTTCATCAAGCTGACTCTTATCAACCTGGCGTTCATCCAGTAATAAGGGCAGGGTTATATTTTCTTGGACATTGAGAATCGGGATGAGGTTATAGAATTGATAGATAAGACCGATTTGCCGGCGCCTGAAAATGGCCAGCCTGGTTTCATCAAGTGCATAAATATCGGTATTATCTATAAAAACCTTCCCGCTGGTGGGCGTGTCCACCCCACCCAAGATATGCAACAGGGTTGACTTTCCCGAACCCGAAGGGCCAATAACCGCCAAGAACTCTCCTTTTTCCACGGAGAAGGAAACCCGGTCCAGAGCTTTAACGGCAGTTTCGCCCTCACCGTAGATTTTGGCCAGATCCTCTACTCTCAAGATTTCCACGCTCATTCACTCCTTTTCTGGTCCATACCTTGAGTATAGCGGCTGAATATGACGCTGGAGTGACTGTTTCGGTGACAATTCTGTCACCCGCTGCTTTGGTAAATCTTAGGCGCAGATTAGATGCCCCTTGGCCTATTTCGTGAGCAATTTCAGATTCGATGGACTATTTTAGTTCCGTTTTTGTATCCAGCATCCTGGCAATCCAGATAAATGCAATTGCGGCCAATATGAAGGTAAAAATCATTTCCGGGTCCAGCCCCAGTATGCTTCCGGTGAACCAGCCGCTCTGAGCGGCAGTAAGCTTATCCATAAGCCAGCTTAAGGAGATACCTGCTGCAGCTGCGGTTAGCCAGGTTACCGGCACTGCACCCTTTATTTTGTGACGGATCACTGCGTGGAGGGTGACAAAGAAGTTCACAAACACAATTATGGGCATAAAGCCCAAGGCTGCATTCAGGATGTATTTGATAATTTCCAGGAACAAACCGGAAGCTATTTCGACATTCAATCCGAACCGGATGTTTGGAGGAGCCGCCGTTTTGATCACCATAAAGGTCAGATAGGCGAGTACTCCGGATATGGTGATTCCCGCTAGAATATATAGAAAGTAGATGATGTATTTAGCCGTAAGTCTTTTCCAACCCGGTTCAGGAATATATGCTTCGAATACTGCATGTTTGTCGTTGAGGTCATGGTGGAAGAGAAATAAGCTTGAAATAAACGGTGCCACAAAGGTCAATATCATGAGTATGCCCAAACCGAAGAAACTCAGCATCCCTAAAAACTGCTGCAGTAACGGCATATCCCAATTTATTCTTTGGCCGCTGGAATAACCAGCAGTTAGGAAGAACGCTGCAAAGATCAAAATGGTGACCATGGACCAGAGTGATTTCTTTTTCAACTTATTGAATTCATATTTGAGGAGAGTCGTCATCTGCGATACACCTCCCGGTACAGTTCATCCAGGGACATTTGTTTTTCCGCCCTGATTGCTTCTACATCGCCTATATAGCGGATCTCACCTTCCTTGATAAAGTAGACTTCATCCAGCAACCGCTCCAGTTCATTGATCAGATGGCTGGTAACCAGGAGGGTGCTATCCGGGGAAAAACCAGCGGCTATCAAGCGGAGAATATCCTCGCGGGCCACCGGGTCCACTCCATCCAAGGGTTCATCCAAAACGATCAATTTCGCTTTTCTGGAAATGGTCAAAGCCAAGGCAAATTGGCTCTTCATCCCCTTGGAAAGACTGCTGATCTTCAAATCAGGGCTTAAACTCACCTCTTTGAGAAGCTGGTGGAAGCGTTCCATTTCAAAATCCTTGAAGAAACTTTCATAGGTGTTAGCTGCCTCCTGTATAGTCATGCCCTCGGGCATGAAATCCGAAGTAGTCAGGCCGGAGATATGAGCCTTTAAGGCCGGCGAGAGCTTGGCTCCGTCGATGCTGACACTTCCGCTGTCAGCCCTCAATTCGCTTACCAGGATCCGCAGCAGTGTCGTCTTGCCGGAACCGTTGGGTCCCAGGAGACCCACGATTTTGCCCTGTTCTAGTTTCATGACGGCATTTTTCAACGCCGGTTTTCTTTGATAGCTTTTGGAAAGACCCTGGATATCAATCATGCTGTTCTCCTTCCTTCTGCCAAGCACTATTTAATAGACTGAGCATGTCTTTTTTTGAGTAACCAAGCTTTTGCATTTCTACAATAAAACTCCCCACAACTCTTGCCGCTTCCTCGTTCTTTAAGACCTCCAGCAATCCCGGCTCATCTTTTACAAAGGTTCCGATGCCGCGTTCCGAGTAAGTCAGACCCTGTTTATCCAATTCCATGAATACCCGCTGTACCGTATTGGGATTCACCTGATATTGCTCGGCAATCTCTCTCACCGACGGAAGTCTATCTCCCCCTTTTAATTTTCCGCTGATCATTGCTCCTTTGATTTCTTTCACGATCTGCAGGTAGATCGGTATACCGTTGACAAACTTATACACTGCGTCATCACCTCACTCTTTACCGAGTAGTGTATTATAATACTAGTACACTAATATATCAATTTCAACTCTTTCTTAATGACTTAGTCCTTTTTTTAAGACCGGCTGTATTATACACTGCTGTAAAGGAGGCGCAGGAAGAAATGAGGTATTCAAGCAGGTCTGAACTAAGATGCCCTGATTGTGGTAATAACAAAATGGGGCAAGGAAAGATATCGGGTTATGCGACTCTGACACCAGTGGGAAAATTCTTTTCCCTAGGCAGCGCCATAATAGCTGATGTTTGCACTAACTATGGCACTATAGTTAGGATGAAGGCAGAAAAACCCGAGAAGTTTAAATCAGATAGAATCTAAAAGCAAAGAAGCGGCATTGTCCCGCAAGGGATAAGGCCTCTCAACATGATTCACAATTCTTTGGCAGGAATGCAAGGCAGCGTCACACGATGCTTTGGTAAATCTTGATAGTAAATTGGGTGCCTTGGCCTTTCTCACTGGCAGCGGCAATGGTACCGCCCTGGCTCTCGACAATACTCTTGGCCATGGCCAGCCCAATGCCGATGCTGTCATTGGCCGCATTTTTACCCTTGTAAAAACGGTTGAATATGTGGGGTAAATCGCGGGTATCGATGCCCTCTCCGTTATCGGAAATCGTGATCATGGTATAAAACGGGGTCTGGTTAAAGCTTACAACTATCCTGCCTCCGCAGGGTGTATGCTCCATGCAATTCTTAACGATATTGGCGATCGCCTCGGCAGACCAATTGAAATCCCCCATAAATTGAGCATCCTCATCACCGGTGATTTCCAGGGTCTGTTCTTTGATTTCCATTGGGATCAGCAGGTGCTCAGTGGCCCTATGGATAAGCTCTCTTACATTTACCGGCTCTTTTTTGAACTCAATCGTCCCGGCATCAATCTTGGATAACTTCAGCAGGGAGGCCACAAGCCATTGCAGTCGCTCCAACTGGGAGCGGATGTTATTGGTGAATTCGATGCGCTTGTCCGGGGGCAGACTCTCGTCATGCAGCAGGTCGGTCATAACGGACATAGAGGTGATGGGCGTCTTTAGCTGGTGGGAAATATCTGAGATCGAATTGGACAGGAATATCTTGTCCTTCTTCAGCAACTCGGCTTGTTCGGACAGGGTTACGGTTACTTTATATATTTCGCTTTTCAATATACTGAGCTCACCCTCATAATTATCTCTGATGTCGAGCTCATATTCGCCCCCGGCAATCCGTTGGAGGTATTGAGACAGCTTTTCTATTTGCTTATATCTCCACTTGGTAAACCCCCACGATATGAGGGCCATTAATAGTAAAGAAAAGAACGCAACCATCCCGGCCCGGTCATCAAAATAAAAACAGACCACCGTTCCTATTAGCCCTACAGAGACTAAAAGAAAGATAAATATCTTTATCTCTCGATTGCGCAGCAACTTAATCGCCCCCCTTATAACCAAGCCCGCGAACTGTTTTTATTATGGTCGGGTTTTGGCTGTCATCCTCAATCTTTTCGCGTAAACGCTTGATATATACGGTTAGTGTATTGTCATTTACGAAGTCACCGGCTACATCCCATAGGCTTTCCAATAGCTGATTGCGGCTCAGAACTTGACCCTCCCGGTTGGCAAAGATTAAGAGTAACCGGTATTCAAGAGAAGTTAGATTGATTTCCTGGTCGGCTTTGTATACCTTCGCTTTGACAGTATCGATTTTCAGGCCACCAAATTCAATCAGCGTTTTTGGGGGTTCGGCTTTGTCATAGCGGCGCAGTACTGATTTGATTCGGGAGATCAATTCCCTTATCCGAAACGGCTTGGTTATGTAATCGTCCGCTCCCATGTCGAGACCCATGACTACATTGACTTCATCATCTATGGCGGTCAGAAATATGATGGGAATATCCGCCTGGGCCTTGATCATTTTGCATAAATCATAGCCGCTTCCGTCTGGAAGGGATAAATCCAGTATCGCCAGGCCAAAGCTATGCTCCCTGATCATCGTTTTGGCTGTCTCGACGTTCAGGCAGTGGGTAACGGCATACCCTTCCTGCATCAGTGAGTAGCAAAGCCCAGCGGCAATAACTTTATCATCTTCAACAAACAGTATTTCCATTTCCAGTACTTCCTCGTTTCCTTCAAGACCCTAGATTATTCTGACCATTCGGATAATCTTTTGTCGCGAAATGCCTAAACCTTCGAGCCAAACCGTCGGCAAGATGCTACAGATAACCCCTGGCCACAATCAGATAGAAATCTGTACGTCTATGTTATAGTTGGGCTTTAAGAATTGGTCATAATCATCAAGAGATATCTCTACCGGTATTATGGTCTCGCCATTTCGTTCTACGGCGATATCGGAAATCTTCTGGATCCGGCCATGATAGGACCGGCTGGAATCAGCCACGGGCACGATAACAACCACCGCATCCATTCTTACATCACCGATAAACTCCTCAGGTATTTCTGCTTCCGCATAGATAGTCAGCAGATCCATAATACTTAACAAGCTGCGGGCGGCATCAGTAGTCTGACCGGCCTGGCAGTTAAGTTCATACACCAGTCCCTGCGCAAAGGGCGATACTAATGCGTTGCCCTTCAAGTGAGGATTGCCGTACAGCTTGTTATTCAGCCGGGCCAATTCACTTCGGGCGGCGGATATGGATATCTCCACATTTTTGATGGCATTGGCAGCTTCCTTGACATTCATCTCGAATTCTTCATAATCCGTACTTGGTATGGCTCCCGCCTCTAGCAGGGCTTGGCGGCGTTCCAGATCTTGCTGCGCCTTTTGGTGCTGTGTTTGCCGCATCTGCAGATCATTTTGCAGCCGCTGTATTTCAAGTTGTTGCTTTTCTATGCTATTTCTCATATCACTCACGTCCAGGGTGACCAGCTTCTGGCCGGCATTCAGCGTTTGACCGGCTTCCACATGGACCTCCGTTATCCGGGCCGGAAAATCAACTACTAGTTCCGATATGGTTTTCACCTTGATGGTGCCGAATGCATCAATAGTTGGATCTTCCACCGGTGCTACAGTCTCTTCGGCCGGGGGCTCAGTTTTATTGCACCCCAGCGGAAGCATTATTAGCATGATAAACACCGCCGTCATTGCCAATAGCGCAGCTTTTCTCATTATTCCCACACCTTTCCGTCTCTGAGTCTTATTATCCGGTGGCTGTATTGCGCCAATTCCTCCGAATGGGTCACCTGCAGGATGGTTTTCTTGGCTTCTTCATTGATGTGCTTGAACAATTCCATAACATCGGTCCCCGTTTTACTGTCCAGATTGCCCACCGGCTCATCAGCCAGTATGATTTCCGGATCGTTCATGAGGGCCCGGGCGATAGCCACTCGCTGCTGTTCGCCGCCGGAAAGTTCCCGAGGAGTGTGCCTTTTCCTGGCAGACAATCCAACCACAGCTAAGACATCATCTAATTTTTGCCGATATTTCTTGATAGGTTGGCCGTCCAGCAGTACCGGCAACATGATATTGTCTTCTATATTAAGGTTCGGCACCAGGTTATAGAATTGAAAAATAAAGCCCATTTCCTGGCGCCGGAAGCGGCTGGCTTCCTTATCACTCATGGCTGACAGTTCGCGGCCCTTTACCTTTATGGTCCCTGAGTCAGGCTTATCAAGACCGCCCAGGAGGTAGAGCAGGGTGCTTTTGCCGGAACCTGAAGGCCCCATCAGACTGACAAATTCCCCCCGGGTGATGCTTAGATTTATATCTTTGAGGACTTCTATTTTCACGTCTCCCAGATAAAAACTCTTATATACCTCAGATGCTGAGATAATGTCCTCCACCAACAACCCCCCTCTTTATTCGTATTTCAGTTCTTTCACAATTTCCAGCCGGGCAGTCTGCCGCGACGGGCCCAGAGAAGCAAGTACTGCGATTATGGCGCCGGCGACGACCGCTTCCATAAACAATGGCGGCGAATAAATAATTTCTATCGGCAGGTTCATTGCGAACATGCTATATCCTGCTTGCACCAAAAAAAACCCTCCCACCAGGCTGCCGGTCACGCCAGCGATCAACCCACCGGCCATGGCTTCCACCAATAGGACCTTTACCATCTGCCTCTGGCTCATGCCGATGGAGCGGAAAACAGCCAGAGACCTTTTGCGGGTCAGGACGCTGACTACGAAATTATTGAAAACCCCAAATATCCCAATAAGCATGGTTATCAGAGAAAAGCCCTGCAATAGAACAAACAGCTGGTTATTGGACTGATTATTGGTTTCCTGCAGTTCAGTCTTGGTAATGGTGAATACATTATCGCGTAGATATTTGTCTTTTATTGATTGGCTGACATCGGCCGGATCTGCATCGCTCTTCACCCACAGATAGGTAAAATAGCGCTGCTGCCAGTCGCTTTTTACATATTTGGCAGGTATCAATACTGTGTTGCCATTGTTTATTATGGTGCCGGCAAACCCTACCACACGGTAGTCTTTTTCGCCAGTTTCCGTCTTCAATGTAAGCATATCTCCAATGTTCAGATTAAGTTTTTCTTTTAAAAAGGTGGTGGGAATTATGGAGCGGACAGAAGAATACTGCTGCAGAATCTGCTCCGCATCCCCCTGCAGCCGAAAATCCAAATAATCCAGCATCCGATTACCATCGATCCCATACACCGTGCCGATTTTTTCAGTTGAACCCGCGATTTCCACCTGGTTGATTTCGTAAAGCCCCAGCGAAGATACTACCCCCGGAACCGATCTGATCTGGGATTCCAGGCTGCGGTCAACCTGGGGATGATAAACCCAGATATCGAATTTTAAATCCTTGTATACGTCACTTACTAACCGTCCCACACTGAAACTTATGGTATTGATCAACAGCAGACTAGCCAGACCTATGGTCAAAAGGGTTATGTTATTGAGCATCTCCCTGTTATTGCGGATATTTTTGATGGCCAGTATTCCTTCATTGCCAAACAGGTAAGGAATGATTTTCTCATAGATGCGGACAAATATTTCCGTTACCGGGGGGATCAGCCACACAATGGCCAGAGTGCCGATGATGAGGCCCCCTATACTCAAGATGCCAGCGGTCTGGCGCGGCAGTAGGGGAGGAATTGCAAGGATCAGGGCAAGTATGATCAGAGCGGGAATGGTTTTATTCTTTTGTCTGCCACCCTGGTTATCGTATGTATTCAGAATAATATCCCGCAGTGGTGTCCGGTAGACTTTCATTACCGGTATAAGGGAACTGAAAACTGATAAAATTATCGCACCCGCTAAAGATATCCCCAGGTAAACAGGATTATAGGTGAGTTGGACATCGGGGGGAGCCTCGTTCCAAGGATTGCTGGACAGGGAGTACGTCATGAGATAGAGAATTCCTATTCCCAGGGCACACCCTAGGATTCCTCCTATCACCCCGTATATCGTGCTTTCAGCCAGCAAAATCCGGTTGGTGATCGCCCGGGTGGCACCCACACTCCGGAAAGTCCCCATCACCGGCATACGCTCCATGATAATAACCTTGAAAGCCGTGTAGATGACGAATATGCTGATCAAACATACCAGAATCAGCATCATCATAAAGGGCATGCGAATTACATCGGTATATTCTCTTAATTCACTTTCGGTAATAGTCTTTTCGACTTCATATCGACTATACTGTTGGCTTAAAGACGTCAGGACGGGCTCTATGTCGGCAGGGTTACTAGTTTTTATGTATATTTCTGATACCCGGCCTTTTTCCCCTATCATCGTAGCCAGGGCTTCCCTCGGTACTACCGCGCTGAACCCGGTTGTTCCTGGAGTCAGGAGCCCTTCTGGCGCAGCAATGGCGGCGATGGTAAAACGGTGAAGCTGGTCATTGATCTTTAAATCCAGGTTATCTCCAACCTGGAGTTGGTATTTGTCAGCAGTGACCCGGTTGATAATAATCTTGTTGCCCTGGAAGGGATTCAGGCTGTATTGCTGCTGTATAACCAGGGGATTCATTCTCTGCAGATCTTCGAGCTTGTATCCCAGCAGATTCACCATTGTCTGTTCATTGGCGGCCACCTGGTATACTCCAGCTTTACTAATGGTGCCTATGATGTAGTCAAGCTGGTCCCGGTATATTTCAGCCTGGTTGGTCCTGAAATAGCGAGAAGGACTTTCCTTGTTAGCATAAATGACAATCTCGGCTTCACCGATCTGGCTGCGGATTTGTTTAAGGTATACCTGAGCTATATTCTGGGATATACCCAGTGATGAGAACAGCAGCGCGGTGGAAAGACAAATGGAGAATAGGATCAAAAAAGTCCGCAGTTTCTTCCCCCATATACTCTTGCCAATAAATTTTATGATGATTGCCATCAAAGCACATCCCGGCCGTTATTCTCTTCAGGATAAACGAAAATCGACACGCTTGTATATATTTAATGTTACTCCGTTTATGTATAAACGGGGCCTTCCTTTCTAGATCGAGAACCAACCTATACTTTCTTCAGCTTCAGAATATAGGGGACAAAGAAGATCAAGCTACAGAGGGTGAGGGCGCTTGATAAGATGGCCATCTCGGGGGTAAATGTATTGCCGGCCAAGGGATTGGTTAACTCTCCGAAAGTCCAACTAAGGCATAAGGTAAAAATCTTTAGGAGCGCCATACCGGCCAGGAGAACCCCTAAGGGTTTCTTCTTGAGGAGGAGGTAGGCGATAATCCCAATGGCCGGGAAAATTAGACAAAGGTCAAGTATGAATACGGCATAAGTCTGGCCAGGTACGTGGCTGGCAATATCGGGAATCATTCTTATGATCCATACAGGATAGAGAAAAGCTATCATTACACAGAGGAATATCCCTATCGCTGTGCGTAAACCATCGGGAATTTCGTACCTGTATGCCTCTGCCGGATTGATGCCCAGGATTCCGTATGCCAGGCTGTAAAAGGATCAGTCAGCATTTCCAGTCAATTTTCGCCGGATTGGGTTCATTTTCCACCGCAATCGCACGCAGCGCTTCAAGCATACGTCCGCACTCGTCGGCGGCACATTGCTCCACCTGCGGCCAGTCCGCATCCGGTCCAAGGGTGTCATAGGCAACTGCTATGGCTCCATATAGCGCCAGTCCGATACAATGCCGGGCAGAATGAATGGTGGACGCAGATTGACCTATGGCCCGGGCGGCGGCTTGGGCAACAGGGTTTGCATCGGCTTCACGAGCAGCTGCATGACATTCGAGGATCGCTGCTTTCGCTGGCGGCAGTTTTATAGTTCCCGCCAACCACTGGCGAGCAGCATGCAGAGCATTTTGGGGACGCGGGTCATGAGGATAATACTTGGTCCACAGTGGCATTATAACTAACTCAGCATAATCCACTGCCCACATCGCCAGCGTAGCCTTGCTCTGCGTTTCAACTAGCCTCATAAGTTCCTGAATATAAGGTGCATCCCAGTCACTCAGCATCTTGCGTGGTTTGGGCATGCTCATCCTATAATCACAATTACGCGATATAGCCCATCGTATTCGTACATTTCACAAATTACAAGTCTTGAAGTGGTCACTATTTGGGTGTATTAAGTATAAGGGGTGATATTAATATGCAGCAGGCAAGCATGACAGCACTTGTTAGTGCCTTTTCAAGGGCGTACCATTCTGAAAACAACGATATCAAAATATTCGATGACAGCGTGGCCAGATCGCTATTATCCGAAGAGGAGTACAATCAAATCGCCAAAAGCATGACACAAGGCATTCAGTTTTTTTATCCTGGATTTACTGGCAGCGATGCTGATGCCTTGCGGTGGATTGTTGACAATCAATTGTCTCCGTCGCCGCTGGGAAGATCCGCCTTTACCGAGCAAGCATTACGAAATGCAGTCAATCATGGAGCGATACAATACCTTATCTTTGCCGCAGGATACGATAGCTTCGCCTACCGGCAGCCCGAATGGGCTTCTCAACTCCAAATATTTGAGCTTGATCATCCTCTTATGAGCGAGGAAAAACAAAGTCGGATAAACCGCATTTTCAAAGAGAAGCCAGATAATTTAACCTACCTGCCGGTTGACTTGGCCGTTACGACCATTGATGAATACCTGTTTGCAAACACAGCATTTGATAGATCACGGCTATCATTTTGCAGCCTGCTGGGAATCTCATATTATCTCTCAAAGGAGAGTTTTATAGACCTGATTGCAAGCATCTCCAAATTGGTTTGCAGCGGAAGCACCATTGTGTTCGACTACCCTGACCAGGATACTTATACTGCCAAAGCTGGGGAACGCGCAAAAAAACAGGTTATGCTGGCAGGCCAAGCTGGAGAGGCAATGTTGGCCAGTTACTCGTATTCTGATATGGAAACCCTGCTTTTGAATTGCGGCTATTTGATTAATGAACACCTGGAGCCGCAAGAGATCACCGAGCGATACTTTTCTGTGTATAACCAAGCCAATCCACAGCATATTATGTCGGCATTTGATAACGTAAACTATTGTTTAGCAGTAAAGAAATAAAGCTTCCATTCCCTGCTTAGTAGTCACAATATTTAAGGACTATCTCACATAGGGCCTTAACCCCTATCGCCAGGGTCTCATCATTAAAGATGTATTTTGGATCATGGATTGGAACAATCGGCTCGCCTGCTTTATCTTTACCCAGAAATATAAACAGTCCGGGAATCTCCTGCTGGAAGAGGGCAAATTCCTCGCACCCCATTTCAGACGGTATTTCATCTGTGATCATATCAGGCTCAAATGAGTCCTTTAAGATCCGGCTGACTTTGGCTGTCAGTCGCGGGTCATTGTTGGCAGGCGGGGTGATCCGGTTATATGTCAACTGATACGTTGCCCTGGCTGACTGCGTAATTCCGTTAACGACTTCCTCTAAGCGACGTGCAATAAAGTCCCTGACCTCCTGGTGATAGGCTCTCACCGTACCATCGAGGGTGGTTTTCTCCGCTATGATATTGACAGCAGTGCCGCCATGAATCATGCCAATGGTGATAAGGGCAGGTTTCACCGGGTCTATTTCCCGGCTAATGATATTCTGAATGGCAGATATCACATCGGCCGCCACCACTATGGGATCTACAGCCATATGGGGCCAGGCGCCATGTCCAGACCTGCCAATAATGTCTAAATGGAATACATCACTAGAGGCCAGAACCGGTCCTGGCTTCACTCCAATTACCCCTTGTCTGATACCATGCCAATTATGTACGTGGAGGATAGCATCAACAGCAGGATCTCTGAGCACCCCGGCTTGAATAAGTGCCGCTGCTCCGCCAGTCTCCTCTTCAGAAGGCTGAAAAATGAACTTAACATTGCCCTTAATCACGCCCTTATACTGAGACAGGATTTTGGCTGCTCCCAAAGCGATAGCCATATTCCCGTCATGACCACAGCCGTGAAAGACTCCCTCATTTTCGGAGGCATAATCAACGCCCGAACATTCTTCCATTGCCAAGGCATCCAGACAGGCTCTTATTCCTATTGTCGGACCCTCGTTCTCTCCTCTCAGGAGTCCCACTACTCCTGTTCCTCCGATACCGGTCCGCACTTCTAAACCCAGGTTTTCCATATACTCCGCTACCTTTGCAGCGGTTCTGTGCTCCTGAAAACCCACTTCGGGAAAACGATGCAGATCCTTTCTTATATACACGAGTTCATCGTTAATGGCGGCTATTTTAAGGTCTAACTCCTTCATGTTACTCGCCCCTCGTACAGGTTATAACGCAGTCCCTTTCTTCGGCATAAACAATCTGCTCATGTCTACTCCTTCGTGCTGTAACAACTGGACTTTTTTTTCAAGCCCACCTGTATAACCGGTCAAATTCCCGTTGGCGCCTACCACACGATGGCAAGGTATAATGATAGATATGGGATTGTGTCCGACCGCACCACCAACCGCTTGCGCAGACATCCTGTCTTTTCCCAGGCGTCTGGCAACTTCCTTGGCAATGCAGCCGTATGTGGTCAGCTCACCATAAGGTATTTCGGCGAGTATTTTCCACACCTGCTGCCTGAACTCGCTACCTCTCGGAGCCAGTGATAACCTGGACAATTGCGGTTTTTTACCGGTGAAATAATCATCCAGCCATGCTATACCGGCTTGAAGTGCTGGAATGTCATCCCTTTCGATAATATCCTTTGACTCTGTGTCGCCAATATATTTCTGCTTGCCAATCCACAGCCCTATAATGCTAGCTTCGTCACCAACAAGCACAATATCCCCCATCGGAGATTTATAATGTGCCGAGTAGTATATTTTCTCCTCCCCTGATTTCCTCATGGCAGTTCTCCCTTCATCTCCTGATTCACATCTTCGTCCAAAGCCTCTATCAGAAAGCTGACCGGGCGGAAACCGTCATTGCAGGAGATCATGGCGGACTTCTTATTCTTCATCCAGCCGTCGTAAAAATTCTCGCCGCCGTGGGCAAGGGTCATTACAAATGCGGACATGCTCTCCCAGGCACTGTCGCACATTGCTTCGGGCTTTTCCCAACCGTTGGCTATGAAGGTTTGCCCAACCTTCATATCACAGGCGTGGCTGATGGGATTTTCATATTCATCTATCAAATCCTGATAGTGAGCCATTTTCATAACAGTTATCCGAATCTTTTTCATCAATTATTTTCTCCTCGCCGCGATTGGTTTGCCATCCCCAACTATTGATTAGGCCGGGAAGGTCGTATAGGATGCCGGATTACAGTCTTTTGCTTCTCCGGCGCAGTCTTGCGAGGGTCAGTCAAATAGATTTCGTGATGCCGGCGTAAACCTGCCATGTCTTCTGTATAGCCACTGGCATGGATGAATTCGGAAAGGGCAGCAATCGTGCGCGGTTCATCGTCGTAAGGCCCCAGGTGCATTACCTGCGCGCACAGCCCCTCGGTAAATCTCTCCAAACGAACCACTGACAGGTCGATTCCAGGCTTCTTCCGGGCTAGTGTAAGCTTGGCGGCTTCGAATACTTCTGGAGTAACGAATTCAGGCTGCCGTATCATCGAGGTCCAGACAAGCTTGCCCTTGTCCTGTATGGCGGCGCCCGCTCCCGTGAAGACTCCACCATCGTCAAGACTCCACAGCCCTTCGAGCGGCGGTACGACATAGTCGAAATACCCACTCGGTTGGCTGCCACCCTTTTTGCTCATCTTTATAGAGTAGGACAACCCATACAGTATCTCCAAGGCGGCTGCATATTGGGCGCTGGTGTTGGGATCGCCTTGGCCATCTATCATAAGAAATAGCATCTCCGGTACATCGATGATTTCCGGGGTGGTTTTCGGCAGATAGAACCGCCTTTCAGTTCTCTTGAAATCAACTGCCATTTCGTTACCTCCCTTTCGCCTCTAACTCCTTAAAACCTTCTCCATTGACTTGCCCTTTGCCAATTCGTCAACCAGCTTGTCTAGCCAACGGATTTTCTGCATGAGCGGTTCTTCTATTTCTTCTACGCGATGCCCGCAAATCACTCCTGAAATCTTGGCGGCATTCGGATTTATCTGCGGGGCTTCGTTAAAGAAGGTTTCATAATCTATATTCTTCGCAATTTGCACCTGCAAGCCTGAATCGTCATACCCAGTCAGCCAACAGATCACAGCATCAACCTCGGATTTGGTGCGCCCTTTGCGCTCCGCTTTTTGGACTAGCAGCGGGTAGACTTTCGAAAACGCCATCTTGTAGACACGCTCGTTTTTCACTAAGTGTCACTCCCTTTCGCAACTCACTGTATTATTGAGTGGCTGTGAATATAGAACTCTTCCTGACTTGGCTGGTATTTCTTCTCCAGCTTTGCTAAACCCTCATCAAAGCGCTCGGCTTCTTGTTCATCTATCTCAAAGACGGGACTTTGATAGTAAATCCATTTTCTTCCGTCCAAGACGTCAGGTTTGAGTTCTTTTACTATCATAGCCGCCGGATATGTCCCACTTTCAAGACAGACATTGTACTTCTTGCAGCTCTTGAAACCGCGGCCTACGTAGTTGTTTGGATTTCCGAATATTACAATCACATCATAACCAAGTGCGGCAGCCTGTTCGAAGGAATACTCCATTAGTATTTTCCCATACCCTTTTCTCTGGTATTCCGGCGAAATGCAGACTGGGCCGAAAGTAAGGATGTCTTTTTCTTCCCCAGTCTCATCAACTAGCTTTGTTTTCGTATACATGATATTGCCGATGACCTGATCATCAACCTCGATCACCAAATCCAACTCCGGGAGAAAGTCCGGGTGGGACCGCATAACATGGACCAAATAGTGTTCATGACACCCTGGAATATATAAATTCCAAAAGGCCTTCCTGGTGATTTCCTCTACCCTCTTATAATCTGTTTCTCTTTCGTTCCTAATCTTGAATATCTTGTTCATTCATAAAACCTCCGATGATACCAAGCATCCAGCCCGGATTTATGTTCCTTGTACTTATGCCTCGTTCCAACGATATTTTTTATTTTGGAGTAATGTATCAAGATTACAATTCAAGCACAGCCCATTGTGACAGCATATTGTTCCGCCGCAGTCCGGACAGAGCCACTTTTCTTCTTCCGCCTCCAGAAATCGGTCTACTCCATTCTCTTTAATGTAATCCAGGTTCTGTATCATGCTCATATGATATTTCGTACGGTAGCGCTTATCCAGAGCCTTTAGCATCTTACACGGATATACTTCACATTCAAAGCAGAATCGGACTTCACCATTTCCTAGTAGTTCGCATCTGCTCCCCATATGGGTACAGTTTTTACCCCTGGGAAGACAACCGGGGCAATATCCCTTGCGGAATCCTCTTTTATTCAAGTCCTTTTCTTTGAATTGATAAGCAATGCATAAAGCACAGTTCATTCCACACGGAGCGATGAGATTGTCTTTCATTAAATTTTCGCCTTCTCATTCATTACCAAAAATGTGATAGTGCAACTTCATGTTCTTTTCACATCCTCTCATACAGTGCACTTGTAGTAAATTATATTTATTCTAACTCCCCACAGGCAGGAGGGTTCATAGATCTCCATAATAGTCTGGCGAAGCAAAAATACCGGGTTCTGGATTTCCCGGTATTTCAATCGCTACTCAGCTTTCAAATGTTTATTGAGTAGTGTGCTGCTCCCAAACTGTTTTCCCACTTCCTCTATGCTTGTTCACCCCTAATCGGAAACCGCACATAAAACGTAGTACCGAATGGCCCGGTTTCATACTCTATCCTGGCGTGGTGACGGGAGCGATACTATAACAAACTGGCAGCCCTATTTTCGCATGCCTGTAAAAATGCCCTTTGTACACTTTTCCGATCTTCCGGGTGCACAAGTGTGATAGGAACAAGCGTGGCTTCTCGGGGTGATAGGTGTTCAATACCCAGTCTCTTCCGCCACTCACTGGAATAATAGATTTCATTCTTTTCAAAGTCTCGTATAAAAGACCCTTCCGAAGAACTGTCAATAATCTCAAGGAGTTCGTGCACAATACTGTCTTGAATAACAACCACCTCAGCATACTAACGTTTACTTTATTATTCATAAATTCTCGAAACTATCACCTTTTCCCTGCATTTACCATGGCCAAACTGGCCACGCAGTGTATGCAACAGTATGGGATCAGGGCCATAAAAGGAAGGCAACAGAACACATACTCTGTTGCCTCTCTCTTAGTTAGCCTTATGCCCAACTTAATTATGCTTTAACCTCAAATACTGATCCTACTCTTCGGTATCCGGTTTTTTCGTAATATGGATCTACATCACTCATAACATAGACGGGCTGATCTGGTAAGTCATGACACACCCGTTCGATAAGTCTTTTACCAATCTGCCTGCCCCGATATGATTTCCTTACGAGTAAATCATAAACATAAACGCCAAAACCATCATCATCCCGGCAACGGACGAACCCGCATATAAGATCTTTATCGCAAGCTATATAGTTTATGCTCGATTCAAGTGCTTTGATGTATTTATCCCGGCCGGTCGACCCATGGTAAGCGCTCCAATCATCTCCCTCATCGACGAGCATGTTGTTGATGCTACCCTAATATTAGGCCAGATGCTGGAATAAAAATA